>Ga0210396_10001139_pt1 | contig 29903 bp, 28 predicted proteins | sample IncBWH17OmetaG_FD_155466 | JGI IMG/M metagenome (GOLD analysis project Ga0210396, IMG submission 155466) | Forest soil microbial communities from Barre Woods Harvard Forest LTER site, Petersham, Massachusetts, United States - Inc-BW-H-17-O ...
CACGTCCTTGACCTGCCAGAGCTCCTGGAAATAATTCGCATACAAGTCCTTCTGCTGCTCTTCCCAATCCTGGATCTCGCCTAACCGCAGTTCGCTCATGGCATTTTCCAGTTCTTTCTGCGCTTCCTGTAGGACGATTGTCTTCGTCTGCGCCCGTTGCACCTCCAGGTCTACCGCCCGGATCACCTTGCTGACCGCCCCGGTAATGATCGAGATCACCGGTTGCGAAAAGCCCTGGCTCGTGACCAGCAACCCCGCCAGGAATACCAATACCCTTCTCATAACCGCACCTCCTTTTTGGCCCGCAGATCGGCTACTAGCCGCGAAATGGCCGTTTTCACATCGCCATACTGTTCGATGTACCGGTTCACCAGCACTTTATCCCGCTGGTCGGAGGTATAGGTATAGTATTCCTCCGGCGATACCTCCAGCCGGTAGACTTTCGAATCCGTCGCTCCCAATCCGATCCACAGGTCCTTGTATGCGCTACCAGGTTCATGCCCCTTATTGAGAGACAGGATCTCCGCCTTCTGCTTGTCCGTGATCCCCAGCAAAGCCTGGATCTCGTCGAATTTGTTGGCGAATTTGCTTTGGTCCAGCAAGACCTTGATATCGGAATTGTTGATGATCGCCTGCCTGATGATCTCACTAGAGATGATGTCTTCTACCTCCTGTGTCACCACCACGGCCTTGGCAAAAAATTTCCGTGCCGTCTTAAAAAGGTATTTGATATACTCCGCCATCCCCTGCTGCGCAATCGCCTTCCAGGCCTCTTCCACCACGATCATTTTCCGCACGCCCTTCAGTTTTCGCATCTTGCCGACAAAAAGCTCCATGATGATCAATGTGACTACGGGGAAAAGGATGGGATGGCTCTTGATATTGTCCAGCTCGAATACGATAAACCGTTCATGCAGCAGGTCCAGGTTCTCCGCGGCATTGAGGAGATAGTCATATTCCCCGCCTTTATAGAATGGCCGTAGCACATACAGAAAATTCGGCAGATCGAAATCCTTATCCTTGACGTTATCGGCCTTTAGCACCGCCGAAAAATCGGTGCGCAGGAATTCATAGAAGGTGTCAAAACAGGGAACGACATCCCGGTTCCGTTCCAGCAACTCGTAATAACCTTGCAGCGCATTGGATAAGGCGACGTATTCGCTTCGGTTATGCCCCTCCTCCGTTTTTTTCCAAAGCGCTAACAATAGGGTCTTGATGCTCTCCCGCTTCTCGGTGTCCAGCTGATCCCCCGGCGCGATATAGAAAGGATTGAAACGGATCGGCGTCTCCTCGCTATACGTGAAATAATAACCGCCATGCAGCGCACATTGGATTTCGTAGGAATGCCCGACATCGATCAGCAGGATATGCGTACCCTGTTCGTAATAGCTTCGCACCAGGTGGTTCATAAAAAAGCTCTTTCCACCGCCCGAGCCGGACAGGACGAACATATTATAGTTCGCGATCAACCCCAGCTTTCGCGGTTCATCGTCGATGTCTACATGCACCGGTCGTCCGGTAAGCCTGTCTCCCAGTCTGATGCCAAAAGGACTCAAAGACATCCGGTAATTCGTCTCCAGCTCGAAAAGACAGGCGGCCTGTTCGGCAAACGTCCGGAACGTCTCATTCATAGGGAAGTCCCCCTCGTTTCCGGGTATACCCGCCCACCAGATCTGCGGAGCGCCTACGGTCTCCTGGCGCGGACTCGCGTCGAGCTGCGTCATGGCGCTGCCTATCCGGTTCCGGATCTCCGCTAGCGCCGGCCGGTCCTCACTCCAGGCCAGAATGTTGAAATGTGCCAGTACCGGCAGCCGCTGCTCGCTTACCGCTTCGTTGAGAAAACCGTTGACGCCCTGCTCGCTTAGGGCATTCTCACGGGAATAGGCCGCCAGTGATTGCAGCCTCAGCCGTTTCGCCTCCAGTTTCTTGATCGCCTCTTGCGCATCGCCAGTAAACACATATTGGTTATAGATATGGTCAAAGGGTAGGAGGGGACCCAACCCGCAGGCAAAACCTATCGGGTACCGGCTTCGATCCGAAGAATACAAAGGGTAATCGATCCGGCTGCTGCAGCTCCCCGGCAGGTCTTCCGCATCACTAAGGGTATAGCACACACAATGCCGGTTCCCGATCCGCATGCCATCTTTCCAGTCGATATCTCCCAGCAAAGGGCTTCGTTCTTGTCCCAGCGTACAATACCGCTCGATCAATCCTGCCGCGTTCGTCCCGCTCCATAAGTCGCTGGCCCGAAGCAGTTCCAGCCGGATCAGACCGCTGTCCTCGAGGATACGTACAAATTGGCTCACCGTATCCCGGAACGCCGATACCAGCTCCCCATTGATCGACTCCGCTGGAAAAAGACTCCGGCGGAAAAGGCTCGAGAAGGCGGAACTGGACTCCTGTCTTCCCGCAGGCTTCTTCGTCAGGAATAAGTAGGATTCATGCCGCAGCCATGGCCGTTCAGCATAGAATCGCTCGCTGCTCTGCGCCAGAAAACTCTTTTCCCCTTCGAACTGCCCTGTATACCGGTCCGTAAGGAACCAATCCATCAGATGCAGAATAGAGTGGGGGGGAAGCACCCGGATCGCCTTCACAAAGACCTGGTGCAGGGTCTCATATTGCTCCGGCGACAACGTAAAGATCTCCGGCTTGTGCACCCGGAAAGCCAGGGTAAAATCTCCTTGCTTGGAGAGGATACAACCATCTTCAATGCCATAGACCGGCAACAGCTCGCTCAACTCTCTTTCCATAAAAGAAACGTTTTCCTTGTTCGCATCACGATCCTATCGGGTACAAGCCGCGCCGCCCGTTTTTTCATCAGCCCATATTGCCCATAAAGCCGGCTCATCCGGAAGACCTGGCGGAATAACACCAACCCCGTCACCCCAGCGATCCCCAGGCAAACCCAAGGGTTGACGCCGCTGATGTACAGGATGGCAAACAGCAGTAGTACACCCGCGATGGCACCGCCCAGCCACCAGATATACTGCGCTTTCAACCCCTTGAACTCCAGGGGCCGGTTAACGCCTTTGTTGATAGTATAAACGCCCGTTCTCATAACCCGAAAAAGCTTCTGAGTAAAGTGGCTACCACCACTAAAAAAATGCAGCTTCCGAACCAGCTGGCGGCTATCCGGGCGGTATCACGCTCGCCCTCCGACATGCTCCGGTAGACTTTCACCGCGCCGATTAACCCCAGGACACCACCGACCGCATAGAGCAAACTCACCCCGGTGTTGAAATAGTCGCGGATCATCGTGTTGGCCTGGTTGATGCCCGCATCTCCATCCTGCGCCCGTGCCCATAACGATAGGAACAGCGCGATAACAAAACACAGTTCCGGCAGAGGTTTCCTTCTGCGCACCCGCTTCCCATGGGCGCGCAACGTTCCCTTTTCACACACTTCCATTGTCTGAATTTTTTAAATGGTAAACTAAAAGGGGCCCCATTCCTCGACCCTCAAGGCATCCACAGCTCCCTCACAATCTCGGGGTCCGCTGGAATGGAGCCATATCTACTCATCTCCCGGACGATCGATGCCTCGACTTGTTCCCGGTAGGCCGTCCCCATCATTCCGCACACCATCATCCCGCTCGTGCCCAGGCCCATCACCGCCCGCACGAACGCCAGCCGCGCCTCCGCGCCGATCACCCCGACCCGCCGCTCCCCGTCCATGCATGCCGGAATAATAGCGGACCAGCCACCAACCATAATAGACCACTAAACCCAAACCAACGGTTAACAAATATTCTTTCCAGGAGATCGTCTGCAACATTTTTCGTCCGGTTTTCAAAGCAAAGATGCAGACCCTTTCGCGCGGGATTACTATACTGTAGTCTATACCAAGGAAGATTTATTTCTTACTGTCCATATATCTCACCAATTCCTCTTTTATCTTGTCCAGAAAAGTTGTCCGGTTTCCCTTCCGCCTTTGCAGATCCTGCAAAAGGTGATTGTAATTACTAACCTTGATACCCATATTCTCGCCCACCCAAAACATGACCCGCTTGAACGGCCAGTTCCCGAAAACATTGGCTTCATGCAAACCCTTGAATAGCTCTATCGCCTCCATCGGCGTAAGCATACATTCCAATTTCCTCCGTTGCTCTATCCCCATCAGTTGATAGTCAAGCTCCTCCAATGCATCGATCAGCCACTCCCGCAATGACTCATACGCCCGCATCCAGGCGAGCCGGTAAGTGCCCACGGGCATATCCGCATCCAGGAACATCCCCATCTCCTCTGTCAAAGGCTCCCTGACCCGCCGCCGTGCAAAATACCGCTCGTCGGAATCCGTTTGACCCAGATAATAATATTCACGAATGCTGTGCTCCTCCGGATAGACCTCCGCCCTCCTCAGCTCCATCCGCAAGAGTTCCCGGAACCGTTCAGGCGAACGGGTTTTCCGCCATACCTCTATCTCGGCCAGTCGTCTATAATAAAGGTAGGCTCCCCACACCCGCGGGGCCTCCTCCTTATAAAACCGGATCTCTTCCAGCCTGTCAAAAAAAGGGTCACCCAGCAATTCCTCACGCACCCGCTGGATAGCCTCTTCCGCCAGCTGCACACAACCCCTGTAACGGGCCAGTGCTCCCCCTTCACTGCTCTCTACTATCAGTGTCTCCTCGATGCTCACCAGCAAGGCTTCGAAATGATCCGTTCGCATGTAAGCAAATTGAAATTTTTTCCCGAAACCTCATGTGACAAATGTCAAGTAGAAGAATAAAACATTATTGGTTCCCGTTTGTAATAGTTACATCCCGGCTCCCACGGAATAATCCTCTACAGTAAACGTGCTTTGATCATGAAGAAGAAAAAGATCTACCGGGACCGGCTCGTCAAAGTCTACCTCACCGGTGAAGAGTATAACCTATTCGAAGCCAATTTCAAAGCGACTACTTTCCGCGTTCTTTCAGATTATCATCGCGCTCTCCTGTTCGGTAAACCCGTCGGGCTTCACTACCGAAACCGCTCCCTCGACGAATTCCTGGATGTTGCTGGCGGCATCAAAGTAAGACTCGACGCCATCGACCGCAACTGGGCCCGGGCGATCAAAGAGCTGCGCGAACGCCCGCCCACCGCCGAAGGAACCGGCACCCTCGACTTCCTCCTCTCGGAAGAGCTCGCCGTGCGCGAAATGCTCGAAGATATCAAGTCGACACTCTTAAAAATGTACGAAAATGAAAGCCAAAATAAGAATGTGCGTGGGCATGAATGATCTGATCTATTATAATGAAGAAAAATTATCCCACCACGAAGCAGAATGTCTCTACGCGGGTAATTTCCTTAAAGATGCCGGAGACCTGACCATCCGGGAAAAAAAAGATCGATTCGCCAACCTGATCGACCTCAACCCACAGACCCGCAGAGCCGCAACCAGCCTTGTTGTAGAATTCCCACCCGGTGAACGCTTGGGAAAAGCCGACCTCATCGATATCGCCCGCGAGCTCATGGAAGGCGTCGGCTTTGGCAACCAACCCTACCTCGTCTACCGCCATGACGATACCGCGCACCAACATCTGCACGTCATCAGCACCAAGATCAAATCGGACGGAGACCGTATCCCCGAAAGTTTCATCGGCGTTCGCCGCCTGCAACCTTCGGCGCGGGAGATAGAAAAAAGATACCACCTGGCTACCGAAACCGCTGCAAACCAAACCCGCCATAATCCGCGGGAAAAGATCCAATATGGAAAGACCCCAACCTGGCAGGCCCTGGCCGATACGCTGCAATATGTTATGGAGAACTATCGCTACCGCTCCGTCGCGGAATTGAACGCCGCTCTGCGTCTCTACAATCTCACCGTGAAGGACGGCGCTCCGGGAACCCGGCTTAAGGAACACGGCGGCCTCCTTTACCAGGTCCTTGGCGACGATGGTAAACCCCGCAACGCCCCGATAAAAGCCAGTGACCTACCCCTCAAACCTACCCTCAAAAACCTGGAACCTTACTTCGCCGCGGGCAATAACCGCTCGATCACCGATCTCAACTATGCCCGCCAGACCCTCGAAGAGGCCCTGCGTTCAAAACCCGCCGGCCCAGGTCAGTTGCTCGACCGGCTCCGCCGAAACCGTCTCGCCGCCGTTCCCACCTTCGACCGCCGGCACGCGATAACCGATCTTCATTTTATCGACCTGTCCACCAAAACGGTGCTGACAACCGCCGATCTCGGCAACAATTATACAGCACCGGCTATCCGCGACCGCCTCGGCTTCGAACCCTTCCTGACACCCAGCCAGCAGCAAACCCTCAACCAAAAGAAAACCCTCGATCAAACCCGGCAGCAAACCGGCAGCCAGGAACAGAAAACGGTCAGGGAACAAAAACCCGACCACGGCCTCGAGCTTTAAAAACCACGTTATGAGCCAGCAAACCGGCGAAGATCAACGCCATCTTCATCGCATTATCGAAGGATTACGCTTCGCCAGCATCATCGTCCTGCTATTACATTATTATACGACCATCTGCCCGGAATGCCAGGTCCGGCAACAAGCCAACCCCATCGTCGACCGCCTGATGACAGCCCTCACCACCACCGCCCCGCTCGATACCCCCATCAAAACAAAGGGCCTCGCCCTCGGCCTTCTCGTCTTGTCCCTGCTCGGCGCCCGCGGAAAGAAATCGCCCGAATACACCCCTTCCAAAGGCCTGTCTTATCTGCTCCCCGGCCTTCTTTTATATTGTATAACCAGCTTCTTCACTGAATACCCGTTCCCTTATTTCATTTTCACCACCGCGGGTTATCTGCTGATCCTCTATGCCGGCACCTATTTTTCGAGGATCGTCTGGCGCAAAGTGGAGAAAGATATCTTCAACCGCCTCCATGAAACCTTTCCCCAGGAGGAACGACTGCTCGAAAACGAGTTCTCCATCAACCTGCCGGGCCAATACCATTACCAGGACCAGCTCCACCATAGCTGGATCAACCTCCTCGACCCCTTCCGCGGAACGCTGATCCTCGGCTCCCCGGGATCGGGCAAGACCTGGTTTCTCGTCGAGCCCCTGATAAAACAATACATCGAAAAAGGCTACGCGCTCATGGTATACGATTTCAAGTACGACGACCTCGCCCGGATTGTCTACAATCATTTCCTAAAAAACCGCTCCCGCTATCCTCAGGGAGCCGCCTATTATAATCTGCATTTCGGCGACCTCGACCGCTCACACCGTTGCAATCCGCTGCATCCTTCTACGCTCCACGACCTGCAGGACGCCGGTGAAGCCGCCCGTGCGGTGGTGCTGGGCATGGCCGGCGAAGGCTCTGGCAAAAACGATGTATTCTTCCTCGAATCGGCCATCAACTTTGTCCAGGCCCTCATCTGGTTCCTACGGCTCTATGAGAAGGGCGCCTATTGCTCCTGGCCCCATGTCATCGAGCTGGCCCAGGTGCCCTATAAGAAGCTGTTTACCATCCTTCGTGCCGAACCGCAGCTTCATGCCCTGCTTACGCCCTTCGTCAACGCCCTGGAAACCGCTCCAAAGATGTTGGAAGGACAGATCGCTACCGCCGCCATCCATTTGGCCAGACTCTCCTCGCCCAATGTTTACTATATTATGTCCGGCGACGATTTCTCCCTCGATCTCAACAACCCACAAGCGCCCAAGCTCCTGACCATCGGGAGCAATCCGCAGAAGACGGAAACCTATGGCCCGATGATCTCCGCCTACATCAATACCATCAACCGCCTTGCCAACGAAAAGAACCGACACCCCCTCGCCGAGATCTATGACGAGTTCAGCACGGTGAAGGTGCATACGATCATCAAATCGCTGGCCACCGGCCGCAGCAACAAAATGGCCATCACGCTTTGTACCCAGGATGCCGGTCAGCTCCGCCTTGCTTACGGCAGGGATTTCACGGACGTCATCCTCAACACCTGCGGGAATATCTTCTCCGGTCAGACCAGCGGCGATACCGCCAAACTCCTGTCCGACCGGTTCGGCAAGACCATGCAAGACCGCGAAAGCCTCACCACGACATCCGATGACCTCCATATTACCCAATCGGGCTCGCTGGAATACGCCATCCCCGTCAGCCGCATCTCCTCCCTCAGTTCCGGCGAATTCGTCGGCATGGTCGCCGACACTCCGGCCCAACCCATTTCCCAAAAAACGTTTTGCTGCCGCCTCATCAACGACCCTGAAATCCTGATGCAGGAAGCCAGGGAGTACCAGCATCTCCCCGTTACAAAAACGATAACCCAAGAGATGTTGTCGGTCAACTTCCACCGCATTCGCACCGAAATAGAAACCCTTATAAAAACCGAGCTGGTCCGGATCGGAAACAATCCGGACCTATCCCATCTCCGGATAGAATAAAAAAACGTCTTGACATTTGTCACCGGGGTTTCACGAAGCGCGTGCTAGCTTTATCCCGAAATCATTCTAAAACCTTATTAATGCTGTTGTCATGAACGAGATCTTAAAAAACATTCCCATCTCGGGGATCATCACTTCCGGCGAGATCTATATCCTCAATCCGGAAGGGGACCCCCGCCATAACCCCGGACCCATCGAGTTTATCTATACCCTTACGTGCGACGAGCACATCCTTCCCGCCCTGGAGTTGGAGTTTTGTATCCTTGACGAGCTGTATGCGCTCAGGAAATTTTGCAGATACGGCGAGATCCTCGACGGCGTCTACGAGTTCCACTTCCGTTGCTACGATAAAGAAGGCGAAGAGGAGGTGGGGTATTCCATGTTCCTCCACCGCCTCTCCACCCTTTCCCAGCAACAGGCCCTGTTCAAACACCTCCTCAATGATTCCGAGAGCGCCACGACCTCCTCGTAAAATTGACAAAGAAGCCCTCGATTCAACATTTTCTCTTGACAAATATCAAGGGCATTTTTTGACTAAGATCAAGTTTCCGATCCTCTTGGGTGACCTAGTTTTGTCATGACGATCACTTTTAAACAGAAAGCAATGGAGACGACAATAAAGACGCCTGTCTTCCCCAACGACGTGAGTTTTTTCTTCAATATCTCGACCGTGGAATCGCTGATCGCCCGCCGGGCGCGGGAGAAGGAAGCGCTGCGTGAACCTCACTACCAGATTATCTGCATCACCAGGGGATCGGGGACGGTCGAGATCGATCTTGAAAGGCTAAGCATCGAAGCGAATACCATATATACGATACCACCCGGTAGGTTTTATCAATTCGACCCGGCCGAACCGCTGGCGGGATACGTCCTTTCCTTTAATGTGGATTTCCTTTATCTGGCTATCGAAGGACCGGGAAGACCTTTCTTCAAGGAGATCGACACCGAGCTAAAACGGGTAGGCAGGTATTCCTGGGACCCGCGGGATCCGAACCTGCAGAATGTACTGGCCGACATCAGACGCGAATTCGATGCTCATTTGATCTTGCGGCTGGAGATACTCACGGGATTATTGAAGATATTCCTCATTTATATGAAAAGACAGGCCGTCATTTGTTATCGGGAAGATGGGGAATGCGAAGATACCCGCATCTTCAACCGTTTTTATTCACAGCTGGACGATCAATTCATAAGGATGAGAAAGGTGGCCGATTATGCGAGGGCGCTTTATGTCACACCCGGGCATCTGAATAACGTGATAAAGCGGGTCACCGGTCATTCCGCCAGCTATCACATCAGGCAACGGACCATCCAGGAAGCGAAACGTATGATCATCTATAATGAGGCTAATCTGAAAACAGTGGCTCACAGCCTGGGATTCGACGATATGGCGCACTTCAGCAAATACTTCAAAAACGCGATCGGAATGACTTTCAGCGAATTCAGGAAGACAAGGTCCACCCGTCACGGCGCTTAACCCTTTATTTGTACGTCTACCCCCTTCGCATTCATCACTTTCAACTGCTGCCGCAACGGATCGGCCTCCACTTTCACCGCTCGCATACCCTTGGCCGTACCCAGGGTGAGGTCACACCGATCTCCCTTTTCCAACGCATGGACCAGCTTGTTCCATCCTTCGACACCCAGCCAGCTGCCAAGCCCCGTCTCTGCAAGATATTCCCGGACCCGGAAGCCGTTGCGCACCAACAACGGCCGCCGAAATCCGGGCATCAATTCGGTCGTACCCAAAAAGACCCAATATCCCTCTCCAATAGGATCTACCTCGGGTTTACGAAAAATGCACCGGCCTTGCAAAAGATTGACGGCCTCTTCTATCGTGATCAAACAAAAAGGGGTACATAAAAAGGCATTCCGCATTCCCCCTTTGTCGGGCAATCCTCCCAGAAAAAGCTCGTAATAGGAGGTCACATACAGGCCGTCTGCCCCATTGGCTTCCAGGTATACTCGTCCTTTGACCGGTAGACGCCCCACCGCCGTGTCAAAAGCCAGCACATACGCTTCTCCCGTCAGCGCCCTCAATTCTTTAAATAAAATATCATTCAGGACATCCGGCAACCCAATGGCGTGGAATTCTTTATACAACAATATGAGATTCATAACAATGTCGTCTTCACTCTTTTTTTGACCGCCGCCCTGCTGCATGGTTTTGGTTTTGATCATCTGGCTTGTGGATGATTGTTCCTTTTTCATAACATAAAGTTTAATTGGTTTAAGAAAATTGTACGTCTTTGTACAGGGCAAATTGGAGCTATTTGCGGAAAACCCCGGTGACAAAAGTCAAGAAGATGCGCACGACAGAAAAATTCCAAGTCCACCTAAATGATTCCCATTAGGCAGCCATAAGGGTAACGCAAAAGGTCCATCGAAAAAAGCGATTCGAAGGTCATCAATATAACGGTAAGGTGTAAATTAAGGTTTGAACCATAGCCTTACCTGTTACCATGAAAGAAGACCTGAAATTGGAAGAGGTTCTGAAACACCTCGACTCCGTTCGTAAGCTGACACCCGAATGCCTCGATTATCTTCGCCAGGGCGTTAAGAAACAAGAAGTCCGCAAAGACGAGGTCCTCCTAAAGGTCGGTGATATAAACACCCGGCTCTATTTCGTCTACACCGGCTTCCTGCATTGTTTTTACTTTGTCGGAGAAAAAGAAGTGTCCGATGGATTCTCGTTCGAAAAAGACCTGGTCGTCTCCATCGGCAGCTTTTATGACCAGGTGCCCGGCGAGGATTGTCTCGTCGCCATGGAGGATAGCCTGCTTTATTCTATTACAAGGGACCAGTACGAATTCCTATGCGAAGAACATCATTGTTTCTCCAACCTGGCCCGCATCTTGCTTCAAACATACCTCGTCACGTACCATGCCCACCCCCGCTTCATCCGAAAACACTCCGCGGCCGAATGCATCGACATGGCCCGCGCCAAATTTGGGCACTTGTTTTACCGCATCCCCCGCGCGCCCATCGCCTCCTGGCTCGGCATGGAACCCGAAACCTTCAGCCGTAACCAATAAACTAAACTTTACCTAAAACACGTGTTTCTCGAAGAACCTGCTACGGAAGAAAAAAGGCAGTGAGATCGCGCTGACGCCAAGGATGAGCACGATCCCTAACAAGAGCCCTTTGGATTCGGCGTTAACCGTGGCGTCGGCAAACCGGTGGCCTATCTCCGTCTTCCAGGCTAAAAATCCCGTAAAGAGGACAGCAAGGACGACATAGATATAGTCCTTGCCACCAAAGACTTTCCTGAAAAGAAAATAAACCATGCCGGTGAGCAACAATAGGAGATTAACGGCAAAGATCAATGACGAGACATTGACAAGTGTCGACGGTGCATACCCCGTGAAGTCCCGATAGCCGATATTGTAGGCGAGACAAATAAGTGTGTCGATGATGCCGATGAACAAGCCGGTGAGCATCGCATGTGTGAACATATTTTCGTGATCGGTTTGCATAATAAATAATTTGATCTGGTAAGGTAGACCTCACTTCTTAAGCCGGTATTAGAATCGGATTAGAAAAGAATTAGAAAGGTCGATTTAATTAAATTAACGAGCGCCTCTGTTAAAAATGTATTACAACCAGTGAGGGTAGGATGAGGCAAAAGGCGTGAGCTGTAACTTTATAACAACTCCGGCTGACTTCTATTTTTAAACTAAAATGGAGGTTTTTAAAATGAACACAAAAAACTTGATCAGCGAAGTATTTACCGACATCGAAGCGGGGAAATTTGAGAAAGCAAGCTCCTTTCTTGCGGACTCCTTTAGAGGCATGTTGCTGGACAAAGAGGTAAGTCGGCCCATCTACATCTCGGCTTACCGGGCATTGCTACAGGGTTTTCCGGATTTGCATTTCACCGTACAAAACGTGCGGACGGAAGGTAGCAAGGTTTCCGCCCAGGTGAAGGTTACCGGAACCAATACCCATGCTATCCCGGCCCTGATGCGCGGATGGCAGGAGATCCCGGCTACCAATAAAAAGATCGACGGGCTTATCTTGGAGATGGAGATGATCCTCTTGGGCAACAAGATCGAGGACATCCGGAGCCCGGAACATGCCAGGGGTCTGTTCCTCGGCTTGTTGGAAAAGCTGGGGTTGGATTATAAAAAGTATTCCGCCAATTAAGCGTGTTCTTTTGGACGCCGGCAGAGCCCCGCTTCGCGGGGCTCTGTCGCTCAATAATGTCCTTTTTGAATACCCAGTCGTTTCAACTTCGAGCTCAACGTGCTGGGTGGGATGCCCAGACATTTGGCGGCGCCCTTATATCCGGCCACCCTGCCTTTACAGTATCTGAGCATGCTGAGGATATGGTCCCGCTCGTTTTCCTCGATGGTTTTTATGACAAATTCACCCTCCGGTCGCTTGCTCAGGCTATGTTGCCGCCGGGCGGGGAGATAGATCTGTCTCAGGATATCGTCGTCGGAGAGCAATAGGCTTCGTTCGATCACATGCTCCAGCTCGCGGATGTTCCCCGGCCAGTCATAGCTCATGATCTGTTCCAGCACATAGTTGCTCATGGAGGAGATCTGCCGGCCTGTTTTCGGGGCCAGCTTTTGAATAAAATGCATGGCCAGCAAAGGAATATCCTCGCGCCTGTTTCTCAGCGAAGGCAGGCTTATCGGGAAGGTATTCAGCCGGTAGTAAAGATCCGCTCTGAACCGCCCCTCCTCCACCTCTTTTTCCAGGTCGCGGTTGGTGGCCGCAATGATACGCGTGTCGACTTTGATCAGCGTTCTGCTCCCTATCCGTTCGATCTCTCTTTCCTGCAAGGCCCTCAGGAATTTAACCTGCAGTTCCAACGGTAGCTCGCCTATCTCATCCAGGAACAGTGTGCTTTGATGCGCCAGTTCGAATTTCCCGATCCTGCGTTCGGTGGCGCCCGTAAAGCTGCCCCGCTCATGACCAAATAGCTCCGACTCGATGAGGTTGGGCGGCAAAGTGGCGCAATTCACTTTGACCATCGGTTTGGCTTTGCGCAAGGAGTGATGATGGATCGCTCGCGCGACAAGCTCTTTTCCCGTTCCGGTCTCGCCCAATAGCAGCACCGTGCTGTCGGTGGGTGCTACCCTCGAAATAAGCGCCAGGGTCTGTTGAAGCTCCGGGCTCTTGCCGACGATCTCGTCATAGGAATGCTGTGGTCTTTCCACCACGCGGGTGGTTTTGTTGGTAAGGTCTAGTGTTGTCATGATCAATGCTTTGAGTCTCCCTGGTAGTCCAAAAGAAGTGCCATGACTAAAAACTTGAGTGGCAGGCGTTTGGGCAGGACGCCCCGGCGATATATCGCCGATAAGCCATATTTCACAGCCGTATTTCGATGCAATTTCTTTAGTATAAAAGATTTGTTACATATGTTCTTTCCTGATCCCTAATTTTTTTATCCTTGAATTTAGCGTGCTGGTCGGAACCCCCAATAATTCCGCGGCGCCTCCCTTACCCCCTATTCTTCCATTGACATATTTCAAAACCTTCAAAATATGTTCCCTTTCATTCTCCTTGATTGTTTTGATTACGACATTGTCTTTATCAGGCGTAGAGGGTAAGTTCCGTTTTTGATGCGGTAAATGGACCTCATTGATGGAATCTCCCGTGGTCAGCAGGACACTCCGTTCGATAAGATGTTCCAGCTCCCGGATATTTCCGGGCCAGTCGTATTGCATCATTTCCTGCAGGACCTTATTGTGGATGGCCTTTATTTTTTTCCCGCTTTTTTTGGAATAGCGGTCGATGAAATGCAAGGCCAGTTTCGGAATATCCTCCTTGCGGTCTTTAAGCGGTGGGATCATGATCGGGAAGGTATTCAACCGGTAATACAGATCGCTTCTGAATTTCCCTTCCTCCATGAGTTTATCCAGATCTCTGTTCGTAGCGGCAATGATCCTGACATTGGTCTTGATCGTGGTTTTACCGCCGACACGTTCGATCTCCTTCTCCTGCAGGGCGCGCAATAGCTTTACCTGTACATCCAATGACATTTCGCCGATCTCATCCAGGAACAAGGTCCCGTTGTCGGCCAGTTCAAATTTTCCGATCCTGCGTTCGACCGCGCCGGTAAAGCTGCCCCGTTCGTGGCCGAATAATTCGCTTTCGATGAGGCTGGCGGGTATCGCGGTACAGTTGACCTTGATCATCAACTTGCTTTTACGGGGTGAGGAATGGTGGATGGCCCGCGCCATCAGTTCCTTTCCTGTTCCGGTTTCGCCCAATAATAAAACCGTACTGTCGGTATAGGCAACCTGCGCGATCAGCCGGAAGACTTTTTTTAGTTCCGCGCTCTCTCCCACGATCTCCGTATAATTTATCGAGGTTTCTATTTCCTCCTTCAGGTAGATCCTTTCTTCCTCCAGTTGTTCCTTGTATTTTTTGATCTCGCTGAGCTGTTGATCGACCTTTTCATTGGCGATGATATTGGCCAGCGTAATAGCTATCTGCGAACAGATACTCCTGAAAAGACGGTCCTGGATGACACTTTCATTTAGCCCGTCCTGTCTGAAATTCATGACGCCAATGTTTTCCTGCCCCAGCCGGAGCGCGACGCCGGTCATCTTTTTTAGACCAATGGCTTTGGCGGCTTCGGCGTAGGGGGGAGGAGTAGGCCAGTGGGTCCATTCTTCCACATCGAATGTCACCGGATCAGGGGAGGCGAGCGTAACGTTGAATACACCGTCATTGACATCTGTCCAATGATTCACCAGCTTGGAGAAATCCGGATGCGTCGCGAAATCTTCATTCGGGTCGAAGAGGATGGGGGTGTGGTATTTTTTGTCATCGCTTAGGGCATGCATCGTGAAATCTTCTATATCAAACAGTGCTTTTAGCTGCTGTTTCAGCATTTTTGCAAAGGCGGTTTTATTTCTCTCCGCGGCGATGGCATTGCTGAACGCCAGCAACATCGATTTTTCCCGCTCCCTTTTTTCGATCTCTTCATAAGCCAGGATCTGCGAGACCTTAACCGCCAGTTGAGCACAGATTCCTTGCAGCAAACTGCGGTGTAGATGAAGCTTGTCCAGGTTGTCCACATGCAGGATGGCAAAGCCGATGGCCTTTCCGGCTACCCGCAACGCGATCGTTGCCACCTGACCCAGCCCCTCCTTTTTCCAATAGCCGGTATAGGCGGGCGACCCCGGCCCTCCGGTAAACTCGTTTATGCCGAATTGACCGGGCGCATCCAAAGCCATTGCACGGGCAAACAGTGGATCACTCAGCGGATAGCTGTCGGAAACGATTTTCGTATGATCGGGTGGAAGCGGTCCGGTGATCCCGGAGTCCGGTATAAAGCTGCTTACCGTTTCCTGGTCTTCATTTATTTTGGCGATCCCAAAAAATTCGATGGCAAAGGTTTTTTTTATTTTGGTGATCACCACCTCAAAAAAATCCTTTCTCGTTTGGGTAGCAGCGATCTCATCGGTAAAAGAAAGCAGGATCGACTTTTCCTCCTCCCGCTTTACTATTTCTTCCGCGGACCTGATCCGGGAAACCGCCACGGAGATCTGGGCGGAAACACCTTTGAGCAGATCGTCGCCGGCGTAATACTGCCCGGCCGCCAGGTGAAAAAGAAGACAACCCAGCAGATTATCCCCCGTGCGAAGCGGGATACCCAGGACTGCTGCATACCCCTTTTTTTGCCAGAAACGTACATAATCGGGGGCGCCGGCTTCCCCGGCCAATGCATCTACCCGCAGGAAAATTGGTCCCTCCGCACGGAGGATACGATCGATGACACCATCGGCAATAAACGTTTCATCGATCAACCTGATCCCAAAATCCGTGATCGGAAAAAGTTCTTTCAATTTGTGTGTGAGGACCGACAGCAGATCATTCCTGCTGCTTACAGCGGCCAGTTCTGTCGTTAAGGAAAGCAATATGGTTTCCTCCTTCTCTCCTTGCGGCAGCTTGAACAGGCTTCCCAATATCTTAGTCGTTTGGTTGTTAAGGCGATACAACTAAAATTAGGAAAAAATAGCGAAATCTTCGGATTTGGTTACCGCTTGCCAATGGATCATTTCTTCTTTCAAACCTTCCACCATGTTTATTGGGAAATGTCCGAGATCATTTTATTGACGATCAGCCAGCGGTTGTCGAATTTGTGAAAACTCAGGAATTCCTGGTAGTTGAAATCATACATCCTGACCCTTACTCTTGCAACGGCAATCGAATTGACAACGTCTATGGAGATGATCTCGCTTTCGAATGGTTTGCCCGAGTCTTTCGGGCTTTGCCGGTGGGCAACACCGTCGAGATATTGTTCCAGAGTCTTGGCATAAGGCTCGCCTTTCACATCGCCGAATAACAGCGTGCCGGGATGATACACGGTATTCAGCTGCTGAATATCGCCCGTATAGATTCCATTAAAATAGGTCTTCAACACCCCGGTGATCGCCAGCGAATCTTCTGTTGAATGTTGCATTGCTTTGTCTGAATTTTGTTGTCCTTTTGCCGCCGCGGCGCTGGACAAAATTAGCAGGATGATAAGAATATTCTTCACGTTGATTATTTTTCTCAAGCTGCCCCGCCCCGCGGATCGCCGTCCACGGGAAAGATGGTGCCATTGATAAAACCAAAACGTCAATGGACCCAAATTGTTCAACTGCCTTGGCCGCAAGGGCGATCCCGGTGCCAGGGATACCCAGATCCCCCGCCAGCCGGGCAAGATTTTCGCCGGCCCCGAGTTGGCTCGTAAATTGACGATGAAATTAACGACGCTTCGGGAAAAAATGATAGGTCGTGCTTTTTTACGTTTAATCGCGATCAGTCGGTGGACGTTTATTACCAGATTGTTTTCAAGTCATTGATCTGTATGCTCTTGAAGATTGGCATAAGATTTACCTGTTGAAGGTGTCAAAAACCAGCGCAATGAAAAAAAAGATGATCACCCAAACCATTCTCACCGGAGCCGTCGCCATGCTCGGCGCCACCGGAAACGCCCAGGGCCCTGCCGCCAACGAGAAGATCGTCGAACCCTCGGTCCACAGCGATATCCGTCCCTTCAAGGTCCATTTCAGCGACGAGGCGCTGGCCGACTTACGCAGACGCGTTCTGGCCACGAATTGGCCCAGCCGTGAAACGGTCACTGATCTTACACAAGGCTTGCAGCTCGGGACGATGAAAAAGCTCGCGACCTATTGGGCCACGGAGTACAACTGGCGTAAGATAGAGGCCAGGCTCAACGCCCTTCCGGAATTCATTACGAACATCGATGGTGTCGACATCCACTTCATCCAGGTACGTTCGAAACACAAGAACGCGCTGCCCATCATCATCACACACGGCTGGCCTGGCTCCATCATCGAACAGCTAAAGGTCATCGGACCGCTCACCGATCCTACCGCCTATGGTGCAAAGGAAGAAGACGCCTTCGACGTAGTGATCCCTTCGCTTCCCGGTCATGGTTTTTCGGGTAAGCCGGCGGAGCTCGGTTGGGACCCCGTGCGGATCGCTCACGCCTGGATCGAATTGATGAAGCGTCTCGGGTACACAAAATACGTGGCCCAGGGGGGAGACTGGGGGGATGCGGTAACGGAGCAGATGGCCGTGATCGCACCGCCGGAACTGTTGGGCATTCATACGAACATGGCGGCTACGCTTCCGCCCGAGGTTTCAAAGGCGCTGGCCACCGGGGGCCCGGCGCCGGAAGGACTGTCGACACCCGATGAGCAACATGCCTGGGAGCAGCTGGATTATTTCTGGAAACATGGGCTGGGCTACGCCACCGAAATGGCGAACCGTCCGCAGACACTTTACGGACTACAGGATTCACCCATCGGTCTGGCTGCCTGGATGCTGGACCACGACATCCGCAGCACGGAGCTGATCACCCGCGTCTTCGACGGGCACGCCGAAGGCCTTAGCAAGGACGACGTCCTCGACAACATCACCCTCTACTGGCTCACGGGCACCGCCGTATCCTCAGCCCGCCTCTATTGGGAGAACAAGCTGGCCTTCTTCGATATAAAACATATTACTATTCCGGTCGCCGTTTCCGCATTCCCGGACGAGATCTACCAGGTTCCACAGACCTGGGCGGAAAAGGCGTTCCCCCACCTGATCCATTACAACAAGCTCCCCAGGGGCGGCCATTTCGCGGCATGGGAACAACCACAGGAATTCTGCGACGAGATCCGTGCCTCCTTTAAGTCGCTACGCGTACAAGCAAACCAATAAACATGGAAAATAAAAACCCAAACAGACGCCATTTTTTAAGCACCGCCGCCTTGACCCTCGCCGCCGCTCCGTTAGGATTGCTCGGTGATATCATTACCCCATCCGGCATGGGTAAGCAGGCCGCCTCATCGGCCTCATCAGCGGCCACATCGACGGCGTCGCCGGCAACGTCATCCGCGGCCTCTGGTACCCACAGGATTTTGGGCCCGCTGAAACAGATCGACGCAGGACTGTTGAATGTCGGCTACGTGGATGCAGGTCCTGCCGATGGACCCGTGGTCCTGTTGCTGCATGGCTGGCCCTATGATATTCATAGCTACACCGATGTCACACCCTTATTGACCGCAAAGGGCTACCGGGTGATCATTCCGTATGTGCGAGGCTGTGGCACGACGCAGTTCCTTTCCGGCGGCACCTTTCGGAACGGCCAGCCGGGAGCCGTGGCCCAGGATGTCATCGACCTCATGGACGCGCTGAAGATCAAAAAGGCGGTCATCGGCGGGTACGACTGGGGCGGACGCTCAGCCAATATCGTCGCGGCGCTCTGGCCGGAACGCTGCAAGGCCATGGTTTCGGTGAGCGGCTACCTGATGTCCGGCGTTGCCGCCAACAAACAGCCACTGCCGCCGCCGGCCGAATATCAGTGGTGGTACCAGTTTTACTTCGCCACGGAACGCGGCGCGCTGGGTTACGACAAGTACCGGCATGAATTTGGCAAGCTCATCTGGCAGATCGCCTCGCCCCGATGGGCCTTTGATGACGCGACATTCCAACGCACCGCCGCATCCTTCGACAACCCGGACTACGCCAGGATCGTGATACATAATTACCGGTTCCGGCTGGGCGTGGCGGATGGCGAGCCGAAATATGCCGACCTCGAGACCCGGATCGCGGAACGTCCGGTGATCACCGTACCGACGATCACGCTCGAAGGCGATGCCAACGGCGCCCCTCATTATCCGGACGACAAACCTTATCGCGATCGGTTCACCGGAAAATATACTAACCGGGTGATCACCGGCGGCATCGGCCACAATCTGCCGCAGGAAGCGCCGGCGGCTTTCGCCCAGGCCATCATCGAGGTGGATGGTTATTGAAAAAAAACGATCGACATGCAAGCACAACGCGACATAGCGTATCAAACAGTACAGGTAAATGGATTGACCATCTTTTACCGCGAAGCGGGCCTAAAAGACGCGCCGACCATTTTGCTGCTGCACGGGTTCCCGTCTTCCTCGCGAATGTTCGAGACCCTGTTCCCGCTGTTGGCGGCACGTTATCATCTCGTCGCCCCGGACTACCCCGGTTTCGGCTATAGCGAGGCTCCGGACCCTAAAAAGTTCGCCTATACCTTCGATCACCTGGCGGCGATCGTGGATTCGTTCACGTCCGTCATAGGCTTGCGGCAATATACCTTGTATCTGCAGGACTATGGCGGCCCCATTGGTTTCCGCCTCGCCATGGCCCATCCGGAAAAGGTACAGGGCATGATCATCCAGAACGCGGTGACCCACCTGGAGGGGCTTTCCCCTTTATGGGATATCCGGAAGGCCTATTGGCGCGATCGTGCGGCGCATGAAGACGAGTTGCGCGCTAACTTCACGTCGCTGGAGGCGACCAGGCAGCGGCATATCGGCACTACGCCTCATCCGGAAGGGATCAACCCGGACACCTGGAACGACGAATATGCCTTTCTCACCCGGCCGGGGGAGACGCAGATCCAGCTGGATCTGTTTTATGATTATCAAACCAACGTCGCGTCTTATCCCCGCTGGCAGCAATGGTTGCGTGACCATCGGCCGCCGCTGCTGGTGGTATGGGGAAAATATGATCCTTCTTTTACCGTTGCCGGGGCAATGGCCTATAAAAAGGATGTCCCCGGCTGTCAGGTTATATTGTTGGACGCCGGCCACTTCGCACTCGACGAAGCAAGCGACCAGATAGCGGCGTACATCTCATCGTTCTTGAGCAACTAAAATAAAATCCGCTAATTTCACGACCTTGTGCAGATAACATCAAACCATTATACATATGTCGACAGCAGCAATAGCCCGCAGGTTAATAGAACTATGCGAAGCGGGCGAGTTTATTCAGGCCCAGCACGAATTGTACGATACGAACATTAAAAGGATCGATCCGGACGGAACCGCATCCGAGGGCGCATCCAACATGCATGCGAAAGAAAGACTATTCCTGGATAGTCTCGAAAAGATCCATAGTATCCGTTTCTCCGATCCGCTGATCGCGGGAAATTATTTCACTGTAAGACTGATCATGGAAATTGAAATAAAAAATATCGGCAATAGACATATTGAAGAAATATGTGTGTATCAGGTCGCGGGTGGAAGGATCGTTTTTGAACAGTTCTTCCGGGATATGTAGCAACAAGCCGCACGGGCAGACACCCCCCGGCTGGCCGGGCCAGCCTTGATCCGTGGTGATAGGCATAAAAAAACCTCCGGCGTAAGCTGGAGGTTTGAAGTTCGGCGTGTTATGCCCAGTCAGTTTGTTTCTGGCAAGGGGCTGCGGGTGGTCCTCTAGGAAACGGATCAAAAGATTATGTCATTTGAACAGCTTGTTTTACGTGTTCCCGGGCGGAAAAGATGGGTACGCGGGTCGCGGTCATCTTATCACTAGCCGACCAATTGGCCGCTGTTATAAAACGATCTTCTGGCCGTGAAATTATCTTTCACCATGGCAGAATGATGAAATTAAGCGAAAACAACTATAGTTTGACCCCCGAAGAGCAGTAGCCGCGGATCAGCCTGCGCCCTTCATCTAACGGCTTGTCTTCGGGGCCTTCTTCCGGGGCGCCGCTTTTTTCCTGGATGCCGCCCTCTTTCGGGCAGGCGCCGCCTTCCTCTTCACCGGGGATTTCTTCTTTGCCCCGGATTTCCCGGATGCCCCTTTCTTCGGCGGTACCTTTCCTCCCGCCTTCCGGGCCTCGGAAAGCCCGATAGCAATGGCCTGCTGGCGGCTCTTTACCGTTTTCCCGCTCCGGCCGCTTTTTAGCTGTCCGCGTTTCTCTTCTTTCAACGCTTCCTCCACCTTGTCTTTTGACAATTGTCCATATTTTGCCATAATATTTTGGGTTAATTCCCTTAGCCCATTCAAATCCTGTGCCGCGGCCCCCGCTCCTCAACGCGTCTGCCCCGAAAACCTTAGATTTGTAGGATGACAACTTTTTCTATCAGAACGATTGCAGCCACCACGCTGCTTCTTGCGCTCCTGCGCCCCGTACAGGCCCAGAAAACGAACTGGCAGAATATGGACCTCCAAAAGGATACCGTGTTCGGCATCAGTGTCGAAAAAGCTTACGAAACCTTGTTACAGCACAAAAAATCACACACCGTGGTCGTCGGCGTCATCGACAGCGGCGTCGACACCGCACACGAAGACCTCAAGGCCGTGATCTGGAATAATCCTAAAGAAAAACCCGGCAACGGCATCGACGACGATCACGATGGATACATCGACGATGTCCACGGCTGGGACTACATCGGCGGCCCCAAAGGCGACGTCGATCACGATAACCTCGAGGTCGTCCGCCTCATCAGGGATCAAAGAGCGTTCTACGACAGCCTCGAGAAAGCCGGAACGATCCCCGATAAATACAAGGCAGGCGACGATACCTATCAAAAGATGAAGGCCGAATACGAAAAAGCGGTCGCGGGTGCCCAGCAGACCGTAGACGGCATTTCCCGATTTAAAACGATCCTCGATTCCATGGCCGCGAAGATCGGGAAAGATTCACCGACGCTGGCGGACTGGTCCGCTTACACGCCCGCCAACGGTCCGGAGCAACGTGTCAAGATGATCCTGGTCCGCAACCTGCAGGGAGGCATGTCCTATTCCAGCCTCGTAGGCGATGGCATCGTAGGTCCGCTCAAACATTTCCAGGATGAGCTGAAGTATCACTTCAACATCGATTATGACCCGCGCTCCATCGTCGGCGACGATTACAACAACAGCAGCCAGCGCGATTATGGCAATGCCGATGTGACCGGACCGGATGCGCTTCACGGTACCCACGTGTCAGGCATCATCGGTGCGGTACGGCACAATGGGATCGGCATCGACGGCATTGCCGATAATGTCCGCATTATGATCCTCCGGGTAGTGCCGGATGGAGACGAAAGGGACAAAGACGTTGCCAACGGCATCCGCTATGCCGCCGATCATGGCGCCAGGGTCATCAACATGAGTTTTGGGAAAGGCTGGCCCAAAGACAAAGCGGCGGTAGACGCGGCCGTTAAATATGCCATCAGCAAAGACGTGCTGCTGATCCATGCCGCCGGCAACGACGGGAAAGACCTCGACGATCCCGAAAATCCCAACTATCCGAATCCTTATTATGCCGATAGCAGCGGGACGGCCGATGCCTGGCTCACCGTGGGCGCCAGCGGCTATACCGACGACTCCACCCTCGTGGCTTCGTTCAGCAACTATGGCAAGAAAAGCGTAGACGTATTCGCGCCTGGCGTGCAGATCTATTCCTCCATCCCCGGGTCGAAATATACCCTGGAAAGCGGCACCAGCATGGCCTGCCCCGTAGTCGTAGGTCTCGCCACCCTGATCCGCGAATATTATCCTAAATTAAAGGCCACGGAGGTCAAACAGATCATCATGCAGTCGGTGGTCAAACCTAACCATACCGTGGTCATCGGCCATGGCGAAAAACACCGCATCGTCAGCCTGGGCGATATCTCCGTTAGCGGCGGCATCGTCAACGCCTACCAGGCGCTGCAGCTGGCGGCGAACTTCCGCAGGTAGGCCCATCACCCACCCAGACGCCCGGCCCACGTCGGGGCGGCTCCTGGCGTCATCCGCTGCGATGTCCCCGGCCCACGTCGGGGCGCCTATTTGACCGCCACCATGTCGAATTCCACCAGCGCATCCTTGGGCAGCCGGCTTACCTGCACCGTGGTCCTGGCGGGTTCGGGCGAGGGGAAATAGTTGGCATAGACCTCGTTCATGGCTACGAAATCATTCATGTCGTGGAGATAGACATTGACCTTCACGACATCCGCAAATCCGTAGCCTGCGGCTTCCAGCACGGCCTTGATATTATCCAGCGCTTGCACGGCCTGTGCCTTGATGCCGCCCTGGACGATCTGGCCGTCCTGCATGCCGATACTCCCGGACACGTAAAGATGGACGCCCTGCGCCTTGATGGCCTGTGAGAAAGGACCTATCGGCGTGGGGCTATGCTTGGTAAAAACAGCTTCTTTCATATTGTTGATTGGGGTTTGTATTCCTCAGGCATGCAGGATCTCTCCATTGGCGAAAGCCCAGTTCTCCCATGAAGTCTCCTTGAAGACCACGAAGAGATCATTGGGGTCGAGCCCTACGGCTTTCAATCGCGTCACCAGGCTGGCCAGGATCTTCTTTTTGACCTTCACGCTCCGGCCCACGGAGAGCAGGATCTCGACCACGGTGAACTGGGCGCTCCGCGGCTTACTGAGATCGGGATATGCTTTATCATAGATAAAATTTTCGGGTTCGAGCTCGATAAAACGCTGAAAACGGTCGGCGGCGGGAACGCCCGATTCCACCAGGGCGGCCTGGATGGCGTCGCCGATCTGCTGCTTTTGCTCTGCTGATCTCCCTTTTCCTGTCGTAACGGTTACTAACGGCATATGCGTGGTTTAGCCTAAAGTTAGGGTTTTTACATCTATCGACGACCGTGCGCTCATCCCACCCATTTTTTTCCTTCGAAATTCTATTTTCCTTCTAGTTTTGCATTTGCATTTATTTTTCATTCTAAACTGACCACTATAAATAAAATTTCTAAAATCGCTTGCTATGGAAACTCCTAACATCCAACTATACAATTTCCTGCGGTATGATTTTCATCTTTCCGATATAAAATCCCTGCAATTTATGCACATACTTGACAAGGAATACAAAAGCAGTTTCAAAGAGGATTTCACAGTCCTCGAAAAAAAAATGAACGAAGGCTTTGAAACCCAAGGCAAACGGATCGATGACCTAAAAGAGGAAGTTCGTGAGCTGCGTGGCGACCTGAAAGTCGAGTTAAGCGGCATTCGCAAAGATGCGCAGATCGATTCTGCCGGCATCCGTAAAGACGTACAGATCGAATCTGCCGGCATTCGTAAAGACATGCAAATGGGCTTAACCGGCCTGCGAAATGAAACGCAAATCGGCTTCACCGAGGTGCGAAGTGAAATGCAAACCGGCTTTGCCGAGGTGCGAAGTGAAATGCAAACGGGCTTCACCGAGGTGCGAAGCGAAATGCAAACCGGTTTCGCCGAAGTGCGAAGCGAAATGCAAGCCGGCCTCACCGAAGTGCGAAGTGAAATGCAAACGGGCCTCACCGGGGTGCGAAATGAAATGCAAATCGGCCTCGCGGAGGTGCGAAGTGAAATGCAAACAGGCTTCACCGAGGTGCGAAGCGAAATGCAAACGGGCCTCACGGGCCTGCGCAGCGACCTGAGTGGCGAGATCAATGATTCGAACAGGGAAACCATCCGCTGGGTAGTCGTCAGCATCTTCCTCGCCGTCGCCTTAATGATACTCGCCACGTATCTGAAAAAATAAACCGCCCCGCATCGGCGGCCTATCCCCACTACCAAAAAAATTATTAACATTTTTATTTTATTTCCTAATTACTCTACTATATTTGTAGACTAATAGGTCGAACCACTAATAGGTCAACACACAAGGTCACTCCATTTTGCCGATCACTCATCCGCCTGTAGGTAGCAGCAGGCGATTCAATAACTATTTATGAGATCCTTTCTTTCGGCATTATTGGCTCTGGCTTTTTTCAACCTGTACGCGCAGTCACCCAACACCCACAACATCACCCTCACCGGCCATGTCATGGACAAGAACGGCGCCCCCCTGGCCGGCGCCACCGTACACCTTAAAGGCACCACCCACGAGGTCTTTACCGACCGATACGGCGTCTTCACCTTTATCACCGGCCAACGCATCCCGGCCGTGATCACCGTAAGCTACGTAGGCTACCAGGAACAGGACGCCGTCATCGACAGCTTCGATCCCATCACCGTCACCTTACAGGAATCGGCCGGAAAACTCAACGACGTCGTCGTCGTAGGCTACGGTACCCAAAAACGCAAAGACCTCACCTCTTCTATCTCGTCGATAAAGCAGGAAGAGGTGGCGTCCATCCCCGTCGCCAGCTTCGACGCCCAACTGCAGGGGAAAGCCCCCGGCCTCCAGATCAATTCCAATACCGGTGTCCCCGGCGACGGCGTCTTCGTCCGCATCCGCGGCACCACCTCGATCAACGCGGATAACAACCCCTTATACATCATCGACGGCGTGTTCATCAACAATACCAGCCTTCAGAGCATCAACACCGGCGGCCGCGCCACTTCGCCCCTGGCCGATCTCAACCCCGCGGATATCGAGAGCGTAGAAGTCCTCAAAGACGCCAGCGCCACCGCCATCTACGGTTCCCGCGGCGCCAATGGGGTGATCATCATCACCACCAAACGCGGCAATTATAACAGCCGGCCCAAACTCTCACTCGATGCCGCTACGGGGACTAGCTGGGCCCAGCGTCTCTGGAAACTCACTACAGGCCCTCAGCACGCCCTGCTCGAGAACGAGTTCTACGCGAACAGCTACGCCGATGCCCTCGCCGCCGGCAACGCCGCGGGTCAGTCTACCTACAAGACCGCCCCTTTCACCGGCGCCGTCTGGAACCCTACCGCCTCGACCAACCGCGGTACCCCGGATATCCAAAAGACCTACGACCGCGAACACGAGCTCTTCCGCCATGGCGGCCTGCAGAATTATAACCTTTCCCTTTCCGGCGGCAGCAAGGAAACGCAATATTATATCGGCGCCGGCTTCACCCACCAGGATGCCGATATCAAACCGCTCTATTTCGAACGGGCCGATCTCAAGGTCAATGTCGATCAGAAAATAACCGATTGGCTCCAGGTAGGCGTCAGCAACGACTTCTCCCGCAGCTTCCGCAAACAGGGTAGGGCAGGGGACGGCCCCGACGGCGGCCTCCTCCAGTCGGCCATCAATACCGCCACCTACCTGCCTCCCTACAGCCCCACCGGCGAGCCCCTCGACTACGCCGGGTTCGATAACCTCGACATCCTCATCAAATACTACGACGTCCATACCATCAGCCTCCGCTATATCGGTAACCTGTACGCCGACGCCCAGATCGTCCCCGGCCTAAAATTCCGGACCAGCTGGAGCCTCGATTATAACAACTACAACGAATCGCAGTACTGGAACAACCTCACCCAGGACGGCGCCCCGCCGACCAACGGCCTCGCCACGTCTTCGCTAACCCTCAACAGCACCTGGATCAGCGAACAGACCCTTACTTACAAAACCCCGCTAGGCGGCGGCCATAACCTCGGCATCGTCATCGGCAACACCGTCCAAAGCAACCTGACGACCAATAACTCGCTCACGGGCACCGGATTTCCCAACAATTCTTACACCTCGATCTCCTCGGCCGCTACAACCACCGCCTCGCAAACCTGGACCAAAGGCAATCTTGCCTCCTTTTTTGGCCGGATCGACTATAACTACCAAAGCAAATATTTCCTCGAAGGCAGCGCCCGCGCCGACGGCTCCTCGAAATTCGGCGCCAACAACAAGTGGGGTTATTTCCCTTCCATCGGCGCCTCCTGGCGGATCAAACAGGAAGCCTTTCTCCAGGACTGGCATTGGCTCAGCGACCTGAAGCTTCGCGGCAGCTATGGCATCACCGGTAACCAAAACGGCATCAATAACTTTGCCGCCCAGGGCCTCTGGTCCGGCGGCTATGCCTATCCCGATAACGCCAGCGGCGCCCAGCCCGGTACCGCCCCCTATCAGCTCGGTAACGCCAACTTGAAATGGGAACGTACCGCCCAGGCCAACATCGGCCTCGACGTCGGCCTCTTCCAGGACCGTGTGACCTTCAACGGTAACCTCTACGACAAACGTACGACCAACGTACTCCTGCAGCTGCCCATCCCGGCGATCAGCGGCTTCACAACCTACAACAGCAACGCCGGCGTCATCAGCAACAAAGGCTACGAAGTCGGCATCAACTCGGTGAACATAAAGACCCATCGCCTTACCTGGTCCACCAATTTCTCCATCTCCGGCAACGTCAGCAAGATCGTAACCCTGCCTACCCCCATCTATCAATACAACCGCGACTGGCTCATCATGCAGCAGGGCCACCCGCTCTATTCCTTCTGGCTCTACCGCCAGCTCTATGTCGATCCCAAGACCGGAAATTCCGTCTTTGCCGGCCAGACGGCTAACGGTACCGTCCCGGCCTCCGCGCGCCAAACCATGGGCAATGCCGCGCCGAAATTCTTCGGCGGTCTCAGCAACAGCCTCTCCTTCGCGGGCTTCGACCTCAGCGTACTCATTAGCTATGAATACGGCAACGACGTCCTGAACCTGCAGCAGTTCTTCGGTGAAGGCGGCGGCACCCGCGACGCCGCCCGCGTGATGCTGGCCAGCCAGCTCAACCGCTGGACGCACCAGGGACAAGTCACGAACGTGCCGCGCGAGACCGCCTACGGCAACAACTATACCCTGCAGCAGAACAGCCGCTTCCTCCGGGACGGCTCGTTCATCCGGCTCAGGAACCTCTACTTGGGTTATACGATCCCGCCGACACTTACCCGTAAATATCACCTCACTACCGTCCGCGTATATTTCGTAGGCACCAACCTGCTGCTGCTGACCCACTACAACGGCCCGGACCCCGAAGCCAACGTCACAAGCATCCAGACCATCCAGGGGCTCGACCTGGGTACGCCGCCACAACCTACCTCCGTGCAATTCGGTCTCAACGTAACTATTTAAAGATCCACCCCAATCAACAACATGCAAACGCTCTATAAATATCTGATCCCGGCCTTCCTGCTCGTCACCACGGCCGGCTGCAAAAAATTCCTGAACGTCCAACCCGTTGACGAGGTGTCCGATGCCTCTACCATCGTCGACGCCACCTCCAGCGAAACCGCCGTCCGCGGCGTCTATCGCACCATGGCCCAGAACTACTACGGCGGTCTGTACGAGACCTTCGGCTATCTCGGCGGCGACGACATCGTCTGGACAGGCTCTCAAGCCGTCATCCAGCAATTCATCTCGCATAACGTCACTGCCGATAACAATAACCTCGAAACGGTCTGGGCCGGCATCTATCAGACCATCAACGGAGCTAACGAGGTCATCGCCAAGGTTCCGAAAGTCGTAGACCCGGCCTTCGCCGCCGGCCAGCAAAACCAGCTCACCGGCGAAGGCTATTTTATCCGCGCCCTTGCCTATTTCGATCTCGCCCGTTGCTGGGGCGGCGTACCGATCACCCTGACGCCCACCACCACAGCTACGGAAAAGAATAAAATCGCCCGCAGCACCCTGGACCAGACCTATGCCCAGGTGCTCAGCGACCTCGACGCGGCGGATTCCCTGATGTCCCTGCCGACGGCTCAGAACCCCGTCCGCGCCAATAAAGAGACCGCCTGGGCCCTCAAAGCCCGCTATTACCTGTACCAGAAAGACTGGGCTAACGCAGAAGTATATGCGTCAAAAGTCATTGCCGACAACACCAACTATCAGCTCCTTGCACCCTTTAGCTCCTGGTTCCAGCCCGCCAGCGCGGTGGCTACCAAAGAATCGGTGTTCGAGCTGTCCTATAATGCCACCTATACGAACAGCAGCCGCGGCTATTGGCAGCCTCCTGCCCTCGGAGGCACCCGGCAATGGGCGCCCGGCGACTCTATCGCCGCCTTACTCACCAACCCCCAGATCGGCGGTGGCCGTAGCGCACTCGTAGCGCAAACCTCGACGAAAGCCTGGTACGGCAACCTGTTCTACCGCAGCCCGGCCACCGACCCCTCCTATATCATACGCATCGCCGAGCTCTACCTGATCCGTGCGGAAGCCCGCGCCGGGCAAAACGAGCTCTCCGACGCCCTCGCCGACCTCAACGCGATCCGCGCCAGGGCCGGCCTCGCCGGTAGCACCGCCGTATCCCAAAGCGACATCCTCCTCGCCATCGAACAGGAGAACCGCGTCGAATTCGCACTCGAACCTCACCGCTGGTTCGACCTCGTCCGGACAGGCAGAGCACAAGCCGTCCTCGGCATCACCAGCTCCGATCAGCTGCTCTTCCCGATCCCGGTCACCGAGATCCAACTGTCCAATGGCGTCCTGATCCAAAACCCCGGTTTCTAACCCCAGCCGAAACCATTCACTGACAAAACCACCGATCATGAACCAGCAAAGCCGATCCTTCCTCGCCCGCACGGCCTTCCTCTATTTCTTTATCCAGTGCGTTCCGCTGGATCCGAAATACTACGCCACCATCTTCTCCCTGCCGTGGTCGAAGTTCCGCTATCAGGATATCTTCACCCTGGCCCACTATACTCCCCGTTT
>Ga0210396_10001141_pt1 | contig 29871 bp, 37 predicted proteins | sample IncBWH17OmetaG_FD_155466 | JGI IMG/M metagenome (GOLD analysis project Ga0210396, IMG submission 155466) | Forest soil microbial communities from Barre Woods Harvard Forest LTER site, Petersham, Massachusetts, United States - Inc-BW-H-17-O ...
CGAACTTGCCCTTGTATTTGTCCGCCCACTCTCTCGGAACCTGGAGCGGCGCATGGCAAGCGCCGGGTGCGAAATAGACGAAGAACGGCTTGTCGGCCATCAGCGCTTTCTGCTGCCGCACCCAGGCGATCGCCTTGTCGGTCATGTCTTCGGTAAAGTGATATCCCTCCTCGGCCGTCTTTGGTTGTTCTATTGGTGTTGTTCCCTCGTAAATCGCGGGGGCATACTGGTTGGTCTCGCCGCCGAGAAATCCATAGAAATACTCGAATCCTCCCCCGCCTGTCGGCCACTGGTCGAATGGACCCATCGGGCTGGTCTGCCAGACCGGCACTTCGTGACACTTCCCGAACTGCGCCGTCGAGTAGCCGTTCAGCTTGAGGGTCATCGGCAGCGGTGCTTTGTCCTTGGGCAATATAGAGCAGTAGCCGGGCGCAGAGGTAGCGATCTCGGTAATGCCACCCATCCCGACCGAGTGATGATTGCGTCCCGTCAGACAGGCCTGCCGCGTAGGAGAGCAGAGCGCTGTGGTGTGAAAGCGGTTGTACTTCAGTCCGCCGGAGGCGAGCTTCTCAAAGTTGGGTGTCGCACACGGTCCGCCGAAGGCGCTGGACGCCCCGAAGCCAACGTCGTCGAGAAGGATGATCAGTACGTTGGGCGCGCCTTTGGGTGGGCGCAAAGGCGCGATCGGCGGAAACTTTGAGTTCGGGTCTTTAGCGTCGTAGGTGGTCAACCCTATGTGCTGCCGGTCTGGGATGGGAAGGACGCCTCTTGAGACCTTAGCACTTTGATCTGACATGGAATCTCCTGTAATGATTGAGTACCTTGCAGACCCGTCTCAAGAGGTATCTCCCAATTGGGGTAGACCCCGCAATTGGTAGTTCTGCCAGTAATATGGTGGTTTTTTAGGGAACAACTCGGCGGTAAAGATTCCATCGTTCGTGAGTGAGCAGCGATAGGCGACCAGGACTTAGCTGTGCTGTCCGTGACCCGCTCATTAGCTCCAAGCTTCGCCAAATCCACGATCAAATTGCGCCTAGAAACCTATTACCCCGCCCAGGATCGACGGCAAATTACACGCTACGCAAGACTGCAGGGCTCCGCACTGAGTGCAAGATCCTAGCAGGCAAGTCGCAGCGCTAGAGTTAGCACGTAAAGCTGCACGGATCAGGAAGTTACAACGACGAAACCCGTATGGGCATAGTTGCCAGGAATTTGCGGCTCGAAAAGACCGTTCGCAAAGCTTCACACAGCAACCCGCGATTTGAATTCTAGAATTTGGTGCCCTTTTGCGCCCGCCCGCTGACGCGAAATGTTTCTGAACTACTGACGAAAACAAAGTGCACCTGATCGTCCGCGGGCGTCACCCCGTAACACTTCCACCGCAATTTGAACGTAGTGATCGCCACTCCGGCGACAAAGGAGACTTATGAGAACCCTCGCAGCTGATGGGAAATCCCCGGAAATCGTGAACGTAGAAACAAGCTTGGCCCGTGTCCTGATCAGGGCAGGGATCCTAGTTGAAGCGCCGCCGCCGACACCGCGCTTACCACACGAACAGCTTATCGACGAACAGGGCGTTCGTCACGAGCGTGCGCTGCCTGACGAGTTTCAGATGTCGATTCAAGAACACAAAGACGGCGCGCCTTATCTGCAAGCTCAATCCAGTCGGGCGAAGCACTTTTTCTCTGGTCCCGATCCCGCAACCGATCCATCCGGCATGAACTGGCCGGCCAATCTGGTAGCTGACTATCGCGGGCGTTGGAAGGCGTACAGGCAACGAGTTTCTTTGCAGTAAAGCGATCCGGCGACCACACCGGCCCAACAGGTGAAACATGAAGCGATCAGTTGAAGTGTCAAACGACATCAATCATCCACGCGGCGCAGGAACCGAAGCCGATGCACAGATGCTGGCCGACGCACCGAAGTGGTGGAAGGACAAAGTGATCGCCATCCGATCCGCCAAGAACGAGGCGGAGGTTCGGGCGATCTGCTCCCGCTCATCCGATCCAAATCAGCGTCATCATTCCGCTCCCGAAAAGAGGAGCTCCGGCTCGTCTCGTCTGGCTGATTTGGCGTGGCAGCAGTTTGTCGCTGATCCCAAGCGCTTCGCTGAAAAGCACGGCGTCGTGGTGGACGATTCACGCGAGCGCCGGATCCAGGTTCTCAATGCAATTTTGTAAAGCGCAGTTGGACGCTGCACGACATCCAACCCAAAAGGAGAAATAAAATGCAGATCAACTATGTGGAGCTGTCTCGAGCCACCGAGCGTCTTGGCGTTCTCGCCAACAAGCCCGGCCGGCTCACAGAGCAAGAAAAACGGGAGTTCGGTAGCCTCCCGACGAGGATCGCAGCCATCAAGGCTGGCGCCTCGATGGACGAGATCAATGAGCAGGAGCTGAATGAATCAGAGCGCCGCAACGGCCTTCCGATCACACGGCTGCGGAAAAAGAAATCACCTGAGGCTCGCGCCCGCGGTGAGATGTTCATGCAAATGTTCCGCGGTAACGTCGGCGGCAAGGAAATCAGCGGCGGCGTTGAATTCCGAGCCGGCGAGCAGGAAGGCAACATCGCAGCGCAAGTCGGCACGTACACCGGCCTCGGTTATTTTGTGCCGCAGGATCTGGTGCGTGAGATTGTGGCGGCGCTGGCGGAAGTTGACGTCCTGTTCGATGAAGACGGGCCGTGCACGATCCATCAAGCTACGAACGCCCGCACGTTGAAAGTTTGCGTCTACAACGACACAAGCGTTGACACCACCCAGGGACCGGCCGAAGGCAATCCTGATGGCAGCGTGACGCTGCTGCAGCTGCCCGAGTACGTGCCTGTGGGAGCTTTTTCGTACCGAACACCCGTGCATCCTGTCTCCATGGAAGCCTGCCAGGACATCAACGAAATGATCGACATCGCTGATTTGTTCAGCAAGTTTTCTACCGAGCGGCTGGCGCGTTCAATCGGCAGGGCGCTTGTCACCGGAAACGGCGTCGGCCAGATTCAAGGCTTGATCTCGAGCCTGGAAGCTTGCGGCGCACCTTACGTTGTGGCAGCCGGCTCCGATCCGAACGACGGCTCGGGCGCGGCGGCAACGACTATCGGCTCGCAGGACATCACGAACTTGGTTTTCTCGGTGAACGAGCAGTACAGAAACTCACCGAGCGCCGGCTTCCTGATGTCAAGCTCGACGCTGTCGAAAATCGCCGGCGTGCTCGACAAACAAGGACAGATGCTTCGCCTCGTCCACTACGAAAACGGCAAGCCGTACATGCTGGGCTATCCGATCAGCATATGCCCGTCGCTTCCGACACCTGGAGCGAGCGTGGCAGGATCAGTCATTTTCGGCGATCTGTCGTACTGGCACACCTTCATCGTGTCGGACGCTCAGACGAAAATCCAAGTGCTTAAAGAAGCGCCTGGTCTGATCGACAGCGGCAACTACGGCTTGAGGATGTTCCTCCGAGCTGGCGGCGCCCTGGCGTACAACGGCGGCGGAACAAATTGTCCGATCGCCTACCTCGTATCCCATTCATAAAACCTGCCGGAGACGGTAGGCACCTAGGGCCGCTCGAAAGGGCGGCACTTTCCTTTGTCACAGTCACCGGAGGCGTATGGGCTCGCCTGTCAAGAATCTGAAAGGCAAACGCTTCGGCAAGCTGCTTGTGCTTCGCCGTGCTGGAAGAAACAAGTGGAATCAGTCTCTTTGGCACGTCAAGTGCGATTGCGGCGTCAGAGATATTATGGAGGGTTACTTCTTGACGATGGGAAGAACTCAGTGCCCGGTTTGTTCGCTGCGTCAGCGCGGAATGACTCAAACGCACATAGCAGAGTGGATGTCTTGGACCGCCATGAAGTCTCGTTGCTTGTGCGAGACGAACGAAAGCTATAAGACGTATGGCGGCCGTGGGATCAAGATTTGTGATCGCTGGCTGGGCCCGATTGGTTTTGTGAACTTCCTCAAAGACATGGGGCGGCGTCCAGATGGCAAGACTCTTGATCGCCGAAATCCAGAAGGCGATTACACGCCGGAGAATTGTAGGTGGGCCAGCAGGAGTACGCAGACAGCGAATCGCCGGTGCAACTACACGCCGGAGGAGCTCGCTGTCATGCAGAAGGAAGCTGATGAGAGCAGGGAACGGTACGAACGAGAAAATGCCGAGATGGCAAAGTTCGAGGAAGAGTACGCGCCTTACTAAATAAATCAGGCGGCCTGTACAAGCGCCGCCTGTCATCCCGCCAGATGAACTTGTGATCAGTAATCCACGATGATCTGTTGCTTGACGACGGTGCCCGTGTATTTGAAGACACGCAGCACCGTGCCATCGTCGAGCACATAGTCCTGCCATCCCTTCGTGTCAGCGATCATGTCCCGAACGGCATGTTTGCCCCTCGCCTTCCGGATCGCCTTGTCGAGCTGCTTCTGGGTCAGCTTAGGCAGACCGCCCGTCATACGTCCGGCACCGTCAAGCGTCGGCAGATTTTTGTCGTACTTGACCTTTTTCATAGCATCATCCTCACAGCAAAACGGTAGTATCGGAACAGCCAACGGGGCTGCTGAGATCGCACCCAAAAGCCCCAGCAGAAGCAGGTAGCGCAGTGGTAAAGAAACTTCACGCAGCGTCCTCTCCAAGTTTTGAATTGAACTCCCTGGCGATCGACACTTCCCCTAGCTCGCGAGCAATTGGCTATAGCTTTAAGGTAATGGGAAGGCTGGCGAGCGTTGGTAAGAGGAACGTGCGTTTAGTAGCTTATTCCAGTTACTTGACCTTGCAGTAAAAGCGTGTTAACCCATTGTGTAGGAGACTGGAAATGGCAACATTCATCGCAAGGGTAGAACTGCACGCGGCCACTGACGACGATTACGAAGTTCTGCATGCACAGATGAAGAAGCGGGGCTACACGCGAACGATAGTCGGAGACAACAAAGTCACCTACCAATTGCCTACTGGAACGTATGAACTCGGTTCCAACGTTTCCTTAGAAGACGCACTTAAGCGGGCGGTCGAAGCAGCGAATGCGACGGGCAAGACGAGCGCCATCATTGTCGCCGAATACTCCGCGGCGCTGTGGCGTTTGACTGCTGCGTAGACCCAACATCGCTATTTGGCAATAATGCACCAAAGGAGAACCACAATGGCAAAATCCCCGAAGGAGCTATATGTTGAGCGGCGGGAGAAGGCGAAGGACTTCGCCGTCCGGAGGCCGGGTTCAGACAAAGCCAGCGCTGTGGAGCCGACGCAAGCGGATGCTATCGAAAGGGCGCGGGAAATCGAGCCTGATGCTGCAATCCATGTCGAGCGTGTGAGAAATACCTCCAAGGGCTCCCGTGATCAATGGCGCAAGCCGTGATGTGGTTCGTTCTTCAGCAGAGAATCGAAAACCAACGCAAGATTTGCCATAGGGCATCGACCGTGAGACTAGCCGCCAGAATGTGGAATATCCAGAACCATCCCGGTAGCGGCTCAGGTTTTAGCTGAGCCTCGAATTGGCCGAGAGCGTGCTTTGCGGAGCGGAACGCTTTGTACAAGCAAACCTCGTCCGTCGAATTCTCGCCGCCGATTAGATCTCTGTGCATTCTATGATTCATTCCAAACACGAAGTTCATAAAGTCGCCCTCTGCCGGCGAATAGACACTCTGTGGCTCCTTGAGCTTCTTAAAGACGCTCGTATACAAGGCTGGGCTGTTGTTTACGAAGTTGCGAAAATCGGCGTGGAAATCAAATAGGCGACGGAACGAGTAATTCAATCGAACGAGTGGCTGCACAATTGGAGCCAGATGACGAATATAGTGAGACCTCGTCAGATCCTGAAGTGTCGGTGTTTCCAACGTAAAGATGTATCGACTCGGATTAAACCAATCCTTTTGCTCCTTCGTGAGCTGTCTTAAATCATCCGGCAGCACGTATCCTGAATCGCCTTCCTTCCCTCTCGCCCATTCTGATATCAAATCCAGCTCCGCTTCAAGTCCGACAAGCAAATTCCTAATACCTTCGTATGTCTCACGTCTCGAACCAAGCGCTGTGGCGGCGAAGGTGAACCACGCACCGGCAGCGGTCAGAAGAGTCGCAATACCAGCCCAAAACGCAACTGAAGTCGGAATGTCGGGAAGAGTCACTCCTCAAGCTCGATGTCGCGATAGATCAGTTTTGACCCGTGACGAAGGGCCGTTACAACCACTTTCCGATTGACCATCGGACCCACCACGTCGTCAAGAACATCGCCCGCGTCTTCGATACGAACGTGTCCATCTTGCCCGAACAGTTGTGGGTCAGACATCGTGACCTCGAGCCAGTCTTTATCCAGATGGAGCCCTCGGAGTACACCATGGACAACTACCTGCTCTCCTTCGCCTGTCCGTGTGGGCCTCAGCTTCCGAAGAGCGGCATTCAATTCCTGCCTGGCGTCTGATACAAACGTGACCACGGGTTCTTTTGGAGCACTTGCATCTCGCACTTCGAGGCGGTCGAATGTCTTCCCGGTCGGGGCTAGGTTGCGCGACAGATTCAGGAACGCCGCACGATATTGTTCGTCCGGGACGATCTCTACAAGCTCCTCCGGGTTTGTAGAAGTTGCTCTCAGGACCTTGAAGAACGTTTCGGTCACACTCTCGATTCTCGGTCGACCGATATCCCATAGCTCCTGTTGCTTAGGCTCTTCCATACGAACCGCAAATTGATAACTCCCTGCAGGCGCCTGGAACAGCCACGGCTGAAACATCGACTGAATATCCGATGGAGGACCTCCCCGCTTCCGGAGAGGACGGGATAGTAGCATCTCGACCGTGCGATACAGGGCGGTTTGGATTCCTTCGACCTTTTGAACGATAAGATCGAGAGGCGCACCGCCATGAATGACCTTCCCACCCTTGACGGAAACGAGAACGTCTCCGGTAACGAATCTGACGCCAGCCTTCTCTGCGGCATCGGCCGCCCAAACCACCTCCAGCAGGTCTCGAAGTTGGGCGATTGCAAACCGGGGAAGCCCTGCGGCTCCTAAACAACGATGCGCTAATTGCTCGGCCGCTGGATAATCATGGGCTTTGTACCAGAGGGCAACAGCGCTCACTGCCGTTATGCCTCGCGTGCGTTGTCTGTCATCGACCACGGAGTCAAGTGCGGCTGCTTCCTCCGTTGCAGCCTGTTTGTAAAGGTACTCCGCTCGCGGGGTGTCGCCTTCTCTTCTCGCCAATTCGGCCTCGACGGCAAGTTTTTCACTCTTCGAATGGTGTTCGTTCCAGGTCACGATTCCTCCGGAACGTCTTTCATCAGCAACAGCCGCGCCGAAAAACCGATCACACCCGCGAGAGCCGGTAAACTGCTCCTGCCGTCACGTGCCTGCTGGACTTTCTCAACAAGACGTCGATTGACGTCTCTGACATTTCCGTCACTCAACCCAGACACCTCGAGGCGCACGCAGCTCTCAAGATCATCCTCGGCCGATCCTTTCGGTCCGACATAGTAGTCTGATCCGGTTCCGGTCTCCGCTCGGCTTACAGCAAATAGACCGCGAAGTAAGTCAACTCCGGCAATTACGCACCCGTATGCACCCGCCTCTGTCGCAACGTTCGCGTTCGCCCAGGCTGCAAGCACACGTAAGTCCGGTATATCCCACGTCAGTTCCGCGTGAGATTCGTTGCCGTTATCGGATAGCGTGATTTCCACTGGCGGAGAGTGATGGCGGCTCAGACAAACGGTTGCTGCCTCATAATAAGATCCGGCAACCGGCGGCGTAAGTGCACGGTGACGCGCGTGCATACCCTTAATGATGAGCTGATTTGACATTGTGATTCATGCGGCACCGTCCGATGCAACTATGTTCGGCCGGTTCTTTCTGAAAACCGTCAGATTGTAGCAGACGAGCTTACCGTAGCCGTTGCAGCTTTTGCGAAGAGGTCACCGCCCCCGTACCCGATTCCACGACGGTCATGCGGTTCGGCAGTTGTGGTGGCTGCCCAGTTTTGGTCAACGAAACAGCCATAGATCGTATACTAGCAGATTCGCCTTTTATTCGCCATGGCTTGTTGAGCCTATCCGAGAGCGTTACACTTACCACACGCTGTTAGAAAGAACGGAGGCGAGATGGCCAGCAGTTTCAGTCAGGACCCCATTATCAATGTTATTCACAACTCGATCCGGAAGGGCATTGACCTCACCCTCGAAAACGAGTGTGATGCGTCTGCGGTCATTCTAATCTTGTCGGCGATCGACGCGATGGCTTACCTGTCAATGCCAGAAGGTCAGCAAGACGTTACGCCAAATGACTTCATCAAGTGGTCCGACCGATACATTCAATTCCCCGGTAAGGAGCGGCTCACGGGCGCGGACCTGTATGGAGCGCGCTGTGCGATGCTCCACAGTTTTGGGGCGCAGTCGAAGATGAGCCGAACTGGGCGATGCCGGGTAATACTCTGGATGGACAAGGCCGAGCCACACATTCTTTTTAGCGACGCTCAGCCTCGGTACGTCATGGTGTCAATTGCTGCACTGAGGAACGCATTGTTTGAAGGAATGGATCGTTTTCTAATTGATGTCTATAAGAACCCGAACTCGAAGGAGGCCAAGCTCGCTGACAAGAGGTTCGAATCCTTCGTGCATAAAATGAAGACAGAAGATGTCATATCCACAAGGGAAACCTCTTAATGGCAAAGCTCAGACGGGAAAATCACCATCTTCCTGAGTGCTACCAGAAGGGATTTGCAGACTGCCACGGAAAAGTCTGGGTAAAGTTCGCTGATGAGGCAGAACCCGTGTATCGCAATCCCGTCAAAGTAGGCACTCACCGCAATCTGTACATCCGCAGGAGCCCGAATGGCACGGAAAACGATGCGGTCGAGAAGTTCTTCGAGAAAGATGTTGAGTCTTCATTTGCCGCCCTATCCCAAAGAATTAAACGCGAGCAGGCTCAATTTTCTGAGATATCCGGAACTGAATTAGGGACGCTATGCAGATTTGTGGCTTCTCAATCGGTTAGAACACTGGCGCACAAACGATGTATCGAGATGCAGGCCGGACGGCCGTTAGACAACAACACCTTTGTACGGGTAATGCTGAGAAAGATGTGGACGATCATGGACTTTTGGATCAAAAATCCTCCGAAAGTTTATTTCTATACCTCCCTGCCTTACGTTGGTGAGCGCTACATAACGGGAGACAGTCCAGTCTTAATAATTTTAATGAACGACAATCCGGTTTGGGTTCCCACGAACATCCCCACCCTGGGTATCACAGACGTAGCGGAGATTCTCAAGAATCCGAAATATGGATTCTTGGTTACTCTTTCACCCTACGTCTGTGTCTCCATTCATGGTCGGGCAGGCGGGGAGGCCCACTTGCCGCCGCAAAGTGTGGAACAAAGAGATGTGAGATTCCTGAACGATCTTATTCGTGGGCAATGCGAAATGTTCACTCTGGCTAGAGACAGGGATTCTCTTACCAGTTCAGCTGATCCTTGTGTTGGTAAACTCGCGACGTCGGTGCCACAGGGCTTAAAGTAATGTTACAGTAATGATTGGTGATCGTGCGAGAGCGCGGAACATCGCATAAACACGCTCGATTTGAAGATTTACTGTGATTTCGATCCCCACCGCCCCTACCAGACTCTCTCACAACAAACGACATAGCTTCAGATTCTGTAGTAATTACAACTTTTGTAGTGATTGAATCTGCGCCAGCGCATCCCGCTGCACATCATCATCAACATGGACGTAATACCTCAGCGTCGTCTTGATATCGGTGTGGCGCAGAATGCTTTGGACCACCTTTGGCGAAACTCGCGCATCGGCCATGGCGGTCCCTAGCCCGTGTCTGAATGCATGCAGACCAAACCTGTGAGTCGGGTGGCCAAGGCGTTTTAGAAGTGGCCACAATCCGAACTTCACAACGTTGGCTCGCTTGCGGGGTCTACCGCGACGGTTGGGGAACAGGAATCCCTGCGGGTTGTCCTTCCAGTGGTTTTTCAGGTAGTCCTGTAGCCGCTCAATCGTCTCGTCCGTCATCGGGATTGTATCTCTGGATTTCGGCGTTTTCAGTCCGCGCAGTTCCCGCGTCCGGTCATCGCGCGAGAGCGTCGTATCGAGGTAAGGAGTAACCGATGAAAACGATACGGTCGCCGGCGGCTATCAGCTCTGTTGTTTCACGCCACAGTCGGTCTTGGTCTGCGGCCGCACGCGGGCGCTCCGTCGGGTCAACGGATTCCAGATCCCCAGGAAACGTAACGTGTCGCAGGTCATCCGAGTCGCATTCGAGTAAAGGGTCTTCAAACGGGCGAGCGGGGATGTATGACAGTGTAGAGTTGAGCGCAATCGGAACGACGTCGTCGGGATTCGAAAACATTTTTCCGCTATCGGCCTGCTGCAAATGGTTCGTCCAATTCAACGAGCCGTGCGGCTTTATAACCGGAATCGGCGTGGTGCTGGCAGAATAGCCCCACGGCACACCTGCATCCTCCAATGCACGCTCACAAATCAGGTCCCAGTTAAAGGAGACGACTCCCAGATCCCGTCGAACCCTCCGTGCGAAGTGAATGTAAGAATCTGGTAGGCTGGCAATGCCTATTTGTTTCTCCCAAAGCAGTTTCGCACACGCGTGTCGCAGGACGTGGTAAGTCTGGACGCAAGCAGGGTATTCGTCCGCTGCTTTCAAGAGGTCAGTCATCCATTCTTCGAATCCGCGGTTATCCGAGGGGTCTATTCGATGCAGCCCCGCTTGGAATTTGCCATCCGGGAATTCTGGCCAATTAGGGAGTGGCCCAAGGTGTACCGAGACGTGCGGGTCGCTTGGCCCAGTCCTTTTGAGCCAAGCAAACACACACTCCCTTAGCTGCTGCACAAGCGGCATGCCCGCGTGTCAGGAAAACCCAGCACCCAATACAAATACATTCTTGGGATCCATATTCTCTACTTCGGCGTACTGCGCAGCTATTTTATCGCGCCGAGGATTCTAGCACCGGCGAGATGCGGCAGAAATCGTCGCCGCCACGCTCCTGCTCGGCGCTCCGGCAAATGGTGCGAAGCAGGTGGTGGATACTTGAGTTGAGACCCCGTCAACCGCTGAGGGCGCGGTCGAGGAGTGAGGTAAAGAGGTGCTCGGCCTGACGCAATGCCTCCCGCTGCACGGCACGCAATCGCTCCACTCGTTCCACCACAGCCGCGAACTTGTGCTGGAGAGGAAGCGGGGGCACTGGTACGGAACTCCGGCTATACGCATACAAGCGCCGCAACTGATTCGTGATTACCAGAACGGGGCTTGCGGTGAACACGACGTGCGGAAGGCTCCGAGAGCCTTTGTGTCCGACCGGCCCGCACGCTGAAGTTCCCAAGGGCTCTGTAGATTGAAGGTGTTTCCCCGTCACGCAAATAACAGACCCTTAGCATGGTGCCCCCCGATCGAGTGTCTTTGGCTAGGCGCTCATGCACACTTTTGTCGCATCGCCCGACACTCGCCGGGCGCGACAAGAGTTCGAATTCATAGCTAGCGGCGCATCAAGTGCTTCGACCGATTTACATTCCCCCTTGATTCAATGAGTTGCAATTCGAAATCTTCGGGTCGTGAATCCGCTTTCTTCGTGGCAGTACAGTTGCACTCTGATCATGCCGAAAGCTGAGGTCGGGTTGGCAAGCAAGAGTGCTGCTTGGTGCGGAAAATCCAAATCACGGGAGATCGCATTGCGCTCGATAAGTGAGACACGACAGAAGAATTTAGAACAGGTGTCGCGTTCGTGGACGACGCGGCGCGATGTGAGGTTGGCAGATCGCGACGCAGTGAAGTTTCTAAGAGATTGCAAGGCGGATGGGATGAAGCTGGAGAACTGTCCGGAGTACGTCCGCGAGTGGATGGAAAGGGGAAAAAGTTGCAAGGCGACGCGGAAAAAGCCGGGACTCAACAAGTTCGTCATCGGCTTCATCGATACCGGCGATGTCTCCTCACCGCTGGATGCAGCGAAGCGCTGGTTAAGAAATTCCAACGTCACCGACACGTTTGAGTTTGGGGGAGTGAAGGGATGTTTTTCAACGATGGAAATTCATCGCAATGGTCGGCCCGTTATTCTCACATGTAAGGAATTCAAAACTCTCGCGTATCTGATCAAAAACCCGCGGAGAGTGATCTCCCGGGACGAACTACTCAATGAAGTGTGGGGATACGAGAACTATCCCTGTACAAGGACTGTCGATAACCACATTTTGAGGTTGCGCAAAAAACTGGAAACAGAGCCTGCCCGTCCCAAGCACTTTCATACGGTCCATAACTCTGGTTACAAGTTCCTGCCCTAAGTCTCAATTCAATTTTGCGCGAGGAGAAACTAAAGAGATGGCCATGTCCAAATCCGTAGCGTTCCTAGCAGTAATGGCACAAAAGAAAGGACTAAAGAACATGAAATTCAATTTTTTGCAGAAGCAAACGATGCGAGCAGTACGACGAATCTCCCAGTCCCTCTGCATCGTTTTAACGCTGTTGACCTGCGGCCTGCTGTCAGCGCAGAACCAAGCGGACGGCGTCAGGAATATTGTTCTGGTTCATGGCGCCTGGGCGGATGGTTCCGGCTGGAGAGGTGTCTACGACATTCTTGTCAAGGATGGCTACAACGTCAGCATCGTCCAAGAGCCGGAGACGTCCTTCCAGGACGACGTAAGTGCCGTGAAGCGTATCCTCGCCATGCAAGACGGACCGAGCATCCTTGTCGCGCACAGCTATGGGGGAGCCGTAATTACGGAAGCGGGCACGGATCCATCGGTAGTTGGCTTGGTGTATATCGCGGCCCACATGCCAGATGCCGGCGAGAAAGAGTCAGAGGATGGAAAGCGCTTTCCGAGCGACCTCGCCAAATCGGGCGCCATAAAGAAAACGCCCGACGGTTTCACATATATCGACCCGGCCCAATTTCATGAATTGTTCGCAGCTGACCTTCCCGACGACCAGGCCGCATTCATGGCGCGCTCGCAGGTGTTCAACTTTGCGGACAATTTCTCAGCGACGATCACCACGGCTGCCTGGAGAACCAGACCGAGCTGGATGGTAGTGGCGGGAAGCGATCGAACCATCAGCCCGGACTTAGAACGTTGGTATGCCAAGCGGGCCAAGAGCCACACGGTCGAAGTTGCAGGCGCCAGCCACTCAGTCTACGTCTCGCATCCCAAGGAAGTTGCAGATGTGATTGAGAGGGCAGCACGTGCGGTGTCGAAGTAGCTCGGACTCCGCAAGGAGTCCCCACACCCGGAGGAACCAAGTGAAACTTCTCGAAATTCAGTCGTCACCAAGAGGTGACTCTTCCGACTCAATCACCCTCACCCAATCGTTCATCGAGGCGTGCAAGTCCCACGATACCTCGGTAGTCGTGGATACGTTGAACGTCTGGCATGAACGGCTACCGGAGTTCGACTACGAAACAATTGGAGCGAAATACAAAGCAGTGAAGCACGAAACGATGACTGAGGCGGAATCCAAGGTATGGGAGCGTATTCAATCGTTGATCCGACGCTTTCAGAACGCCGATCGAATCGTCCTAGGAACTCCGATGTGGAACTTCAGCCTGCCTTACAAGCTCAAACAACTAATTGATCTCGTAGCGCAGCGAAACTATCTGTTTACTTACGACGGCAAACAGTACGGCCCTCTGTTACACGTGGAAAAGGCAATCGTCGTCTATACGCGCGGTTCACGTTTCCTGGAGGGTACTTCTATACCGCCCTCGCGATTCGATTACCAAGCAACCTATTTGAACTTTTGGTTGAAGCTTGTAGGTGTTCGGGATCTTCGGAGCGTGATTGTTGACAACGCCTGGAATCGAGATCGTCAGGAATCAGAAGTGAGCCTGGCGAAGGGTAAAGCGACACTGGATCAACGGGTTGAGTGGTTTCTTCAGCGGCACGACGAAAACGAAGTCCCCGTTAGGAAGGGCAATCGATCTTTTGCAAAGAGGTGATTCGATGACAGCGCAAACCGCACAGCCTGCGTTCCGTTCCTGGACGACGCGCCGCGACGAGAAGCGACGGCGCATGCAACGAGTGCAGTCCTGGATGAAAGGCCCGGTGCTTCCCAATGCAAGGATTGTCGAGGCCCTCGAAACCGTGATCGTCAGCGGCGACAGTATCGTGGTCGAGGGCGACAACCAAAAACAGGCTGATTTTCTTTCGCGCTCGCTCGTCAAAGTCAATCCGGGAAAGCTTCACGATCTGCACCTGATCATTTCGAGCATCAGCCGGCCAGAACATCTCACTCTGTTCGAATTGGGGATTGCAAAGAAAATAGATTTCTCATACGCCGGCCCGCAGAGCCTGCGCGTATCGCAGCTCCTGGAAGACGGCAAACTCGAAATTGGTGCCATCCACACCTATGTCGAATTGTATGCACGGCTGCTGGTGGATCTGGTACCGAATGTGGTCCTGGTCTGCGCCGAACAGGCTGATGCGGAGGGCAACCTCTACACCGGGCCGAACACGGAAGACACGCCGGTTATTGTCGAGGCAGCCGCATTCCACGATGCAATCGTCATTGCACAGGTCAACCAACTGGTTGAAAAATTGCCGCGTGTCGATATTCCCTCTTCCTGGGTCGATATCGTCGTTGAGGGCGATAAGCCATTCGCAATAGAACCATTGTTCACCCGGGATCCCCGCCACATCGATAATCTACAGATTCTTATCGCCATGATGGTGATTCGGGGCATATACGAGCGCCATCAAGTTCACTCATTGAATCACGGGATTGGCTTCGATACGGCCGCCGTAGAACTCTTGCTCCCCACGTACGGCGAGTCACTTGGACTGCGGGGAAAAATCTGCGAACACTGGGCACTCAACCCACACCCCACGATGATTCCTGCGATAGAAAGTGGCTGGGTCAAAAGCATTCACTGTTTTGGCAGCGAAGTTGGAATGGATGCATATGTTGCAGCGCGCCCGGATATCTTTTTTCTGGGACGGGATGGCAGCCTCCGTTCGAACCGCGTCCTGTGTCAGCTTGCCGGGCAGTATGCGGTCGATGGGTTTATTGGTTCGACGCTGCAGATGGACGCCGATGCAAACTCTTCGACGGTAACTACTGGGCGACTCGCCGGCTTTGGCGGTGCCCCGAACATGGGACACGACCCGCATGGCCGTCGACACAGTTCACACGCGTGGCTAGATCTGATTACCGAGAGCAAGCCGATTGTTCGTGGTCGAAAGATCGTTGTACAGACTGTAGAGACTTTTCAAAAGGGTGACGTTCCCGCATTCGTTGAGACTCTCGACGCAGTGCAGGTTGGTAAGCAGGCGGGAATGCCAATCGCCCCGGTCATGATCTACGGCGACGATGTAAGCCATGTCGTGACCGAAGAGGGTATCGCATATCTCTACAAGGCCGAAGGTCAGGAGGAACGCCGCCGCGCTCTCGCGGCGGTGGCAGGAGTCAGCCCCGTCGGTTTGAAGGCTGTCGCTTCAGAGACTGAAGCGCTGCGAAAGAAGGGAGTGGTCGCATACCCAGAAGATATAGGAGTTCGCCGCCTCGACGCGAAACGTTCTCTGCTAGCGGCAAGAAGTATGGAAGATCTCGTGGCTTGGTCCGGCGGACTGTATAACCCACCAGCACGATTCCGGAGCTGGTAATGAGGACGGACTTTTTCTCCAGCACGCCGCTCAAGACTCCCTGGACTGTTTCCAGTGACCAGGCACGGGCAATCCGGCTAGCGGCCCTCGCGCGTCAGGCGTTGATTGCAGAAGCGGAGTTGACCCCAAAACCCGGACTGGTCGACCGTCGTGGTACCGGCGCTCATAGCGATCTATCACTTGCAATCATGAGGAGGTCTGCATTCGCGATTGAACCCTACCTCCGCGAGATGGCGCTCATCTCTGGCAGAAATTATCCCAGCCAGCCGTTACGAGAACAACTTGCCGTCATTGGCCGCGAAGCGGAGCATGCCATGCTCAGGGCGACGAACGGGAGCAACGCACATAAGGGTGCCATTTGGATCTTAGGCCTGCTGACTTCCGCTGCCGCGATGCAAGATGAGGGACAAGCGCCGGCCTCGAGAGTCGCGAAGGTCGCGAAGAAGATCGCATCCTTTGAAGATCGCGCGATACCTCGGCTGGTCTCGCATGGTGACTTGGTCGCGAAGCGATATGGTGTGGCGGGTGCGCGCGGCGAAGCTCTCGGTGGCTTCTCCCATGTCGTTGAGATCGGCCTGCCAACGCTGCATTCGAAGCGTGCGAGTGGTGCGACCGAAACTGTGGCTCGCCTCGACACTTTGCTCTGCATCATGTCCAGCCTGGACGATACTTGTCTGCTCTACCGCGGAGGAGAAGAAGCGCTCGTCACCGCGAAGGCTGGCGCTGCTGCTGTCGAGAGCGCGGGTGGCAGCGGAACTGCGCTGGGAAAGCAGCGATTGCAACGCCTCGACCGTCGGCTGCTGGAGCTCGGAGTCTCTCCGGGCGGAAGCGGGGATCTTTTGGCAGCAACGCTGCTTCTTGATGCGGTTGAGAGGGGACACAACGAACTGCAAGCGGACCAATGCGAATTGGAGGAGATATATGGAACAGATTGAGCTTACTTATCCGGCGAAACGAAAGGTCCCCAAGAGAGCCCATGTCGGCGTGGTGGGATCCGGGGATATGGAAGTCCTATTGGAACCTGCCAAAGGCACATCTGCTCAGGTTTCCATCCGCACGAGCGTCGACGGTTTTGGCGCGAGTTGGAAAGCAGTCTTGGACCGGTTCTTTGCAAAGTACGACGGGGCTGCCCGAATCCAGATCAACGACGCTGGCGGAACGCCAGGGATCGCCCAGCTGCGTTTGGAGCAGGCGGTGGAGGCGAGTGAGCAATGACCGACAAAAATTCTGCCGCAGATTTCATCCACCGACAGAGCTTTATTGAGCTCGACGCACGGGAGCGCGCCACGGCGCTGTTCGATGCGGGAACATCACGCGAATTGCTTGGACCCTTCGACCGCGTGGAATCCCCTTGGCTCGCGATGCAGGGCGTCACACCCCAGGAAGACGACGGCTGTGTGGTGATGAAAGGAAAGATTGCGGGCCACGCAGCGGTGGTCGTTGCGCTCGAAGGCGCGTTTCAAGGCGGCAGCATGGGAGAGGTGTCCGGAGAGAAGATGACTGCGGCTCTCGATCTGGCCTATGCCGACAGCAAGAAAGGAACACCGACCAGCGCGGTGATTCTGCTCGAGACTGGAGGGGTGCGTCTTCAGGAAGCCAACCTTGGACTCGCGGCAATCGCTGAGCTCATGGGCTCCGTTCTGTTATTAAGAAAATATGCCCCGGTGATCTGCCTTTCAGCAGGCACGGTCGGTTGTTTTGGGGGCATGTCGCTCGTGGCAGGCCTAGCCAGCTATGTGGTCATGACGCGCGAAGCTCGACTCGGATTGAACGGCCCCGAGGTGATCGAACAGGAGAACGGCATCGATGAATTTGACTCGAGTGATCATGCACTGGTCTGGGCAATCGATGGCGGCGAGCAACGATACGCGACGGGCCTAATTGATGCGCTCGTGGAAGACGACACGCCCCAAGTTGTGGAGGCGATTCGACGATTCGTAGGAAAAGGTGTTCCGGCCGTGCACCGGAGCTCGGAGGTGGACCTCTATCGCAATCGTATTAAGGCGCTCGATACGTCGCGACAGTGGGATCCCAAGGAACTGCGCACACTCTGGACTGCAAAAAGCGCTATGGAGGGAAAACAATGAGCGAATTTACTGGCGTTCGAGGAACCATCTGGTTCCGCGCGCTCACCGGACAAGCGTCACCCATGCCTGGTGATCCAAACTCTGTCCTTACGTCTGATGCGCCGATTGGCAAGGAGCAAGCGAGATTCCTGTGCGTTGTTCCGGATCCCCATGGGCGATTACCTTGTGCCCGGCATGGGGAAGTAGGATTGGAAGAGGCTTACACTCTCGCAACGCGGGTTCGCGAAGTGATCGAACAAAGCAGCAAAAACACGATCAAGCGGCCAATTATCGCTATCGTTGACGTGAAGAGCCAGGCCTATGGCCGGCGCGAGGAGACCGCCGCCATTTTTCTTGCCGCTGCGGCTGCTGCAGACGCTTACGGCTCGGCGCGGCTTGCAGGTCACCCTGTAATTACATTGGTCGTTGGCCAAGCGCTCTCCGGAGGCTTCCTCACGCACGGTTACCAGGCCAATCGCATTCTGGCTTTTGACGACGACGGCGTCATGATCCATGCCATGCACAAGGCAGCCGCGGCGCGCATTACACTTCGTTCTGTGGAGGAACTGGAGAAGCTGGCGAAGAAGATCGTCCCCATGTCGTACGACATTCGGGATTACGCAAAGTTGGGCCTGCTCTACAAACTTCTCCACGTTGAAAATCCAGAGAAACCGTCTGCAGAGGATATTCGGAACGTACAAAACGAACTGGTCGCAGCCATCGCAGATGCCCGCACTGGCCCTGTCGATTTTCGCAATCGACTCGAATCCACGGCCGCACGCGAAATGCGAAAGGCTTCCTTTCTGGTTCGCACCAAGCTCGAAGCACAGTGGCTGGAAAAGTAGGCTATCCAAGATGATCCAGGTTCTGGCCAACTCGCTCGTGCCGATCTTTGTGGGTCTCTTATTTGGGTATGCGGCAGGCCTGTTCAAGATAGTCGATAACAAGGACGTAAAAAGCCTCGTCAGCTTCCTGATGACCTTTGCACTACCTTGTTATTTGTTCGTCACTATGGCGAGCACGCCGCGCCAGCTCTTGTGGGGTCAGGCCAAGCCGGCCCTAGTGTTTGCGATCGTGTATGTAGTTCTCTTTGTTGCGACCTACTATGCATCGCGGCATCTGGTTAAGGATACCGCTGCAAACAGTGCCGTGTCGGCGCTGACGCTAGGATTTCCAAATGCTGCCGCGGTGGGCATTCCTCTTCTGTTGGCCGTTTATGGCCCTCGGGCTTCCGTCACGGTTGCCGTTGCCCTCGCCGTTGGTGCGATTACGATCACCCCGATTACCCTTGCGATTCTGGAAAGCGGCACGAGTGCCGATAAGACACTCTCTCACGCAGCTCGCATCCGTGCATCGCTGTGGAGTGCTCTCAAAAACCCAGTATTCTGGGCTCCCGTGCTCGGCGTTGTTATAGCCGTCGTCCAGTTCCACATGCCAGTTTATGTTGAGAAGGGCCTGATCATTCTCGGTGCGGCGACCGAAGGCACCGCATTGTTCGTGACCGGCCTCATTGTATCGGCGCAGCGTTACACCCTGAACTGGAGTGTGGGACGGGCTGTTTTAGCCAAGAATTTGATCCAGCCCGCTCTCTGTCTTGCTGTGGTGTTTCCATTGGCTATGCCTCTGGAACAGACCAGATACGTGGTCTTGCTGAGTGCGATTCCCTGCGGTTTCTTCGGCATTCTCTTCGGCGAAAGTTTCAACGCAACTCCGGAGGTGGCAAGCTCGAGTCTGATTGCGAGTACTGTCCTTGGTATCCTCACACTCGCGGGATGGATTGTTTTCCTCGACCACCTGCATTAGGACGTCTCATGATTCACTGCGAACCTCAATCTGTTCGAACACATGACTTGTTGGAGATAGACGCGAGCCAGCTTCTCTCCGGGCATGCCCCTGCACCCGAATGGGTCGAAGAAGATTTGCTAAGAAGCCCGTTTGTCGTCGTTCGTCGTGGCCTTGCCACGAAGCAGGCGATTCCGGTCGGTGTTCGTGGAGCGCAAAGGAATCAACGCTGGGCCACTCTCTGTCACCCGAAGTTTGTAAAAAACATGCTCACGCCCCCGCAACTCCTAAGGCGTGCTGCTCCGACAGCACGAGCCAATGCGACGCCTGCTCTTCGCGCCTTAAACGATATCAAAGACCGCTGGATGGACTTCAATCGCCCGTGGGGGCCCGGAGGCAGTGTTGGCTTCGAGCTGGCGAGCGGCAGGCACGTGGCAACGCCGGAAAGCGATCTGGATATCGTCCTCTATGCGGAAAGGCGCATGACGGCAGAGGAAGCAAAGTCCCTCTGCGATCGCGCGATGAACCTTCCTGCAGTCGTTGATATTCGTGTGGAAACGCCTGTATGCGGTTTTTCCCTGAAAGAATTCGCTGGCAGGAGTCCCGCAGCGATCCTCCTGCGCGTACCGAGAGGGATTGTGCTCGCGAAAGATCCCTGGGCAGATGAAATCGGAAGCATGGATCCGAATTACGCCGCCGCCCGATCAGTTCTCCCCACCAGAGACTGTGGGCGTCTTCTGAAAAACGAGTGTCGCCGTATGTGCAAATGAATCCAACAAAAAAGGAACAGCAAAATGAGCAATCCACAGAACGAAGGTCATCGCATTCAGAATATTGTTCTGGTTCACGGTGCCTGGGCGGATGGTTCGGGCTGGAAGGGAGTTTACGACATCCTGGTCAAGGATGGCTACAACGTCAGCATCGTCCAGGAACCGGAAACCTCCTTCAACGACGACGTTGCTGCCACGAAGCGAGTTCTTGCTATGCAAAATGCACCGTGCATTCTTGTCGGTCACAGTTATGGGGGGATCGAAGAGGCTGCAGCGCACGTTCAGTAGAAAAGTTTGTTCGACGCCGATGGGTTCGGGAGCGGCGGCCGCTAACAGCTCAGCAATAGCCGGGAACCGGTCGCTCAGATACACCTTCACTTATTGATTAGGGGAGAGACTCCGTGCCAACGACTCCGTACTTCCGCCTGCTGCTTCGATTCTGCGGAATTGGACTCCTGTTGTTCGCGGGACTGCAGTTCGCCCGACCCGAACTGAGGAATCCGCCCGTCACTGCCGAGATACAGGCTCCCGCTGAGGTCAAGGCGATCTTCAAACACTCCTGCTATAACTGCCATTCCAACGAAACGGAATTGGCGTGGTTTGATCGAGTCGTGCCTGCCTACTGGATCGTCTCCCGCGACGTACATCGGGCCAGGGCGCACCTGAACTTCTCAGAGATCGGAGCGCTTCCGGAAGAGCAGCAGAAGTTGGCGTTATTCGACGCCTTCAATCAGACTCGACTCGGCGCAATGCCTCTGCCCTCGTATCGAGCGGCGCACCCGAACTCCGCTGTCACTCCGGAACAGCTGGCGATTCTACGGAACTATCTGACATCCAGATCGCAGGAACCTCCAGCCACTGTCTCAGAAGTCCAGGCAGCAGATCGCGAATACGCGCGCTGGATCGATGACAACGGGACATTCCACAGCGTTCAGAACACGCTTGGGGGTGTCCCCTTTCATCCCGAGTACAAGACTTGGAAGCAGATAGGCAGCACGGAGCGAATCGAAAACAACACCATACGTGTGGTTCTCGGCAATGATCTCGCCGTGAAAGCAACCGCGGAGAACCGTATAAATCCATGGCCGGACGGAGCCATGATCGGAAAGGTCACCTGGCATGAACAACCGAATCCCGAAGGGGTAGTTCAGCCCGGACAGTTCGTTCAAGTCGAATTAATGATTCGAGATCGGGAGAGGTATCGCACGACGGCAGGATGGGGCTGGGGCAGATGGATCGGGATGGACCTGAAGCCCGACGGCCAAACGTTGGACTTCGCAAATACACACTGTGTCGACTGTCATCATGCGGTAGAGCGAAACGACTATGTATTCACAATGCCGATAAAGAACCAGCAACGAGGCGCGCAATGAAAACCATCCAGGTGCTTGCCGCGGCTGTACTTCTGATGCTCATAGGATGCTCGCAACCGAACGCGCGAGTGAGAACCCGGTTGAATCGCGACGCTGAGGTATCCGGAGAATTGCTCTTCAACCCGCTCCCGTGGGAGGTCATCGCATCCAGCCTCAACCATAACGACCACACCTTGGCTACGGTTCTCGGCAATGATCGAGCCATCGCCTACGCGCGCAAGAACGCAACGCATGCGTATCCGGCGGGATCGGTCCTATCCGTAATCACATGGTCTCAAGAGGAGGACCCTCGATGGTTCGGTGGAAACATACCGGGCAAGGTGAGATCCGTCGAGTTCCTCGAAGTGCAATCCGGCCAGGATCGCGGGGGGACCTACCTGTACACCCTGTATGGCGGTTCGCCCTTGAGAAAGCTCTTCTCCACGGAGGAAAAGTCCCCGAGGGGCCGAGCGGCATATATTCTCGGACAACGGGCAGCAGTCATGCCCTGAAAATTCCCCACGCCCGAGGAGGCTGCAGGTCTGGTCGAAGAAGCCGCATCGCACGTTCGATAGGAGAACTTCGAATTGCAGGTATCGCGCCGCTTCGCCCGCCTCCGACTGCGCGGCTGTACATACAGCGGAACCTGCTTTCACAGAGTAAGAGGATCGAGATTGCTATGAGTGTCGCGTTTTTATTTCCTGGGCAAGGGTCGCAAGTTCCGGGCATGCTGCACGCCCTTCCGGATCATCCGTCCATCACGCGGACGCTCGATGAAGTGACCGAAGCTCTGGGACAAAATGTGCTGGAGCTCGACTCGCCGGCGGCTCTTCGATCGACGGTTTCGGTCCAAATGGCATTGCTGGCTTCCGGTGTCGCGGTGGCACGCGCTCTCGTCGCAGAAGGTGGCACGCCGGAAGCGGTTGCAGGGATGTCGGCCGGAGCTTTTGCAGCCGCGGTGGTGGCTGGCGTTCTGAACCTTGCCGATGGAGTCCGGCTGCTGAAGCTGCGGGCGGAGAGGATGGTGGAACTTTACCCCCGAGGGTACGGTCTCGCCGCCATCGTCGGTTTGAGGGAGAATGAGATAGCGACGCTGGTCGAAGAAGCATACACGGAGCAAAACCCGGTGTACGTGGGTAACATCAACGCTCCTCGTCAGATCGTTATCGCTGGTTCGTATGAAGGTATGGACAAAGTATTGGAAGCTGCCCGAAAGCGCGGCGCCCGTAAAGCAGTACGACTCGATGTGTCCGAACCCTCACACTGTCCGTTACTTCAACCCGTGGCGGAAGCCCTAGCAAACAGTTTGCATGCATTACACCTGCATGAGCCGAAGTTGATCTATGTCGGTAACGTAACGGGAAGAGCCTTGCGAACTGAAGAGGCTATCTCGGAGGACTTAGCAACCAACATCGCGCATGGTGTTCGCTGGTACGATGCGACAACGGTCCTGACGGAATTGGGCTGTCGCCTGTTTCTCGAGATGCCTCCTGGCCATGTTCTAAGTCAACTTGGTCGGGAAGCTTTCCTTGACGTCAGGACTCTCGCCGTCGCTGAGACTTCGTTTAAGCACGCGCTGCTGGTGGCACTCAATTCGGGCTGACAGAACTCCCAAGGACACTCGTCCGTCCTGTTGCCTGGACTTTTTTACCGGGTGAATCAGGTGTACGGGCGAGCATGCGAGCTCGGTCCTGCTCGCCAGCTGGACCAAGTGATAGCCGGTGGCACGCCGGCGTTGGCGCTCGTTTCCGGATATTTTGATATCGGCAAGGCCTCCGTCATCAATGAGCACCACAAACTGCTTGTGAAGCTCAGTATATGAGAATAGCCACCAGTCCCTGATCTTTCGCCATAGGACGTGAGAGACTATAAGGTATGGCCTTTGGGGGCATTTCGAGGTTGACCGGGCGGCCGGCATTAGCTCTTGTGGCGCGTTATGGACTGGCTGTTGCTTCGGTCGCGACGGCGCTCGGAACGACCCTCATTCTGAGACACTACAATTTCCCGGCTCACTTCGTCTCCCACTTCACCTTGATCGCAATCGCAATCACTTTTTGGCGCGCCGGGACAGGTCCAGGTGTACTCGCTTACTTACTTTCTTCTTTGGGGGTGAGCATTTTGGCGAGGAACCATTTCCTTTTGCCGACTTTCGATTTGGAACCTTTCCTTATCTTTTACGCGATCGCCAGCTTGTTGATCGGCTGGGTTAGTGCTTCGCGGCGCCGTGTAGAACGATTTCTCATTGAAGCACGCAACAATCTGGAACTCCGGGTTGCAGAGCGAACCGGTGAACTCACAAGAGCCAACGAAGATTTGCAGAAGACCCAGGCCGAGCTCCGGCGCCGGGAAGCGTACTTGGCGGGCGCTCAAAGGCTCAGCCACACCGGTAGCTTCGGCTGGAGCGTTTCCACCGGCGAGATCCTGTGGTCGGAGGAAACCTATCGCATCTTTCAATACAACCGAACGGTGACGCCGACCGTCGAGCTTATTCTCCAACGTGTTCATCCGGAAGACGTGGCCTTGGTTAAACAGACAATTGAGCGCGCGGCGCAAGATAGAAAGGATTTTTGGCATGAATATCGCTTGGTGATGCCGGATGGTGCGGTCAAGCACGTCAATGTTGTGGTTCGCGCCTTAAATGATGAATCGGGCAGCACCGAGTTTGTTGGAGCGGTGATGGACGTCACCGCAGCAAAGGAGGCCACAACCATCATTTTCAACGCCAGAGATGCCCTGGAAAAGGCCTTCGAGGAAATCAAAACCTTAAAAGACCAGCTCTACAAAGAGAATATTGCTCTGCGCGAAGAAATCGACAAGACGTCTATGTTCGATGAGATCGTAGGCTCTTCGGAACCACTCCGGCGCGTCCTAACACAAGTTGCTAAGGTGGCCGCGACGGATTCTACGGTTCTTATTCTGGGCGAGACCGGGACCGGAAAAGAAATGATCGCCCGGGCCATCCACAGGCGGTCTAAGCGGTCAAACCGGGCGTTTATCCGCGTGAACTGCGCCGCGATTCCCCCAAATTTAATCGCATCTGAGCTATTCGGACATGAGAAAGGTGCGTTCACCGGAGCGACACAGCGACGTCTAGGCCGATTTGAGCTGGCCGATGGAGGTACGATCTTCCTCGATGAGATCGGTGAGCTTCCAGGGGAGACGCAAAGCGCCCTTCTGCGCGTACTCCAGGAACGAGAATTTGAAAGGGTGGGAAGCAGCCAGTCAGTTGCTGTCGATGTGAGGGTGCTCTCCGCTACGAACCGGGATTTGAGCGCTGCCGTTGAGGCCGGGACATTCCGGCAGGATCTCTTCTACCGACTTAACGTCTTTCCGATCTACATGCCCTCGCTTCGAGAACGGGTGGATGACATTCCATTACTAGTTGAATACTTAATTGACCATTACAGTAAGAAGGTCGGGAAAAAGATCCGGAATATAGACAAAAAGACCTTGCAATTGTTTCAAGACTACAAATGGCCTGGCAACATCCGCGAACTGCAAAATGTGATTGAGCGGGCTGTGGTGTTGTGCGACAGCGATACGTTTTCAATCGACGAGACGTGGTTGAAGCGTAACTTACCTCACGACTCGGTCCAGCTGCACACGCGTTTGAGAGGACTGGGGCGTTTAAACGAGGCGCACGCAAGGGAAATGATCGAAGCCGCCCTAGCTGAGAGTGGGGGCCGGGTTTCGGGTCCATCTGGCGCGGCCGCCTTGCTGGGGGTTCCGCGTCAAACACTCGAGTCGAAGATCACTAGCCTGGGAATCAACAAGCACACGTTCAAGTCTGTTAGAACGCCATAAAGATCAGCTGGCCTTCGTCGCAATAGAACAGATCGCCCTCTCCTCGCTTCAAGAGTGATCAGGTTCTAGGAATTCTTCTCCACCCTCCCTGATATCGCCCGATGACTGCCGAAAATCAGCAATTGCCGAATTGCCAGCAGACAGTTGTGCAATAACAGTCTTTTGTTGCAATTACTTAAAGATGGCCTGATGCGTGCACGGTTAGGACCGTGGAGACCCCGCGATGACGCTAAGAATTGAAAAGAGTTTTGAGGGAGGAAAGACAATTTTCCGTGTCAGTGGCGGAATTGTGTCGGAGCAGCTTGAGGAGTTGAAGGCGGAAATGGCGGGCGAGGGAGCAGCAGCCGTGCTGGATCTAGAGCATGTGACGCTCGTAGAAGTAGAAGGCGTGCGCTTCTTAAGCAAGTGTGAGGGCCAGGGCATCGAGCTCCTCCGTTGTCCCCCATACATCCGCGAATGGATTGCCCGGGAGCAAGCTCGTTCCCGGGATTCATCGGAGCGTGGTTCACCGCAGTAAGAACATGAAGGCCACGTCGGTCGCCCTGTTAATGAAGGCGGCTTGCGACCGCGGAGGTTCGAGGTTCAGCCAACGCCAACAACCGGCGGGCTTTTCTACTCCGTAGCTGCTGGTTGTCTGAGAGCCGCGAAGCGGCCAGCATCGGGCCGAAGAATTACCCGCATCCGATCCGCGAATGGGTCCCGCGGAAACAGAAAAGGAGACCCTGCGAATAATGAGAGGAACGACCATGGCTTGGAAGAATGCAGTTCTGTCAGAAAATGAAGGTGCTGTCGACCCAGAATATGACGGTGACATTCCCACGCGCGCGGCAGCCCAATCCGCGTCCTCGGAATTGTTCTCAACCGTCGAATTGACAATTCGTCAGGTAATAAAGGGCAAAAATGTGAACGACGGGTTTGAATACATCATTGGAGCAAGCAGGGCTGTCCAAGAGGTATTGGACCTCGTGCGCACGGTCGCTCCCACCGATTCCACTGCTCTGATCGAAGGGCAAACCGGAACGGGGAAGGAACTCATCGCCCGCGCGATTCACGAGCACAGCACACGCAGAGACGGCCCTTTTATAAAACTGAATTGTGCGGCGATTCCCCTCGGATTGCTAGAGAGCGAGCTATTCGGCCACGAAAGAGGGGCGTTCACGGGAGCGGTAGCACGCAAAGTGGGCCGTTTCGAAGCAGCTAACTGCGGCACGCTCTTTCTGGACGAGATCGGAGATATCCCGCTCGAACTGCAACCCAAGCTTCTGCGCGTCCTTCAAGAGGGAGAATTCGAGAGATTGGGCAGCACTCAAACCCGGCGGGCGAACGTTCGGCTCGTAGCGGCGACTAATAAGGATCTCGGCAAGTTAGTTGCCCAGAATCGGTTCCGTGACGATCTGTACTTCCGGTTGAATGTGTTTCCCATACTTCTTCCCCCGCTACGCGATCGGCGCGGAGACATTCCGTCCCTCGTGAGGCACTTCGTGGGAATCTACGCGGAACGCATGAACAAAGAGATCAAGCGGATTCCGGCAGAGGTGATGGAGGCGCTGGTAGACCATTCTTGGCCGGGAAACATCCGTGAGCTGCAGAATTTCATCGAACGGAGCGTCATTCTGGCTGACGGGAACACACTGCGTCCTCCACTTGAAGGATTGAAGCAGGCTGCAGGAAATGAATCTCTGGAGCCCATCACGATGGAAGAAGCTGAGCGAGTTCACATCCGCAAGACGTTGGAGCAAGCCAACTGGGTTATCGCTGGTCCCAGGGGCGCTGCGGTTCGCTTGGGAATGAAGCGGTCCACAGTCTACTTTCGCATGCGAAAGCTAGGGATTTCCAGATCGTAGCGCGCCAGATCGACAATGCAGTCACCGTCGAACCTTCATAGTTCACCGCTCCCGCTAAGCACTTCCCTGCCCAAACCCTGCGAACAGATTGACGAACAAACTAGGAACAGAACATCCGAAAACACTGTGTTGCGGAAAAACACGTTTAGAATGGACTAACAAAAGGTGACGTGGTTGACTGTCTTGACAGAAAGCAGACATTGATTCAATGGAACTTGCTGATTCTCAAGACGTGCTTGACGAATCCGGCTTACAGTCTCACCCGCACCGAGTTCCGGATGCGAAATGACTGTCCCGGTCGCTCGCCAGCCGGCACGCGGCAGTGGTCACAAAGGCTCTCGGAGCCTTCGGACCAGCGGGAAAGGGCCGTGGCAGCGGGCGGACGAATGTGGCGACGGCGAACAGCCGCCAGCGCAGTCCGAGCATCGTGTCATCTTTTTCATTTTGGGCCGCCCGCTTGTGAAAACGCTTCTACCGAAACCCTGTGAGCTTCGTCGCAGGCAAGCTTTTGCGAACCGTGCGGATGCCGAAGCGTGCTCGACAGAGGCAGCATGCCCAGCGAGCAAAGCCAACCGATTAGTCCGACTGATTAAAACCCTCACAGTAATGCCATATACCAGGAGGAGTGGCAGGCGGCTGAAGAAATTGGCAGGTTCTTAGATGGTGCAGTTTTCCATTGTCCGTATACGAAAGCTCTACCAGCACGAAGGCGATCTCCGCGCCGGTACGAAGCTTGTCTAGGTCGTTTAGAGTCGCGAGACGATATTGCCTGTCTTCGGTCGCTGCATACACCGAACTCCATCTTTGATCCCCCGGCATAAGCGTTGACGGCTCTGTAGTTATCAGATGTTTTTTACGATCTTCGTTAAGCCCCTTTTTGAAATCGGCGATCATCTTCCGTTGAGTTTCCGGACCGGAATCAGACTCCAAGTAGAGCCAGCGTGCGACCTCCTTTAATTCGACGGGATCAGGGCCCGTCGCTTTGTAATAATAATTAAAAAAGATTTTGTCTCCGACTTGGAAATTCTGATCGAGTAAGAGCTGACCCTTATCGTCCTTTCGTTCGCCAAAACGCGGAGAGCCATCGAAAACTAGGTAGCTTGGGGTAGTGCGCAAAGTCTCAGTCGTCGTCTTGGGTGTTGTGAAAGTCCAGTTCTCGCCAAGTTCTCTCAGTCTTCGGTTCATCCAATCAGCGGGCGGAAATTCTGTACCTGCGAGGACGTCGGGGCTGACATTGTCATGGGAAAGAATATATTCGCCCCGAAGAGCCTTTTCGATGTTTTGCCTCCTGTCCACTTCCGCTGCTCGTGCGTTCGGCGGAGCCGGTTTCAATAATGATGTAAGTAGTTGCATATTTTGCTTCTGCCACGAGTCCATCCGCTCCCTGAGACCGCTGATTTCTTTCACGTGGGAATTTTGGTCGTGTATACGCGATAGGTGCAGGACCACAGTGCCTATGATGCCTACGATCACGATAACCGCGATAACTGCGGCTTGGTGTTCGTCTCTGAGTTTCTTCACAGAAACTGCAATTTCAACGACTGCAAACAAGAGAGGCACGAAGTCGGACGCCCAAGACAACATCGAGTCGAAACCCAAAGCCCAATAAGCCACAGCGCAGGCCAGCATTGTGAAAGCGACAAGCGTTATGGCGATGTTAATCGGTGAAAAGTAAACTAGAAGATCTCGCAGATAGTCTCGGAACAACCTAAGCGATGCGATAGGGTCGTCCCTGGGGCAGCTGCGGAAATGAAGGTACCGGCACGGCGCGCACCTCTGCTACGCGCGGATTCTAATCCAGGTTGTTGATTCCTGCACGGCGCGATGCCGCATGGACGCTGGCGCGTTCGGTTTCGACGTCGTATCCAGACATAGCGAGTTCCGCTGCTCGCAGACCCAGTCCGTCAGCTTTGGATTGCGGCGATGCTATATCAATCCTGCGGGACATCGCGGTGAAGTAACCAGCATCCGTGCGGTTTCAAGTTGTCGCGATTTCCGCAGAATCCACAGATGCGCGACCTATTTCTTGTAGTATTTGTAGTGATTGTCTGGTTAGGAGCGGTTGCAACGCCGCTGTTTTGTGGGGCTTTGGTAAGATAGTAGAATTTTCGATCCCCACCGCCCCTACCAACCATCCCATTTGCTCAGAATGACTTAGCGATTTTGCGAGGCGGCAAAAGGCGGCAATAAGAAATAAAATGAGCCTCTTGGGTGGCACCGATGGCTCCAGCAAAGCAAAAAGCGATTGCGGAGGAACTGCTGTCCATACTGTTGAAGAATCCCCGGCGACCTCTGCCGTGAAAGACAAGCTTTTGAAGTTTTGCAACACCTAAGAGGACGCGCGGGACTTCTAATCCAACCAAGGCCATCAGCTTCTCACCTGATCCGGCCTTCTTCTCGTCTGGGTGACTAACTTCCGGTTTGTTTCGGGAACAATCCAGAAATCGGGTTTCACAAGCCGACTTATCATTACAAATCCAGATTCGATGGACGGTTCGGCGATTTAGCTGTCAGGCCTACGTGCCTTCGACCCCTCTTCACGAATGACGCGTATACGCCGATGCGTATGCGCGATAAGAGCTATGCAGACAATTCATCGCTCATCACGGACTCTCCGGTTCTACAATCGCCTCCGGCATGGGCCTTGATAGTCCCCCCAGATTGTGCATTGATAGGATTTCT
>Ga0210396_10001142_pt1 | contig 29859 bp, 16 predicted proteins | sample IncBWH17OmetaG_FD_155466 | JGI IMG/M metagenome (GOLD analysis project Ga0210396, IMG submission 155466) | Forest soil microbial communities from Barre Woods Harvard Forest LTER site, Petersham, Massachusetts, United States - Inc-BW-H-17-O ...
CGGCCGGCGAGAATCTTGGGGTCGCCGTCCACCGCAACGTCTATTAGCCCTCCCCACAACGCAGGATATTCGAGAGCGAGTGTCCGACCCAAACCCCAAACCGGCGCCTGAGCGATTGATTTCAATCTGGTCTGCACCCACGCCGGTTGCGCGCCACGGGTGAGTAGCCAAAGTTTGGGCGGATTGGGGTTTGTCATTTGGGCAAGCGCTTGCACGAGAAATAGCGCGCTGCGGCAGCCCAGATGTTCTGCGCGACCCAGATCAGGGAGAGCGTTGGCTTCATCAAATGCCGCGTCCAGGGTCCAGGCATGCAGTACACCGCGCCACTCTGTTCCGCCTTTGAGGAGAAAACGATAATCTTCGGGTTTGTCGAGATCGATGATCGGCCGGCGTGGATTCGACGCGTCGAAATGATGTCCCGCCTGCACGAGGACACATTCACCTCCGCTCTCTTCCAATTGTTGTGCGACCTGCTGCGCCAATCCCCCAGCATCCGAGAAAATTAGCCACCGGCCTGCGGCCGCTGAGGGCAGTCGCCGTGTAACTGCGCGGACAGACGCATCGTCAGTTCGGGGCTTTTCCTCCCAGCGCACCTCGTAAAACCAGTCGGTCGGCAAATGGGTTTGGGCGGACCGGGTGTTGGGCTCCAACGGGCCACCCACATCAATCCAGAATCGCTTCCTTTGCCAGGGATACAAAGGCAGCGGTACGACCCGACCACCTCCTGGATATACTCCCTGCCAATCGATCTCGGCTCCCGCCACAAACAGGGCGCCCAGGGACTTGAGCATCTGGAACCGTTCCGGCCGACCTTGCCGGAGCGATGGCAGGACTTGCACGTTTTTCGCCAAGGGTGCAGCACACTGAAAAATCATGCTGGACAACACAGCCTGAGGACTCAACTCCACAAAAGTATTGATGCCGGCATCGAGCATCGCCCGAACGGCCGCGGCGAAACGCACGGTCTGACGAATGTTTTGTCCCCAATAGAGAGCACCGAAGTCCTCTCCCAGGGTCTCCGCTCCCCTCACGGTCGAATAGACCGGAACCGACGCAGCCTGCGCTTCCAGACCCGAGACCGCTTCCGCCATCAAAGTTCCGAACGGTTCCATTTGCGGGCTGTGGAACGCATAGTTGACCGGCAGAACTTTGCTCCGATAGCCGCAGCTTTTCGCCGCGGCTACGATCTCATCAATTGCGGCTGCGTCACCCGAAATGACGGTGGAAGTTGGGCTGTTAATTGCGGCCGTGGAGACACGATCGCGATACGATTCCAACAAATTTTGGATGTCCGCTTCCGGCAACTCGATTGCGGCCATCTTTCCCAAACCGGTTGCTCGCTGCATTAATCGGCCGCGATGGCAAATCACTTTCACCGCATCTTCGAAGGACAACACACCGCCTAGATGTGCCGCCGCGACTTCCCCCACGCTGTGGCCAATCAGCGCATGGGGCTCGATGCCCCAGAAGCGCCAGACGGCCGCGAGTGCCACCTGAAGGCTAAACAAAGCTGGCTGGGCAATTTCCGTTTCACCAAGCCGCGAACCCGCTTCATCTCGCGTTAGTTCTTCCAGTAAGTCCCAGTCGGCATGTCGCTTTATCTCATCCGCGCATCGCGCGATTTCCCGTCGGAAAATTGGCATGGAGGTCAGAAGTTCGCGGCCCATGCCCCACCATTGGGCGCCTTGTCCGGAGCAGACAAAAGCCACTCTCACCGTGTCCGTGGAGCGCACGCGATTGGCCACCAGATTGGCTGGATCCTGACCTTTCACGAACGCCTCCAGGCCGGAAGCCAATTCTTCGCGTCCTGTTCCAACCACCGCCAGGCGATGCTCAAGGTGCTCCCGACGTGCGGCGGCCATATGGGCGATGTCACTTGCGCCGACATCGACATTTGCTCGTAGGTAAACCGCAAGGGATCGGGCGCGATCTCGGAGGGCTTCGGCCGTGTGGCCGGAAAGAGAGAGCAGTAAGGGTGCCTCTGCCGCAGAAGTGATCAGCGATGTCGCTTGCACCTGTTCTGCCGGAATAGGAAGTGACAGATCGCAATGGCCACCACCCGTGACCGCAGGCCATTTAACGGGCCAACCGAGCGCGTACAACGTGCCGAGGGAGTTCAGCAGCGATCCGCGTTCATCGTCCCCGCGCCGGCACGAGCTGAGCGCCAGACCGGGAACATCGGAAATACGTAGCGTTTGCTGGATGCCGCCGCTCAGCAGCGGATGCGGGCTTATTTCCAGGAAGATAGTGCACCCGTCGCGCGCCAGCCTCTCAATAGCCTTGGTGAAGAGAACGGGCTGACGGAGGTGGCGTACCCAGTGTTCCGCTCCCATCTCCGTGCCATGCAGATAATCGCCAGTGACGGAAGACACGAACGGAATCGCCACTCGTATCGGACGCAAGCCGCTCAACGAGGATTGCAAATCTTCGAGCGCCGCATCCATGTGGGGACTGTGCGCTGCGACATTGACGTCGATGAGCGAGCACATCACTCCCTCTTCTTTCCAATTCGCGACGATGGATTTCAGGCGGTCAGCAGCACCAGAGAGAACGGTCGAGGTTGGGCTATTGGAGCCGGCGACAAAAACTTCTCCAAGCCATTTTTGGATTCGCTCTTTGACTTCCGCCTCAGCAAGTTCCACTACGGCCATACCGCCACCTTCACCGGCTTGCGCCTGAGCTCGACTGGACTGAACGACAACTCGCATTGCCTCCTGGAGACTCAATGCGCCCGCCGCGCATGCGGCCGCCCATTCGCCGAGGCTGTGCGCCGCCACAAAATCCGGTCGGATGCCCCAGGATTTCCAGAGTTCAGCGAGCGCCACTTGAATTGCGAAGAGTAAAGGCTGAACAAATTCAGCCCGGCTCAGCCGAGAGTCTGCTGGCGTCGCGAACAACTCGGTGAGCAGCGACCATCCAGCGAGCTTTATCAGCGCTTGGTCACATTCAGCCAGTACCGACCGGAAAACAGGTTCGCTCGCTATCAAACTTCTGCCCATCCCGAGCCACTGTGAGCCCTGCGGCGAAAAGACAAATGCCACTTTCGGCCGGGGATCCGTGGCATGGCCGACGGCAACTCCGGGACGTTTCTGACCTAAGAGAAAACCTTTAAGTTGAGCGCTGAGTTCGCTCAGCGAACGGGCGGTCACAGCGACCCTTTCCGGACCGGCATCGCAGCGGGTGGCTGCGGTGGCGCAGATGACTCGCAACTCGACGTCAAGGGAATTGGATTCCAGGCAAAGCTGTAGTTTCTCGGCAGTCGCCCGTAAGGTACCGCCATCCGGTGCACAGAGTGGCAGCAGATGCGCATTGCTTCGGATCGCCTCTTCGACGATCAGATGGCAATTCGTGCCTCCCCAACCGAAGGCGCTGATACCTCCAACCGCCGGCTTCGTCGGGTCGGGCCAAGGTTCAAGCGTTGTCACGACACGGAGGCGCGAAGCCGCAAAATCAATATGCGGATTGGGCGTCTCGAAATTCAGGCTGGGCGGGATCTGGCGGTGATGGACAGAAAGTATCAGCTTGATGAGACCCGCGATGCCAGATGCCGCTTCAAGATGGCCAATATTGGTTTTCACCGAACCCAGGAGCAGGGGTTGATCCAAAGCCCGTCCGCGGCCAAATACGTTCCCCAGGGCGTGCGCTTCAATGGGATCCCCCAGCGGTGTCCCTGTGCCATGAGCCTCGACGTAGCCGACGTCCTCGGTCGGAACGCCTGCTCGCGCACAGGCTTCCCTGAGCACGCTTTCCTGGGCCGCAGGATTGGGTGCGGTGAGGCCGTTACTGGCTCCATCATTGTTAACGGCACTCCCCCGAATAACGGCGTAGATCGGATCCCCATCCACCAAGGCCTGATTCAATGGTTTGAGCACCACGAATCCGCCACCTTCACCGCGCACGAACCCATTGGCGCGGGCATCGAATGCACATAATTGACTCGTAGGCGAGAGGCCGCCGAACTTGGAAAGGGCGACCATGGTGTCCGGGCAAATGATCATGTTCACTCCACCGGCGACAGCGAGAGTGGCATCCCCGGCTTGCAAACTGCGGCAGGCCAGATGCACGCTGACCAACGAGGAGGAACACGCCGTGTCTAGAGCGATGCTTGGCCCCTGAAAGCCCAGGACATATGAAATTCTGTTGGCAACGATGCTGAGGGCTTGGCCGGTGCCGGAATGCACGGTGATCTCCGCACCGGTCTTGCGAGCAATGGCTTCATAGTCGTGCCAAATTACCCCGACGAACAGGCCCGTACGGCTGCCACGCAGAATATCGGGTCTAACGCCCGCATCCTCCAGCGCTTCCCAGGTCAATTCCAAAGCCAACCGCTGTTGGGGATCCATTTGGATGGCTTCGCGCGGCGAAATCCCGAAAAAGCCCGGGTCAAACTGGTCAATCCGTTCCAGCAGGCCAGCCATGCGCGCGCTTATCTTGCCAGGTTTCTCGATATCCGGGTCGTACCAGGCATTGATGTCCCAGCGGTCGGAGGTGATTTCGCGGAAAGCGGAACGCCCCGAACGCAACAAATCCCAATAGGCTGCCGGATCAGGCGCCCCGGGAAATCGACAAGACATGCCGATCACGGCAATTGGTTGATTCCACGCCGTGTTTGGGAACAACTGCTCAGAAATCTCTCTAGACTCGGGCTTGCCGCATAAATATTTCGCCAATGCTTCAATCGTCGGGTATTTCCACACCAGGGTGATAGGAATTTTGCGACCCAGTAATTCACCCAGTCGATTCAGCAAACTGACCGCCTTGACCGAATCGATTCCGAAACGACTAAAGGGTTCGTCCGTGGTAACTGCCTCCTGACTGATGTCCACGATCTGGGCAAGTTCCCGCACCAACCAGCTTTTGAGTGTTTCCACTCGAGGTTGATTAGGACTGGCCGATTCCATGACAACACGATCGTTCATATGGAAGGCAAGAAGGCTCCGTAATGGGTCAATGTCCCGTTGATATGGCTCATCCGTGCCACGGCAGCAAAAATAACTAAACCGCCAGGTAATAAAATCGCGGCCAGACTTGGAGTGGAGATTGGTCCTGCGATCTTTTCCAGCGGGTACACCTTCAGCATCGTTGATCTCAACGCGTCGAGAAAATAGGCTGAAATCGAATTTCGAGCAGGATCCAGCGGGCTATTTTGCATTCGGCCGGGCGCTTTCACCCTGCATCCGGGCAAGGCATTCAATGATTCGTTTCGCGAGCTCTTCTCCATACAGATAGCGGGTCCGATGATCGCCGGGTGTGCTATGGGTTTCCAAACCTCCCAAAGCCACGCCTTTCCAGCCCAGGCTCTTGTCGAACCTGTATTGACTCTCGTTTACGATCAGCGTCATATGGCCTCCATATTGCTTCAGCCTGTGCCGGTACATCGTTCGCACGTAGTCGACTCTCAAACGGTACCCGCGGTGCAACGCCAACTCGTCTCCGGTCATCCCCTGGACGGTCTTAAGCTTGCGGCGGCCCAGATCCTGAATGAGCTGCCACTTCACGCCGCGGCTGGCCCGGAAGATCTTGCCGACCATATCGAGGATGTTCTTGATTCTACGGAATCCGTGGTAGAGGTCGAGGGCGAAGCCGCGAAGGGCGGTCGGTCGGTGAGTATCGAACATAATGAGCTCAACCTGCTCCCCCTGCCGCAAAAGTTCCTGAGCCAAGACGGTCGCTATGATACCCCCGGCGCAGTCACCCCCGACCAGATAGGGCCCTTTGGGTTGAACTGCTCGGAGATCCGCCAGAAATTCAAGCGCCGCTTCCTCTGGACCCGAATACCTTTCTGAATGGCCGTCAAGCCAGCGCGGCTGTAAGCCGTAAACCGGCTGATCCATCCCGAGGTGCCGAATCAACCTCGACAGCACTCGTAGCGTATCATCCGCGTCGAGGTATCCTGCGACCATAAATAATGGCACTCGCGAACCTTTGGGCTGTGCAGGCACTAAGCGATTCCAGCGGCACGTCTCACCGACGTAATAATACCTCTGCGTGAACTCGTCGTGAATGAGCCGTTTGGACATACCAGCGATCGTCGGCTCGACGAATATGCTCCGCAGAGGTAAATCGATCTGGAATGCCGAGTTCAGGCGCGCGATCAGCCGGGTGGCCGAAAGCGAGTGACCGCCCAGCTCAAAGAAATTGTCGAATACCCCCACCTCCTTTGTCCCCAACACCTCGGCCCAGATCCCGGCCATGACATGCTCAGCTTGATTGCGAGGAGCCACATAACCGACGGTTACATCCGTGAGCTCGGTTCCAGGTACCGGTAAAGCGCCTCGATCCACCTTCCCATTTGGCGTGAGCGGGATCGCGTCAAGAAACGCGAATCCTGAAGGAATCATGTAATCAGGCAGGACCGTCTTGAGATACAGCCGCAAATGCTCGATCGCCGGGCGGTGAACGCCGGCCGGGACCACGTAAGCCACCAGGCGCACGTCGTCTAAGTGCTCTCTACGGGCTACTACAACCGCACAGTCCCGGACACTCGAATGAGAAGACAGGGCAGTTTCGATCTCCTCCAACTCGATCCGGTAACCTCGAATCTTTACTTGGTTATCTATGCGGCCCAGGCATTCCAGACGTCGGTCCGCCAGATGTCGTGCCAGATCTCCCGTTCGATACATCCGCGCTCCCTCGTGTAACGGATCCTCGACGAAACGCTCACCGGTCAATTCTGTCCGGTTCAGATATCCGCGGGCAACGCCTTCTCCGCCAATCCACAACTCGCCCACGACTCCTCGCGGCACCGGTTCCCGGTGCCCGTCCAGCACATACATTCGGGTGTTGGCAATAGGCCGTCCAATTGTCACCTCGTCCGATTCGACCCGCGCGATTGACGACCAGATCGTCGTCTCCGTCGGCCCGTACATATTCCAGACTGAGCCGCACAGAGATACCAGGCGCGCCGCCAAATCTCGGTCCATCGATTCTCCGCCGCAGAGCACCTTGAGATGGCCACCACCCTTCCATCCCGATTCAAACAACATCCGCCAAGTCGCGGGGGTCGCTTGCATAACGGTCGCGCCCGACGCTGCAAGGGCGCGCCCTAAGGCCGCACCATCCAGGACCGTCTCCTGGCTTGCCAGCTCAATTCGCGCTCCCGTGATCAATGGCAAGAACAATTCCAATGCCGCGATGTCAAACCCCAGCGTCGTTACCGCCAGCAGCGTGTCCGTCTCTTTGAGCCCTGGTTCCGCCGCCATCGAGCACAAAAAGTTCGTCAGGGATCGATGTTCTATTTCCACCCCTTTGGGCCGACCCGTTGAACCCGAGGTGTAAATCACGTACGCCCGGTTCAATGGCCGGGCCAGAATCGGTAGTGGCTCTTCACTCTGCTGTTCAATTTGATCCCTGTCCTCATCGACACATACCCGCACCAGGTTCAGACCCGAAAACAACGCCTCCGAGAGAGTCGTCCGCGTAACCAGCGCCTTTACCCCTGAGTCCTCCACCATGTAACGTAACCGCTCAATCGGAAAGGCTGGGTCCAATGGCACGTAGGCACCCCCGGCTTTGAGCACGGCCAAAACCCCAACCACCATCTCCAATCCCCGCTCCAGGCACACCCCGACCAGTGACTCCGGTCCCACGCCCAGTAACTGAAGATGTCTCGCTAACTGTGTGGATCTGATATCCAACTGCGCATACGTCAATCCGACCCCTTCAATTCTCACCGCTTCCGCACTCGGGCGCCGCGTCACCTGTTTGGCGATGAGCTCGACGACGGTCTGGTCCCGGGCATACTCTCGATCGTTCGCGTTGAATCCAAGGACCAACTGCTCACGCTCCTCCGTCCTTAGCAGCGGAAGCCGAGACACTTTCGTCTCCGGCGAGCCCACGATCGCCCGCAGGAGAGTTGCATAATTGCTCGCCAGTTGTTGCACGGTGGAGTGGTCAAAAAGATGGGCGTCGTATTTAAGAATTCCCTTTAACACCCCCTCCGTTTCAGCTAACTCGAGCGCTAGTTCGACTTGTCCCTCCTGTTGCGGAATGGGGAATGTTTCCAATGTGAGCCCGGCAAACTCAGCGCGCGCGTCGGACTCCGCATAGCCGAAGATACTCTCCAGGCCCGCAACCTGGGTGAACTTCTGGAGGATGAATACTGTTTGGAAAACCGGCGTACGGGAATAGTCCCGATCGGGCTGCAACTTTTCTACCAGTAATGGAAACGGGTAATCCTGGTGCTGAACGCCTTCGACGACGGTCTGACGCATCTGTGTCAGAAGTTCCCGGAACGGCGGATCATTATGAAACGCGGCCTTCAACGGGATCATATTGATAAAATAGCCCACGACGTCTGCGAACTCCGCACGTTCCCGTCCGTAAGCGGGCGATCCGACAATCACTTCCTGCTGCCCGGTATAACGGTGCAAGAGGACTTGGTAGGCCGTAAGCAAGACCACAAAGGGAGTGGTCCCCTCTCTCGCCGCCAGCGCGCGTACTGCGCTGCTCAATTCGCTCCCCAGATCAATCGGGAGCGACTCGCCCCTGTCCGACCGCGAGATTTCCCGGGGACGATCGGTTGGCATGCTCAACGGAGTGAGAACGCCAGCCAGTTTTTTCAGCCAGTAAGCCTCGTGCTCCTGGCCCTCGGGACCAGCCAGCATGGTCTCCTGCCATCGCGAATGTTCGAGAATATCGCGCGTCGGACGCGGTGGAGGTGGCGCGCCACCATCTCGCTCCGCCGGATAAATTTGCCGCAAATCGTCGAGCAGCAGGAAGAGCGACCAACCATCCGCTGCAATGTGGTGGAAAGTGAAAAGAAGGATTTGATCGTCCGCGGCGCGAGCATAAAGATCAACCCGCAGAAGCGGGCCGTTTTGCAGGTCGAACGGAGAAAGAGAAGCCCGGTGAACTTCCTTTCGGAGCGTCGCCAAGTCGATCCCTGGTCGATCGTGAACCGTAAAACAGACCGGCATGTAACCTTGCACCCGTTGGACCAGACGATCCGATTCCTCGCGAAAGCTGGTGCGGAGTGACGGGTGTCGGTCCACTAAAGCCTGAAAGGAACGGTGCAACGCCGGAACGTCAATCTCCGAACGAACGCGAGCAGAAAACACCACGTTGTACGCGGCGCTTCCCGGGTTGGACTCATGCAGGAACCAAAGTGCTCGTTGCCCGTGCGATGCCGAATGCGAGACGACGCTTTGGGTGGCGCGTTCCCGCCAGTCGGCCAGCACCGAATCTTTACACGACGCTAACTGCGAACGCATCGCGTCGGTGAGTTTGCCTTTCGAAGCGCGAAAACGAAGCCGGCTACCTTCGCCCCAGAAGGCCACGCCCTCTTTCGCTAAGGAGTCCAACAGTTCCACGGTATCAGTCACAATACTCCCTCCTCGAACTCGGATGAAGGAATGGTGACCGCTACCCCGACAGTTTCCACTGCCGAGAGCTGTTCCGTGACCCAATCCGTCACCTCTATTAGCGTGGGACCCTGGATAAGCTTAGCCATCGCGATGGTCACACCCAAGTCGATCTCGATCTGGTTTTTCAATTCAATTGACATTAGCGAATCGAATCCCATGTTCACGATCGGCTTTTCTCGATCCACCGAAGTTAAAGGCACCTTGAGAATACGGGCCATTTCTTTCGCCAGATAGCCGCTTACCATCTGTGCGCGACTCCCCGGGTGAGCGGCCAGAATGAGTTCGCGGCTCTCTCCGTCAAATGGCTTGCGCGTTGCCCGAGAATCGCTGCCGGAAATCAGGAGCGAAAAGTAGGGAGCAATCGCGAGGCTGTCGTAAGACTCTTGCCATGCCGCCCAGTCGATCGGCATGACACCAGCCTGCACAGCTCCATCTTCCAGCAGCCGCTCCAAGGCTTCCAACGCGCGTCGGTTGGACAATGCTCCTGCCCCTTTGGTGGCTCTCGTTCGTCCATGGGGCTTGGACTCTTCTCTGGCCTGGAATCGAGCAGCCATCCCGGCCTCCGCCCAGCTGCCCCAGTTAACACTAAGCGCCGATTTTCCTGTCGCCCGGCGATGATGAGCGAGGGCATCCAGGAACACGTTAGCGGCCGAGTAGCTTCCCAGCATGGGCGAACTCAAAAGCGACGCCGACGAAGAGAAAAGCACGAACATTTCTAACGGAACATTCTCTAACAACCGATGCAGCATCCATCCTCCGACCATTTTCGCGGCAAGAATGTCTCGCATCTGTTCCGGGCTTTGGTTGGCCAGCGATTCATACTGTGTCACGCCAGCAGCGTGAAACACACCGCGAAGCGGTGGACGATCAGTGCGCAAGCATTGACTGATGATTTCGTTCACCGACGTCTCGTTACCCATGTCCACAGCCATCATTTGGACGTTGGCACCAAGGCTTTCCATTTCACAAATTGCAGCGATGCGGGCACCTTCGGCGGTTCCGCTCCGAATCTCATCCCATTGTCGGCGAGCCGGGAGCGACGTGCGTCCGGCCAAAATCAGATGGCGGGCACCAAGGGCAACCAACCATCCGGCGATAATGAGTCCGATTCCGCCCAACCCGCCCGTGATCAGATAGGTTGCATCCGAGCGGACCGAGATTGGTTGAGGTATTAACAGCGCTTTCGTCCGTCGAGCCAACCGCAGCACGTGCCGGTGACCTGCCCGAAACGCCGTTTGATCCTCGCCCTCGCACTCGGCCAACTGACGAAGTAACAGCGCGGCTGCAGCTGCCGGCGTGTCAGCCGGATCAAGGTCCACCAAACCGCCCCAGAAGTCTCCGTTCTCCATCGCGATCGTGCGACCCAAACCCCATAGAGGGGACTGAAGCACTGAAAGTGGCGCCGGACTCGGGCCCACTGGCTGTGCACCCCGACTAACTAACCACAGCTTGCGTGCTGCTGGTTGTCGCGCTCGATCGAGCGCCTGGACCAAGTGCAGGACACTCACCGCTCCGAGCGTTTGCGCAGCGAGAACGCCTCGCAGGTCCGCTTTTTCGGGATCTGGTGCGTCGAGACTCCAAAGATGTAGGACGCCAAGAACGACTGGACTTAATTGAGTTGCAGCGCCGAGCACTGCATCATAATTAATCGCATCGTCCGGTCTGATCGTCATCGTTGCCTCGCCTGATCGCAAATCTTGGTCCCCGTGATCCACGCAAAGACAGGTCGCTCCGCTTTGACGAAGTTGCGCGCAGACAGCGTCGCCGAACCCGAGCTGATCGCGGAAGATAATCCAGGTTCCCAACATCGGGACTTCAGGATTCAATTCGCCGGTTATTTCCTTAAGTGGCCAATGAGGTTCGTAGAGCCAATCATCCACTGTTTCGAGGAGATCCTGTTTTTCGGTGGAGTCAAGGTACCGCAGGCCCACCCCGATGCTCTCAACAATTAAATTCCCCGATCGGTCGAAGACTCGAATGTCACCGACCAAAGTATCCTTGTCAGCGCCTTCGTTAGCCCGCATTTGTGCGTGAGCGTAGAGCTTTCCACCGTCCGGTCGGCGATAAAAACGAACTTCCTCTATCCCTGCGCCCAAAAAGGCGCCTCCCTGGCCGGCGTCCGATTTTTCTAGCGGAATTGTCGCTGCCAACACGTGCCTTAAGCTATCGCAGAGAGCAGGATGAAAGAGGAAATGAGAGAGCTCATCCTGAACGCCCACGGGAACTGTCACCTCGCTCAAGGCTTCTCCCTGACCCTGCCAGACTCGGCTGACACCTTGAAAATGGAGTCCCCATTTGTTGCCGCGCTCGCTGAGCAGCCGATAAAACTCCGGACCGTCGAGACACCGTGTCGCACGCTTTTCCATGGCACCTTGCTGGGATTCGTCCCAAGTCGCCTCCGGGACCGCGATTCCACCGCTCCGAAGTGCGCCGCTGGCATGGAGCGTCCAATCCTCTTTGGTGTTCTTTCGTCGACTGTGGATCTGGAAGAACACGACACCCCCATCCTGCTGCACAAGCCGCGTTTGGATTTCAAATGCCGCTGCCGGCTCGAGCTGAAGCACCGCTTCGATCTCGAGCCGTGTGAGAACGACCGGCAACTCTGCAATCGCTTCGACGGCAGCGGCGATGGCCATTTCGATATAGGCCGTGGTCGGCAGCACTGCGGCTCCTTGGACGCGGTGGTCGTCAATCCACGGACATAGTTCTAGGCTAATCTCTCCAAACCAGACATGTTCACCCGGGCGGGCGGCCAAAGGCACGTGGGTGCCCAGCAGCGGGTGGCCGGCCACCACCATCGCCCGATGGCGAGCGGAAGCGCCGGACACAGCCGGAAGCCAGTGCCGTTCGCGTTGGAACGGGTAGGTCGGCAGCGCGACACGACGACGTCCAAACGGGCGGTCGTAGGCGCTCCAATCCGGTTTCGCGCCCAGAACGAAGAGCGCTCCGAGACTCGAGAGCATTTGGTGCCAATCCCCTTGGTCCTTGCGTAAAGAGGACAGCCACCTCGTCTCCGAATCTTCCACACATTGCCGGGCGATGCTAATTAGCACTGGCGCAGGTCCGATCTCCAGGAAAATCCGTATTCCACGTGCCCGAAGAGTTCGAATTGACTCCGCGAACCTCACCGGTTCGCGGGCGTGTCGGCGCCAATAGCGGGCGTCCAACGGCAAAGTCTCATCCACCAGACGTCCCGTAACATTTGCTACCAGGTCCACAGTCGGCATTTGGTACTGAACGCTTCTTGCGCATTGCTCAAATTGATCGAGCATCGGCTCGATCAGCGGTGAGTGGAAGGCATGAGAGACCGGCAGCAGCTTCGCCTGCACACCTTCCTGGCGCAACTGTTCCAACACGGCGTGGACTACGTCTGCTCGTCCCGAGATCACCGTGTTCTGGGGCGAATTGATTGCAGCGATGGAAACCGAATCGGGGTACCGCGCGATTTTTGCGCGCACGATGTCTTCGCTGGCGAGCAGCGCGGCCATCGCACCGTTCCTCGGCAACCCCTGCATGAGGCTTGATCTGACGGCGACCAAACGCACCGCGTCTTCCAGGCTCAGAACACCGGCAATGCAAGCGCCGACGTATTCGCCTAGACTATGTCCCACGATTGCCGAGGGCTCGATCCCCCAGGAGCGCCACAATGAAGCCAACGCGTATTCGACGGCAAAGAGCGCTGGCTGCGTAAAGCGCGTTTCGTTGAGAATATCCGCAGACGCCGGAACGACGGTCTCGTAACCGACAATTTCCTTCAACGGCCGGTCCAGGTGTTCACCCAGGAAACCCGCACATCGGTCGAAGGTATCGCGGAATACCGGTTCGGTTTCATAAAGAGCCCGTCCCATGTCAATCCGCTGTGAACCTTGACCGGTGAACAAAAATGCGACCCTAAAGTCGGAACGTACGCGACCGGAGCTTACCTCGGAGTTCGGTTTCCCCTGCGTGAAATTGTCGAGTACTTCAATTGCCGCTCGGACGTCAGCCGCTGGAAAGGCCAGCCGGTGGGAAAGAGACGAGCGTCCAACGGCCGCTGTGTGGCACACATCCGGTAAGAAGCATCCAGGTTCTTTCGCCAGATGTTCGGAATATGCTTGCGCCAGTTCTCGCAACGCAATCTCAGAACCTGCGGATAGCGCGACCAGGTGAGCCGGCCGGTCCGGCGTCTGGACCGAACGTGACGCACTGCTCGCTTCCGGAGCTTCCTCCAGGATAACGTGAGCGTTGGTGCCGCTGAACCCAAAGGAACTCACCCCGGCAATGCGAGGACGGCCCGACCGCGGCCACGCCATCTTGCGGACGGGAATTTCGATGGGCACCTTACCGAAAGAGATTCGCGGGTTGAGTTTGTGAAAATGAAGGTGCCCCGGTAGTTCTTCCTGCCTCATCGAGAGTACGACTTTGATGAGACCGGCAATACCCGCAGCCGATTCCAAGTGGCCGAGATTAGTCTTGACCGAACCGACGCGCAGGGGTCGATCCCCCGGGCGATTCTTCCCTAGGACCGCCGCCAAGGCTTCGAGCTCGATCGGGTCGCCTAAGGCTGTCCCGGTTCCGTGGGCTTCAATGTAATCGACCTGGTGAGGTTGCAACCCAGCGGTCTTGAGCACGGTTCGGAGCAACGCTTGTTGCGCAAGACCGTTGGGAACCGTCAACCCGCTGCTGGCTCCATCCTGATTGATGGCGGTCCCACGGATAAGAGCGATAACTCGGTCACCCGCCTTGAGCGCATCGCCAAGGCGTTTAAGGGCGATTACACCACATCCTTCGGCTCTTACGAAACCATCCGCCCGCTCATCGAAGGTCTTGCACCGCCCGTCCGGCGCCAACATGCCCCACTTTGCGAGACAGATGAAAGATTCCGGGGTGAGGAGCACGTTAACCCCGCCGGCCAGAGCCAAATCACATTCCCGCGCCCGCAGACTCTGGCAAGCCACGTGCACAGCGACCAACGAGGAGGAACATGCCGTATCAATCGCCATGGCTGGACCATTGAGACCGAACACGTAAGAGAGGCGACCTGCAGCCACGTTGAGTGCGCCGCCGGTCGCGGCGTAGGGGTCCAGGCCAATCGAATCGTCCGCGGCTGCCAACCGAGCGTAGTCAGAGGTCGTGATCCCGACAAACACTCCAGTCGCGGAACCCCGCAGATGATCGATCGCTATTCCTGCGTTTTCCAAAGCTTCCCAGGTGACCTCCAAGAGAAGTCGTTGCTGGGGATCCATGCTCTCGGCTTCTCGGCCCGAGATTCCGAAAAAGGCCGCGTCGAACAAATCGACTCGATCCAGGAATCCGCCATAGGGGGTTCGCATCTTCTCCGGCATCGAGGGATCTCGCCGGTGATAGGCGTCCTTGGCCCAGCGATCCTCCGGGACTTCCCGCACGCTGTCCACACCATCGCTCAACAGGCGCCAGAAAGCATCCGGGTCTGGTGCGCCAGGAAAACGGCAAGAAAGACCAACAATAGCGATTGGTTCGCAGCGATCTTTTTCAACTGCATCGAGGCGCGTTTGGAGAGACTCGATCGCCTCCAAAGCTTTCCGTAATACGGCCTTCCGCTCACCTTCTTGGAAACTAGTAGTGGTTGTGAAATCAGCCATTTGCAATGTTCAGTCGTTTTCTGGCGTCCAACAGGCTGGCGCCTTTGGTATCTCTTCTGTAAGCGTTCCCCAGATCCCGAAATATCAATAAAGCTCCGCAAATCATTTGCGTACCCGTCACGGTGAGTAATCGACCGCGACCAAAGCGGGTTGAGCGATTTCGAATTGCAAAATGCAAATGAACCACATTGCGCAGCTTAAAATGTTTCATGAAAAGGTTGAGTCCTCAGGAACTCTTAGAAGAGAAAACTTCTTATTTCTTTACCTTCTTTGAGCGTCCTTTTTTTGGCTGAGGTGCCTGCAGCCTCTGTCCGATGTGCCGCCCCTTTTTTATTCCCAATTCACAAGGATTTTATCTTGGCAGCTTCTGGGGCCGTGGGGTCAACAAAAGAAAGCACTTTTGGGACATGTGAAGAAATACAAGTCTATCTCCAGTGAGTAGCCTTAAGCAAAACGGATATTTGCCAAGCTGATTTGCGGTGGGTTACGAGGACGAAAACTCCGACACATCTGGTTTTGCTCCTTTTGTAGGTGCACAAACCCGTCGCTCCGGCTATGCGAGCTTTGTACTAGCCCTTCCGAATACTCGCAATCAGGGGTTTACTGACAAAAACTACATGCCGGCAAGGCAATGGGCGGTGAGCCGTCCACGCACCCGAAAGCAGTTTCTTAATCGAGTGATCCGCTCTTGATCCGGTCCTCGCGATTCCGCATCTTGGCTTCATTTTGCACCCGCAAAAGCGCTTGCGGAGCATCCACCTCAGACATCGAATCCGTCACAAATCCCTTCTGGTTGAAGAAAGCCAGTTCGCTGCTTTCAAGGTCTCGTCGGTCGGTCGCGTCCTCAGATCGGGTCCGTGGCTCGGCATCTTCCGGATTTGGGATCGATTCTTCGGGCCGTATCTCATCGATCGAATTGATTCGCTCAGGCCCTACGGAACCGCCGCAGCGTTTGTTTATTCCTCTTTTTCACATCTGCTCAGGTTCCGCTCCGGGAGAAAAAGAAGGCGCCTGTTTAATCAATGCAGCAGGAAAACGGAGCTTTAGCGAGCATCCCTCTTCGATAATCTGTGCGTCCCTTGCGTGGATGACGCGCACGTTGCCGGAGAACGAGCTGTTCTTGACACCAACAAACTCCACCCGATGCGAACTCGAATCTACCCAGATCCCATCGACAGTCCCAACGGGTTCACCGCATTCGTCGATGACTTTGCATCCAGTTAGACTTACGCGCACCCGCCTCGTCGAGAGAGTCAAACAGGATTGCTTTCATTTTCGCGTGCACTTCCGTAGTTCGCATGAACGGCAGCCGGCGGATCTATCTCGATTAGCACAACCCCGTTTTTTATCGATGAATTGGATAAGTTATATGAGCAGCCGGGTCCCGGAGTATAATATTTATTGTTATCTCGTGCTCATCGAACTCGTGCTAGCATTTTATCGATTTCATCGACTCTTTCTTCCTGCGAAGTTTACTTGTTGTGGGCAGTGGAATCACTTGGATCGCCGTGCCATTGTTGCTTATCCATCAGCCAACGATTATGTCGTCTTCGGGCTATCGAATTCGGTTCTCCTTTTCTCGGCAAAGCCATTGACCGCAATTCGCGGAAAACGGTTCTGATCTTTCGTTCATATTGAAGGAAGACTTCTCGGAAGGCACGAAAGACAACTGGCAACCGACAACTGACAACTTGAAAGACCGCTCTTGACCGAGTGCGTGTGCTTTTGAACACTGGGGCACATGTCGCTTAATCCGCCTAAATAAATGGCTGCCCCGGAAGACGGGTTTGGAACGCCAGCCCTTGTGCAACACTAGAAGTTATGGCCATATGTTGAAAGATGGCCCACGACGTTTTTATCAGTCATGCGCACAAGGATATAGAGATCGCGAAGGCGATTTGCCGAAAACTTGAGTTAATCCGGATAAGGTGCTGGATCGCGCAAAGAGATATTACTGCGGGGGATGATTGGACGGTCGCCACTCGGAAAGCCATCGGATCCAGTCGCGTATTGCTGGTGTTGCTTTCAGATAACGCCAATGCGGCGACCCATATAGAAAGGGAAATTGCGCAGGCCTTCTACAGCAGACTTCCAATCCTCCCGGTGCGGCTCAGCGAAGCGCCTCTCAAGCGCGACTTTCTTTTCTATCTCAGCGACGTGCGGTGTTTCGAGGCATCTAAACTGCCTGAAGAGCAGTATTTAGACCCGTTAATTGCTAGCGTGAAAACCATGGTGCAAAATAGCGCACCGGCTAGCAACGTATTGCCAAGTCGCACTCCGCCTGCACATACCAATTTAACGGGTTTTTCGGATTCCTGGTTCGGTGCGGTACAAGCCTCTCATTATCGGACGTTGGACATCGTAAAAAAGCTCTCGATTACGGTCATCGTCCTTTCTGTTGTATGGGTATTCTGGTACATCTATTCGGCAGAGAAAAGCGATGGGCCTTCGGCCGATGATGGCCAACATGCGGCGAGGCCCGTTTTCGTTCCTTCTCCAGATCCTGCGCCCCAAGCTGCGGTGGAGGCATCGCCGTCGAAACCAGAATACACCTATTCTCGGTTAGGCTTGTGGATAGCGTCAAAAAATGCCTCGACGCCCGCCGCGCAAGAAAGAGACCCTTCAGCCCCGGTCGCAGAATCGACCCCAATAGTGAAATCAACGCCCACAAGGGAATCCACGCCGTTACCAGGGGTAACCCCGTCGGCGGATACACGCCCGTTAGTGCAATCAACACCCGCGGCCGAATCCACGCCGTCACCAGGGGCAACCCCATCGGTGGACACGCGCCCGTTAGTGCAATCAACACCCGCGGCCGAATCCACCCCGGTGGCAGAGGCAACCCCGTCGGCGGAACCACAGCCGTTCGCAGAATCAACGCCCGCGGCCGAATCCACCCCGTCGCCAAAGGCAACCCCATCCGCGGACACGCGCCCGTTAGTGCAATCAACACCCGCGGAATCCACCCCGGTGGCAGAGGCCACACCGTCTGTGGACACGCACCCGTCAGCGGAATCTACCCCGGTGGTAGAGGCAACCCCATCTACGGACACGCGCCCGTTAGTGGAATCAACGCCGGCAGCCGAATCCAACCCATTACCAGAGGCCAGCCCGTCGGCGGACAGTCGACCGCTCGTGGAATCAACGCCCGCAGCGAACTCAGCCCCGTCAGCGGAGACACGACCATTGGCGGGATCAACGCCCGCAGCGGAATCAACTCCAAGAGCGCAATCGACGGGGGCGGTCAAATCGGGTGAGAGGGCCGCTGAAGTCGGCGATGGTTTCAAGCCTTCTTCGGAAGAACAATCCTTAAAAGAGTTGGTGTTGGATTATCTGAGAACAGTGGCAAGCGATGACGACTCCGCCCAGGAACGTTTCTTTGCCTGGCGAGTCAATTTTTACGGAAAAGGACTCCTTCCGATTTCCGGGGTTCGAGCGTCAATGGACCGATACCGTCAGGAGTGGCCGGTTCGTGACTGGGAGCCTGAAGGAGAGCCCGAGTTCCCCGGGGTTCTCCATCCGACTCATCCTGAGCTGTACGAGGTTCTTCAACCCTTTTCCTGGACGGTAGCCAACGGATCACGCCGCAAGACGGGAAGGGCAACACTTTACGTCCGTATTCGGAGGGACGATAAAGGCCTATTGCACATCATTCATCTCGAGCTTCGTCATCCGGGCGAGAATAATTCACGCTGAATTTATCTTTGGATGAAATCGACGCCAGCCAAGGCGTTTCACTCTTCGCCAGGTAACCCGGCCCCAGATGGATTGACCTTGTTTTGAGGCTGAGTGATTCTGCTTGGGCGGTGCTCAATCCTACGGGAATGAGGAGTACGAGGAGTCGATTCAACCGGATGCCGTTTGAGTCCCCGACGATTAAATTCAGCAATTAGTTCCTGGCGTTTAAGTCCTAGCGTTTGTGCTTCACTGCTGTTGTTATTCTTCAGAGCCTGTTGGATCCGCACGTCGAGGGTATCCGCGTAAATCTGCAGATCGGAATCGGTGTACAGACCGTAATTCTCCGTGGCCGGGGCACCCACGGGAGTACTTGTGGCTGCTGGGGTAGCGGTAGGGCTAGGGCTAGGGAGGTACGCCGTCGCAGTCCTTGTTGTCGTCACGGGAGCGGGAGCATTAGTGCCTCCTGGTGTATTAAGCAGATCGGTGCAACCGGTAATTATAGCCGTACTGATCACATAAAGGAAAAATGTTTTATTCATCACGTTCCAAATCATTCCGTTTCTGCAGCGTTCAGCATTTCACCAAGATAGAGGAAATGTACATCAATCCTCGCGCAAGTGGCGTTCGAGAAATTACGAGCGGATTAAATTACCTTCAGACCGCCGGTTCCCCTTGAATTAGCATAAGCTGGATATTCGTAAATGAGCGAAGATCGCTACCTCGGAAAAACAGTTTCTGTGGTTGTTATTTCTGCGCAGATGCGGCGAACGATTTCGTCATGAGCGTACTAATTCGTTTTCGTGGTAGGTCTTTCGTCCCCAGCATGATGATGACGAGATCCACCGGTAAATGAGACGCCAGACATGCGGGAAGGTACGCACTCCCGTCGAGTTGAGCGCCGCTGATCGGCGATCCTGGATCACGAGCGTCTGTCGTTCTGCCATCGAGGCCTTCTTCGATTACCCTGTAATTGTCCCCTAGCTCCTTTTGTAAGGCGCCAGGCCAGCGGTCCTCGGGACCATACCTGCTGCTCGGAGGATTGGCATTTGGGATCCAGCCATAAGTAATCGAATCTCCGTAGGCGACGATTCGGACCGGCCCAGCAAAGCAAGAGCCAGCGAGCGCTAGAAGCGCAGAAATGCAGAGCAGCGTTTTCATCTTTTGGGGGGATGTTACAAGCGGAATGTCTAATCCGGATGCGGCAAAGAAGGCAATCAGAACGCGTTCGAGTCGCCAAACACCAAGATGCGTCGTTTATCGATGTTTTCTCTGGCTTTCGATATACTTCCAATAATAGTGCTGGACCGCGTTCAAGTGCTCCTGCATGGCTTCCATCGCAGCTAACGGGTCACGGGCAGCGATCGCCTTGAAAATTTTTTTATGGGCCTCGAACGCCTCCCGCGCCGTTGCCTGCACGCGGCTCGAGACCCTCCGTTGTTCCAATAGCCAATCGGCCATTGCTTGATACAACGAGTTAAAGATCGGATTCCGCGCGATGGCGGCGATCGCAAAGTGGAATGCAACATCGGTACGTTCGAACTCGGGCTGGTCGCCAACGACGCGCTCATTTTCTGCAAGCGCCTTGCCTAACTGAGTGATGTCTTCGTCCTCAGCATGCAGTGCCGCATATCGTGCTAGGCCGATTTCGAAAAGGGCACGCGCTTCTTGAAGGTAGCGCATCCCGGCCTCGTCAGCGATCAGGTGTGGGATGGCCCCGGAGATGCCCCGCATCAAGCCTTCCGCCGTCGGACGGGTTACACGGGCTCGTTCGCCGCTCGAGACATTGACGATTCCAATCTTCTGCAGGGAGAAGAGCGCTTCGCGTACCGCGTTGCGACCCACGCCAAACATTTCCGACAATTCTCGCTCGGACGGCAGCGAATCACCGGGGCGGAAACGACCATTACGGATCATGTCTTCAATCCGGTCGGCGACCTCCTCGTACAGCTTGCGTCGCCTGATCAGTGTCGTCATTGGCAGCTTCTCGGTTGTGCGAGATCCAGCAAACGCTGCAACATTTCTCGCCAGGCAATCACTTGACAATCGAAAGGGCAGCTGGTTGGATAGCTCAACAGCTCAGCAGTCTGACATGTTCGGGCCGTTGGGTCAAGCTTCCGCGTCCGAACCGGGTGGCGCGGACAAACTCCCGAACTATCACCTACCTGCGGCGTGCAAAAACGTCTTCCAACGGAAGCCTTTCGGGATGAGAAGACTGTTCTGAATGCCCCGAACCAGCCGCGGTTGGAGATTCGCAACGTAAGCAAGAGCTTCGGGGGCATTCGGGCCTTGCGGGACGTGTCTTTCGTAGTGAAGCCCCGAGAGGTTCATGCCCTGATCGGCGAAAACGGGGCCGGCAAGTCAACGCTCGTAAAGATCATTACCGGCCTGGAGCAGCCCGACACCGGAGAAATTCTCCTCAACGGCGCTCCCTGCCGCTTCCGTTCGCCTATGGAAGCGCGTCGCTCCGGAGTCGTCGCCGTGTACCAGGAGCCCAAAGTATTCCCGCACCTCGATGTGGCTGAGAACATCTTTATCGGGCTGCACCCGACGAATTCGCTCGGCCTGATCGACCGTGCCCGAATGTTCCGCGAGGCGAACAAATTGCTAGCGGCGCTGGGCAGCGACCTCGATCCGACCACACTCGTCGCTGGCTTTTCCGTTGCCGAGTCACAATTCGTGGAGTTTGCCAGGGCGTTTGCGCACCGAGCCGACAAGGTGCTGATCCTCGACGAACCGACGGCGTCACTGACAGGCAACGAGACAGAAAAGTTGTTTCGTGTTGTCCGCAACATGCGCGAACGCGGAGTCGCGGTGATTATCATCTCGCATCGTCTTGAAGATCTACGCGACCTCGTGGATACAGTGACAATCCTTCGCGACGGATGCCACGTCGCTACGAAAGCAGCAAATTCGCTCTCCGAATCCGAGATCATCAAGCTAATGGTGGGGCGATCGCAGGACGAGCTTTATGGCAATGTGGAAATCTGCGCGAAGACGAGTGGTGCTCCACGAGCGTCGGAGCGATTGCAGGTCAAAGGACTAACCCTTGATAACGAATTCACCGATGTTTCATTTTCCTTAAAGGCCGGGGAAATCGTCGGCATGTTTGGTCTAGTGGGCGCCGGGCGAACGGAGATCGCTCGGTCGTTGTTCGGCATCACGCCGCCGGATGGCGGATCTGTAGCAATTGACGGGCGCGAAGTCGACGTAGGTGATCCCCGGCAAATGCTTGCGCGAGGGCTCGCTTACCTACCCGAGGATCGGGAGGGCCAAGGGCTCGTCACCACCATGTCGGTCCGAAAGAACGTCGTCGTTGCGATCCTCAACAAGCTCGCGCCGCACGGTATCCTGCGATTGCAGCGCGAGCGGGCTTTTACGCTGCAAACGATAGCGGAACTGGGGATTAAAACAGAGGGGACAGAGGCGGTTGTTTCCTCGCTCTCCGGTGGTAACCGGCAGAAGGTCGTCCTCGGCAAGTGGCTGGCTATAGATCCTAAGATCCTGATTCTCGACGAGCCGACTCACGGAATTGATATCGGCAGCAAAGCACAGGTTCACCAGCTCGTGATCTCGCTGGCAGCGCGCGGCATCGCCATACTCTTGATCTCATCCGATCTTCCCGAGATTCTTCGGCTCAGTGACCGCGTGCTTGTCGTTGCCAACGGTCGGATCACTGCCGCGCTTGACCAGCCTGAGATGACCGAGGAGAAGATCCTCCTCGCCGCGAGCCGCGAAGCCGTCGGGACATCCTCGCGCCATCCCTCCCCAGCCAGGATCAATCCAGCTGCCGGCACCCGGCTTCTCCACTCGCTCCTGCATGGACGCATTCTCGGTGTCATCGCGTTTCTCGTTCTCCTATCGACCGTATTCTCCTTAACAGCGAAAAATTTCGGGACCGTGTCGAATGCTAATACGATCGCACTGAACGGTTCGATCCTGGTCGTGGTGGCCTGCGCCGAGGCGATCGTCGTCATCACTCGTAACTATGACATATCCGTTGGCGCAATCGTGGCACTCAGCTCTTACGTGGGCCTCGACTTCATCCGCCTCTTTCCAGGATTAGGACCCGTCCTGATCGCCGTGCCCGTCCTTATTGGCGGATTCTGTGGCGTGTTGAATGGTTTTCTGGTCGCCTATTGCCGTCTCCCATCTGTGATCGTAACCCTCGCGACGCTTTCGGTTTATCGCGGACTCGCCTTTCTCTACGCGAATGGCCATCAAATCGATCCGAAAGATCTACCCTTATGGGTAGCAAGCAGTGTGAATGGCCATGTCCTCGGTATTTCGGTGCTCGTCATCCTTGGTATTTCGATCGCTGTGCTGGCTGCGTTGGGTTTGCGATATCTTAAGATCGGACGACAAATCTATGCGATCGGCTCAAACCCGGACGCAGCCATCTTCTATGGCCTGAAAACCGAGCGCCTCACCTGGCAAGCTTATGTCATCTGCGGTCTCTTGACCGGGCTGGCGGGCTTTCTCTTCGGGGCACGTGTAAGTTACGTTGTCCCTTATCTCGCACAGGGACTCGAATTAACCGCGCTGGCAGCGGTGGTGCTCGGGGGTATCAGCGTACTGGGTGGTTCGGGCAATGTCTTTGGCGCCGCGATCGGGGCGCTCACCATCGCCACGATCGAAAACGGCCTCGTATTGCTCGGCGCGTCCGAGTTTATCCGGGAATTCGTGTATGGCACCACAATTGTGGCTGCAGTCATTGTGGATGCAGTTATTCAAAGACGTATTGCGGACCTTCTGAAACGGCGCCGGCAGGTCGCTGTCAGCGGCAATAAGAGAGTCGACAAGGAAAAGCCATGAACCTGAGGTCCCTCTGCCGAAATCATCGATGGGAGCTGATCCTGGTCGGACTCACCTTTGTGGCAGGAGCCTGGGCATCGGTGTTGTCGCCGTTCTATCTAAGTCTGGATCAGATTCTTTACTCTTTACAGCAGGCCCTCGCCGTTGCCGGATTGCTAGCGGCGGGTCTCATGACCGTTGTTTTGGTCGGTGAGATCGACATTTCGGTTCCCGCAACGTTGGCCATGGGCACCATTCTACTCGCGCGACTTTCGGAGATGAGTGTCCCGCTTTGGATCGCGCTGCCCCTGGTCATCGGTCTTGGCGTCGTCGCCGGTCTGATCAATGGCCTGCTTGTCGTCGGCTTTGGACTGCCTTCGCTTGCCGTGACGCTTGGCACGATGGCCGCCTATCGGGCGCTTGCGCTGCTCATCGGCGGCCCAGAGGGTCACGCAAACTTTGATGACTCGTACTTGGCGCTCGGATCGGCCCTCATCGCCGGTGTATTGCCGGTTTCCCTCGTTCTGCTTCTCATCATTTTCGCCGGGTTCGTTTGGTTGATGCATCAAACTGTTTTTGGCCGGCTCGTCTATATGGTCGGTAGCAATCAGGTAGCGATGCGATACGCCGGCATTCGCGTCGCGCGGGTCAAGATCGCCACGTTTGCCATCGCCGGTGCACTTGCAGGGCTTGGGGCAGCTGTGTACGTGGGCCAATTTGGCTCGGCTCGCGCGGACAATGCTAGTGAAATGCTGCTGTTCGTGGTGGCGGCCGTGGTGCTGGGCGGCATCGATATTTTTGGCGGGCGTGGCCAGGTAGTCGGCGTTTTGTTCGCTCTCCTGCTGCTCGGCACGCTTAAAAACGGCATGGGGCTCGCGAACTTCCCTGGTCCGGTGCAAACGCTTATTATTGGCGCACTACTCGTGGCGAGCGTAGCTGTCCCCCGACTCGCGCGTCTTCGATTTCGCTTGCCTTCAGCTGACCGAGGACCGTCGCCAGGGGCCTCGACCGGATAACGCTAGCATACCGCCGGAAGATGCCCTCGACCGGCGGTCAGTCAAACAGGGGGCACCATAAAAAACAGCATGTCTAAAGAGATCAACAACAAGGTCACGGATTGGACGAGAGCTCACGCAGAGGGTCGCATCGGTCGGCGGGAATGGCTAAAATTGATGCTCACCTGCGGATTGTCGCTGCCGGCAATAGCGAGTCTACTCCAGAGCGCCACAGCGTCGGATACGAAGGGGCTTCGAATCTACATGGTTCCGAAGTTCACCGGCTTCATTTTCTTTGAACTCGCCAAAGCCGGTGGAGAGCAGGCCGTCAAGGAACTCGGAGCGACTCTCACCTACGTAGGGACCACCACGGCGGATGTTGAGGGTCAAGTACAGGTCTTGCAGAATCTCATTCCGCAAAAACCTGATGGAATTGTGACCGCCGCGCTTGACATCAACGCACCGGTGCCGGCCCTCAGACAGGCTCGGAGCCGCGGGGCAGTTGTCGTCACCTTCGACGCGGATGTCGCTGAGCCCGGCCGCAACCTCTTCGTCAACATGGCGCCATTCGAAATTCAGGCGGAGGCCATGCTTGAGTGTGCGCTGGCAAACGCACCCGACGGTGGCAAGGCGATTTGGGTCGCGCCCACGCCGACGGTCGCGAACTTCATCTCGCAGAAGAAAGCGTTGGACGACCAGATAGCCTCGAATCCGAAATACAAGAGCATTCAATTTGTGGACACACTTTACGCGAACGATGATCCGGATAAGAGCTACTCTGTGGCCAGTTCCGCGATGCAGGCTTATCCAGAACTAAAGCTCTTCATCACTGGGTCGGGTATCAGCAACCCGGCTATCAACAAAGCGATCATGGACACGAAACGATCTGGCCAGGTGTTCTCGACGGGATTTGCGCTGCCGAGCACGATGAAGACCTATCTCGACAATGGCACTTGCCAGCAGTTTGCGCTGTGGAGTCCGTATAAATTCGGCTACATGGCTACTTATCTGGCCATTCTGCTCAAGGCCGGGACGGTGCAAAACCAACAGGGTACTGAGGTCGACGTGCCAACTATTGGCAAACGGACGATCGAGGCGCACTCGACCATCAACCTCAACTCGATGCTATTCTTTACCAAGGATCATCCAGACTTCGACAACGCTATTCCGGCTAACCTGTGAGGCAACTCGGATGGTGTCACGGGAAGTATTCCGTGCGCCCGCGGTCAACGCTTCGGCAACCTCGAAGATTTAAGCCATGGACCCGAAATCGACGCGCCAGCTCGGCTCCTCCCCGCTAAAGATCACCATTCTAGGACTCGGTGGCGTACCGCTGGGCGACAACTACGCACCCCTGCCCGATGCGCAGGCAGATGCGACTATCGCAACCGCCTATGATAGCGGGATCCGCTATTTCGACACTGCGCCGCTCTACGGCCAGGGCCAGTCCGAACACCGTTTTGGGCGAATCTTGCGCCGACTGCCAGAGCGAGACTTCGTTCTCTCGACCAAGGTTGGCCGGTGTCTTATCCCGGAGGTTGCGGAGAAGGTTGATCATCGATGGTTCAAGGGTGGCCTAAACTTCCGCCCCATCGATGATTATTCCTATGATGGAGCGATGCGATCAATCGACCAGAGCTTTCAGCGGCTCGGTCTTAACCGGATCGATATCTTGCTGATCCATGACGTTGACAGGTGGACATTTGGTGAGGCCTACGAGCAGCGATTTCACGAGGCCATGGCGGGCGCCTACCAGGCCATTGAGTCTTTGCGCTCCCAGGGCGTCATTAAGGCCATCGGCGTTGGAGTCAACGAGATCGAGCCCTGCATCCGCTTTGCCGAGGCGGGCGACTTTGACTGCTTAATGCTCGCCGGCCGCCACACTCTCCTCGAACAGGGCGCGCTCGACGAACTCCTTCCACTTGTTGAGCGAAAGGGCATCGGCATTCTTATCGCAGGCCCATACAACTCAGGAATTCTAGCCACCGGTGCTGTTCCTGGCGCGAAATACAATTACCGGGAGGCGCCGCCCCAAATCATCAAAAAGGTCGCTCTCATCGAGGTGGTATGCCGTCGCTATGACGTGCCGCTCGCGGCCTGTGCGCTGCAATTTCCGCTCGGTCATCCGTCGATCTCAGCGGTGGTGCCTGGCGCGGTCACCCCTGAAGAAATCCATCGGAACATCGTCCTCATGAGCACCAAAATCCCAGCCGACCTCTGGTCGGAGCTTAAGCATGAAGGGCTGCTCCGGTCCGACGCTCCCGTTCCCGACTAAACTACGCCTTAAGGAGAAACAGAGTTGCCAAACTTTCCCATCATCGACAGCCACGTTCATATCTATGATCCGGGGTATTTAAATTACCACTGGATAAAGAATGTGCCACAGCTAGACAAACCTCACCTGACAACAGACTTTACCCGACTCACGGTCGGGGTGGAGGTCGATAAGATTGTCTTCGTTGAGGTCGATGTGGCGGCCCACCAACATCTCGACGAAGCACGATGGGTGGCGCAGCAAGCGCAGATGGACGACCGACTTCGGGGTATGGTAGCCTCGATGCCACTTGAGAACGGCCCTGCCGTGGAGGAGGATCTCGCCGCCTATGCGGAGATCGCGATCGCCCGCGGCGCTCGCAGACTCATCGAGAGCCATTCGCACCCAGGATGGTGTTTAAGGGAAGCATTTGTTGAGGGCGTAAAACTCCTGCCGAAATATGGTCTGACTTTCGACCTCTGCTTGTTCCATCGCCAGCTCAGCGAAGTCATCCAACTCGTTCGTCTCTGCCCGGAAGTTAAGTTCATTGTCGACCACATCGCCAAACCTGCAATAAAGGCATGCATTACCGAGCCGTGGCGCGGGCAGATGCGCATCCTTGCGAAGCTGCCCAACGTCTGGTGTAAGATTTCCGGAGTAGTCACTGAAGCTGATCATTTAGCCTGGACTGCTGAGCAGGTCATACCCTACATTGCGCACGCCATTGATTGTTTTGGATTCGACCGAGTATTGTTTGGCGGCGATTGGCCGGTTTCAGAGTTGGCCACAACTTACAAGGGTTGGGTCGATCTCGTCGACCGGGTAGTTGCCGGTTCTTCCGAAGCAGAAATTCGTAAGCTTTACCGCGACAACGCGATCGAATTTTACCGCTTGTAATAGCAAAGCTATGGCTATCTACCCGAAAAGCGACACTGACCGCCGCGTCCCCCACCCGAAGCTGAAAAAGATCGTCGCGGAGATTTTCGTCCGGTGCAGTATGTCAGAGCCCGATGCCGATCTTCTCGCCGAAACTCTGGTTCACGCCGATTTGCGCGGCATCCATTCCCATGGCGTGTTGCGGGTACCGGAATATGTCAGTAAACTAACGACCGGTGGGGTCAATCCGGCCGGGCGACCGTGTATAGCCTCTATTCATGGCGGCGCCATCGTGGTTGACGGTGGCAATAGCATGGGCCAGATCGTTGGCACTTACGCGATGCGGGAGGTCATCAAGACCGCGCGCTCAACAGGTATTGCTTTTGCCGCCGTGCGCGGCTCCAATCATTGTGGGGCGATGGAATGGTACACCCTGCTCGCCGCCCGGGAAAACATGATTGGTGTCGCTGGCACGAACGCGCTGCCGACAATGGCACCGTGGGGCGGTCTTGATAAGATCGTCGGCATAAATCCGTTATCTGTGGCCATTCCGGCGCAAGAAAAGGGCCCGCTGGTGCTCGACTTTGCTTTCGGAGCGACTGCTCATGGCAAGATTCGCGTCTACCACCAGAAAGGCATCCCGATTCCAGACGGCTGGGCTTTTGATATAAACGGCCGGGCAACGACCGACGCAGAGGCCGCACTGGTGGGTCTTATTCAGCCGATCGGGCAGCACAAGGGTGTAGGCCTTGGTATGGTCGTGGGAATCCTCTCAACCCTGTTGTCGGGCGCCGCCTACGGCACAGAGCTTGGCAATATGGTGGACGGACCCAAGGCTGGCCGAGATGGACATTTCTTCCTGGCCATCAATATTGCGACCTTCGAGGAAGTCGAAGGTTTCAAGCGACGCGTCGATAAGATTGTCAGAGAGGTGCATGGTTCCCGCCGCGCAGAGGGTGTTGATAGAGTGCTAGTTCCTGGTGAACTCGAAGCCAGTTTCGAGCGAGCCTATGCGACTGAGGGGATTCCGCTTGCGGCGACAACAATCAACGATATCGCCGACCAAGCTGAAAGGCTCAAAGTCGATGCTTCGACGCTCTTCGGATGATTGATCCTGAATTTCTCGCCTTCGGTAACTTTCGATCGCTTGTTGGCCACTGATCCTCTTCGCGGCCAGCCCGGGAACGATCACCGGTGTCATTACGCTTTCGGTAGCGCGCGGGAAATCCATCGCTCCGTTAATCTGCCCGTGGTCGTACCCGCGGCGGGCGAGTTCCGACTGTACTCCCCCGGCGAGATCTTGCCAAAAAGAGCTGGAACATCGGACTACTGATTGGTCTCAGGCGCCGGCGTTGGGCTCGTGCCGGGAGTCGGACTCACGCCGGGAGTCGGGCTTGCGCCGGGTATCGGGCTGAAATCGGTCGGCGGCGGCGGCGGACCAGCGTCGATTCCTGATGCCGCTGTCGGAATGAGACCCGAGGTTTCGGGAGTTTCGATAACCCCATATGTATCCTTGACGGCGTGCTTGCTGAGAAATCTGGTTAGCGTCCAAAGATCCGTGGTAATTCCAGACATACGAATCTTAGACAGCCCAGAGGATGAATCTTCCTCAATTTCCTGAACGATCATTCCCGGTATCAGAAAGTACGCCTTGACCTGTTCGACCATTTTTAGCTCGACTACATCTCCGGCCGGCGACGAAGGGGTATTGACAATTTGACGTACGTCATCTTTAGAAACACAGGCGTAAAGGCCCTGGGCGATCGCCCAACGATATCCTTTCGCGACGAGATCGCTATATTTGTCTGCCAGTGCGCTTGACGTAAGCGTAATCGCCGCAGCGGCTACTGCGAGTATTATGCGTGCTTTCATAGATTTCTGAATAAACTCATTGAGATTCCAACCTTCCCGAACAAGACATCCAGGAAAAGCAAGCGTCCACAATTAACTGAAGTACCGGCTGGATTTCTCAGAAATACTTCTGCCCGCATCGTTTTGATCGATCGCGCCATTCTCCATCTGTTTCAGCCGCTGCTCACTGCGGGCGAAACGCGCGAAGGCAGCGGCACATGCGCCCAACGAAGCGCGGCCCTGGCAACTGTTTGAAACGCTTTTCAATTGATTGAACAATTTCTAGGCAGGATCTCGTCAATTCTGTGTTGATGTGCCAGTCCCACGCACGAACGGGAAAATCTAAGTACCGGGTCGAGATCTGATCCTTTGAAAAAGCGACCTACGTGAAGCTCGCCGTTTGGAACGCAGATCGCTAAGACGCAACATTTCTCCGATCAGGAGTGGGA
>Ga0210396_10001143_pt1 | contig 29857 bp, 29 predicted proteins | sample IncBWH17OmetaG_FD_155466 | JGI IMG/M metagenome (GOLD analysis project Ga0210396, IMG submission 155466) | Forest soil microbial communities from Barre Woods Harvard Forest LTER site, Petersham, Massachusetts, United States - Inc-BW-H-17-O ...
GCACGACTAGATCTGCCAGTTGACCTGGAGAAATTGCGCCCCGTTTTCCTTCGTCTCGAGACATCCAGGTGCTGCCTTGAGTGTACAGACGTAGGGCTTCTTCCCGCGACAACAATGCTTTATCCGAATAAAGCTGAAGCCCTCCCATAGTCTTTCCACTCGTCATCCAATACAGAGAAACAAAAGGGTTATAGCTGGCGACACGAGTGGCATCAGTGCCGGCTCCAACGGGTACGCCCATTTCCAACATGCGCCGGAGAGGCGGTGTACGCTGAGCCGCATTTGCACCGTAGCGATCGACGAAGTATTCACCTTGGAAAGCCATCCGATGTTGAACGGCAATCCCCCCTCCGAGTGTTTTCACCCGTTCGATGTTACGATCGGATATCGTTTCGCAATGATCGAAGAACCAGTGCAGCCCATCGAGAGGTACGTCGTGGTTGACCTTTTCATAGATGTTCAAGAATCGGTTAATCGATTCTTCGTAAGTCGCATGGATCCGGAACGGCCATCGATTTTCGGCTAAAAAGCGAACCACGCGCTCTAGCTCGCTCTCGAGTTTATCCGGCAGGTCCGGACGCGGTTCCAAGAAATCCTCGAAGTCCGCCGCCGAGAAAACTAACATTTCCCCTGCTCCATTGCACCGGAACATGTCATCTCCCTGACCCGGCTTCACCACTTTTGACCAGCGCACAAAATCCTCCAACTCTCCGCCAGGCTTTTGGGTGAAAAGATTGTAAGCGATGCGAACTGTCATCTCGCCGCGCTGATGGAGCTGCTGGATGATCTCGTAGTCTTCCGGGTAATTTTGAAATCCACCTCCTGCGTCGCATACGCTGGTTACGCCAAGGCGATTGAGCTCCCGCATGAAGTGCCGAGTGGAATTATATTGGTACTCCGGCGGAAGTTTCGGCCCTTTGGCAAGCGTGGCGTATAGAATGGCCGCATTGGGACGCGCTACCAGCATACCGGTGGGATTGCCGGCCTTATCCCGGACGATCTCGCCTCCCGGCGGGTTCGGAGTATCCTTCGTATAACCACAAGCCTTCAGCGCCGCGCGATTGAGCAACGCGCGACAGTAGAGATGGAGAACGAAGACCGGTGTATCGGGCGCGGCGGCGTTGATCTCCTCTAGGGTGGGCATTCTCCGCTCGACAAACTGAAATTCGGTCCACCCGCCTACCACCCGCACCCATTGGGGTGCGGGGGTGCGAGCCGCCTGCTCGCGTAGCATTTGCAAAGCCAGCGACAAAGAGGGAACTCCCTCCCAACGCAACTCCAGGTTGTAGTTCAATCCACCGCGAATCACGTGCAGGTGGGAGTCATATAGCCCGGGAATAACTCTCCGGCCTTTTAGGTCGACGACTTTCGTCTGCGGCCCTCGCTCGAATTCTGCGGCATTGTCGACTCCGACAATTTTGTCGCCAACAATCACGGCCTCGCTAGCCGAAGGATGCCTCGGATCAAGCGTGGTGATTCGTCCATTTTGCAGGATAAGATCAGCGATCGGTTTCATGAAAGTCGTCTCCCAGATATTAACGCGCGATTTTCTTCGGAACGACCTGCGGTTTCACCGCGGATTGGGGAGCATGGTGTACCATCGTGTAGGCGTACTCCACCCCAACCCCATAGGCGCCGGCCTGCGGCTTCAATAGATTCATCAACTGATTGTAGTGCTCGCGTTTGGCCCAATCCCGTTGCCATTCGAGTAGCGCGGGAATCGTCGTCACCCGGATCGCTCCGGCCTGAACCATTCGCGATAAGGCGGCTTCATGGGCAGCCGGAGAAGTTGCTCCGCAACAATCTTCGACCACATAAATGTTATATCCGGCATCAAGCATCTCAATCGTTGGCCAAGTCACGCACACCTCCGTCCAGAGACCCGACATGAGGATGTTCTTTCTACCGGTGGCCTCGATCGCTGCTCGGAATCCTGGATCATCCCACGAATTCATCGAGGTCCGCTCGACGACTGCTTGCCCAGGGAAAACATCAAGAAGCTGCGGCCATACATACCCGCTGAACGCTTCTGTTTCCACCGCCGTGAGGACGGCAGGTACTCCGAATTCCTTCGCTACCTTGGCAAGCAACGTCACGTTATTGATTAGGGACGCACGGTCAATACTGGCGACGCCGAACGTCATTTGCGGCTGGTGATCGATAAACACCACCGCACTATCTTCCGGAGTGTAGAGTTTGTTATACTTACTCATAGTTTTTGTTTCTTCCGTATCGGTTTTCTTTTTTCTTTATCTAACGCGATTGATTGCCGCGTTTTGTACTACATGTTTTTTCTTAGTTTCAATTCTGGCCTGTCCCGACATCGTTTCAGCGCTAGGGCGCCTGAGTTTCACCGCTGGCCGGTACGATAGCTCCCATACATCAATTACTGTGCCATCCGATTTCTCGCTTCCTAAGTCATTGTCATAAAGGATGTTGCGATCGCCGTCCGATTTCAGAGAGCGTCGTCCGAAAAAACGGTCGCACGAAAAGTCGTTCTTCTGGCCGCAGCGGAAGGATGGAGAGTTCACCCTTTATCGGGCGCGGAGCGCGAACGATTCGCAGGTGATTTGTGGCTGGTTCTCAATGAGAACAATAGCGGCGTCTTCCGAGCGTAGAGTTCGTTGTATTGACTCATTGTTTCTGTTCACAATCTAACTAGCTATCTATCTGAAATAACGTCGCCCGTGCCGGTAGTAGCTGCCCCGCGCGCTGCTTTTGGGGAGTCTGTCATGAAGAGAACTAGCCCGCGCCCGATGAAGGAGGAATTACTTTGTTGCTTGGCTAACCATACCCGCCAGGTATGTTGCCGAAATGGAACTCCGCCACCTGCGCTACTTCGTCGCCGTCGCGGAATTGCAAAATATTACTCGCGCGGCAGCGAAACTTCACGTCTCGCAGCCACCATTGAGCCGTCAAATTCGGGATCTCGAAGACGAACTCGGCGTCGCACTTTTCCAGCGCAGTGCTAAAGCATTGCGCCTGACCGACGCCGGACGGGCTTTCTTATCGGAAGCTCGCGCGGCGCTGCAGCGAGTGGACGACGCTGTGCAAATGGCCAAAATCGTTGGCACCGGACAGCGCGGCGAAATTCACGTCGGCTACGCGCCTTCGTTGGCAGTGGAACTTCTTCCGCGGGCTTTGAAATATTTCCACGAGACTAGTCCCGGCGTGCAGGTGCGACTCCACGATTTGTCGACCCAGGAAATGCTTCCTGGTCTCGTTGACGGAGAGTTACAGGTTGCGCTGCTGGAGTCGCTGTCAATCAAAGTCACAGCTGACTTGGGTTTTGAGGAATTACAACGCTACCCGTTCTGCGTGGCCGTACATCCGACGCATCCGCTAGCGCGCGTGCGCACAGTCCGGCTGGAACAGGTCGCCAAGGAACGTCTGCTTGCGGTCACGCTTTCCGACTATCCCGATTATCACGCAATCATTGACCGCGTGTTTGCACCGCTGAATCGGGCGCCACAAATAGCGGAGGAATTCGACAGCGCCACCAGCCTCATCGCGGCACTCGAGGGTGGCCGAGGCGTTGCACTGGTATCACAAGCCCTCAAGAGTTTCGCGGGACCGCGACTAAAGATTCTTCCCCTTCGTCCTTCGCCCCCGCCGCTCATTGTAGGCATCGCCTATCGGAAATCGAAGCATTCGATGACGACAATGAATTTCATAGCTGCTGCCAAGCGCGCTGGTACTGGGCGCGCTCGATCAAACGGGAAAACCGATTGGCACGCCACTTAAGAGACGTAGCAACAGTTGACGCGCACGCACCGCCTATAACGGAGGGAGCCGCATTAGATAGGTTCCGTAACATCGGTAGGGATGAGCTCCTGCTCATCCGGGGTTACCAATCTCTCTTATGAGGCTAGTTTGGAAGGAAAGGTAGTCCACCGTTCGCCTAGTGTTGCCGTTCCCGTCTGCCGGGCGAAACTCGTGGTCAAAGCACGGATGAGCAGGAGCTCATCCCTACCGGTCACCGGCCGGCGTGCACCCCGCCATCTACATGGATGTTCTCACCGGTCACAAATGTCGCGTTCTGTAAGTACACAATCGCGTCAACTACGTCAGAAACTTCACCCACCCGATTAAGGGGATGAAACTTCGCCATCGCCTCTCGATTACCGCCAGCGTGCATCGGTGTGTCGACGACTCCGGGAGACACCGTATTGAACCGAATATTGTTCCCGGCGTACTCTAGCGCCAATGCCTTGCTAACCGCTGGCATTGGCGACTTCGATAAAACAGCCAAGACGGCGCCACTACTCGGTTGATCGGCGATGACTGCGGAGATGTCCACCACATGCCCGGCGTTCTGTTTTTTCATCTGTGGAATCACCTGCTGCGTCATGTAGAAGAAGCTGGCCACGTTGGTATTCATCACCAGGTTGTAGTCTTCTTCGGTGTAGTCGGTGAATGCCTTCGGAACGTAGATCCCGGCGTTGTTCACCAGCAGATCAATCCGGCCGAAATGTTTGAGAGCGGTCTCTACGACCTTCACCGCAGTTTCCTTTTTGCCGGCGTCTCCATCTACGAGGACAAGATTCTGAGACGGCTTTAGCTCCTTCGAATTGCTGATCGCACGGGAAGTGGCCACAACCTGCCAGCCGCGTTCGAGCAGGGCTTGAGTCACGCCCAGCCCGATTCCGCTCGACGCACCGGTAACGATAGCTGCTAGTGTTTCTGCTTGAACCATTCAACCCACTAAACTGAAGCCCGCAAACAAATCAATTGTACCAAGGTATCGATACCCTCAGTGCGCGTTCGAGGCCAAACACGACAGAACGAAAATCTCATGCAAAGACGCAAAGTCGCAAAGGGAAGACAGGCGAACCGCGGATGAACACACAGTTACGCGGATGCAGGGCGTGAAGACAGCTCGTCATAGTTGGCTTCTTTGTGACCCTTGTAAGCTTCTGTGATGTAATCCCGCATCGGTCTTTTCTTTGCGCCTTTGCGGCTTTGCGTGAGATTTTAATTGTCTGGTTGCGGCTAGGCCGCGTTGTGTACTTTTGCGCAGTGAGCACGGCCGCCGTTCGGAACCATCTCCTCTCGTCAGCGCGAAAGCGGCAGTGGCCACTGGGAGCAGTGTTCCGCGACGTGCGCGTGAGGCATGGGATAAAAATGAGCTTGGCCGGCACTCTATCCCTGTATCTGACCCAAGTTCTGCCTTTACCCCACGATAATTGGGCCATTTTGACCGTTCTGGTCATGATGACGACCCAGTACACCGGTTCGATTGCGGTCAAAGCGATTCTACGGACGGTCGGAACCATCGCCGGCGCTCTCGTTGGCGTTTGGCTGGTTGGCGATTTCACCTCCACCCCAGCGATCTTTCTGCCGTTGTTCTTTTTAGTCCTTGCCATCACGGCCTATAAGTACGGCCAGTTCGGAGCGCGCCAGGTGCCGTATGCCTACTATTTGCTCGGACTGACCACACTCAGTGTCGTTACCAACGGAATCGCTACTCCTGATCAGGCTTGGCAGGTTGGTATCGATCGCACGGAGGAGATCCTGCTCGGATCAACGGTCGCTCTTCTCGTATCGACGATCTTATGGCCCCGTTCTGCCCGCGAAGAATTTGTTGCGGCCAGCCGGGAGAGCCTCGAAACGATTGGCCAACTGATATCCATTCAAACCGAAGCCTACGCAGAGGGGACTGAACCCTCCAACAGAGTGGCGGAAATCCGGCACACCATTCCACCCCGACTGTCGGTATTGAGGAATTTGCTGCAAGCGGGCGCTATGGAGAGCACCTTTTTCGCCGCTCGGCTCTCCAATTACAATGCTTACCTGTCGTCGCTTATTAGCCTTTTTGACGGCGTCCTTATACTGGGCCGTTGGCACCGGGTTGATGCCGCTATTGTCGAACGTTTGCAAACTGAAATAGAGTTAGTAAGGAAGGCTATTTCTGAGGAGGTTAGTGTCTTGTCAGCGCGGTGTCGCCCTGACGAAAAACTGCCGCCCAGTTCTTTGCAGGATGCCTTCGGGGTCTTCATAAAAAAAATCGAGGAGCTTCGTGACCAGGGTTTCTTCGCTACGCAACCGACCGAGAAGGCCATCGCCTTTGGGACCCATTTCGCCGCCATACGGTCACTGAGGGACGAATTAATCAACATCCGGAATGTGACCGAAGGGCTCCCGCGCTTTGGCCAACCGTTACCAGACGCCAAACCCCATTGGGATCTACTACCCACCATCGATTGGTTCTGGGTGAAGGTTGGTATCAAAAGCGGTCTGGTCGGCGTTATCACGATAACTCTGGTCAAGTGGATTCATCCGCCCGGGGCGACCGCACTTCCGCTGATGGCCTGGCTCCAGACCGTTCTAACGCGACCATTTGTGCGCGCAGGCGGCACTGGAGACCAGGGAATTTTTCGACGTGTGCTTTTCGGCTCCTTGATTCTCATCGGATGCATCATTGCGCTCTTACTGACCACGCCGTTTCTCGCGAATTACCTGGTTATGAATCTGGCGCTCTTTGCTATTCTCTTCAGCCTAGGGTTCCTGACCGCTCGGAGAGCCGGGATCAATTTCTGGATGCTGTTCACTTACTTGTTCATGAGCGTCTTCGTCGGACTAAATCCGCAACAACCGGTCGCCTCACAGAACATCATCGACTCGTTCCTCGGTTTGATAGCAGGCATGGTAATCGGGGCTTTGGTAAGCAGATTGATCTGGCCAGTCTTGCCCCAAAGATTGCTCCGGGACAATCTACTGGATCTTTTCGCCGGCATCAGGGCATTGCTCCGGGAAGATCCTCACCAGGAAAAAATTAGAGCTCAGCTAGCCATTCGGTCTGTGGAAGCTCAACAACTTATTCAGCGGATACAGATGCACGGTTGTTCTGAGAAAGAGAAGGCGGGCCTCAGCGCTTTGTTACGCCAACTGCAAGCCTTGGTGCCTCGGGTTGGACATCTGGTTTCTTACCGAAAGAGCCTGCCACCGGCTGCCGAACCATTGTTGCGGCCAAGTCTCGAGCGACTGGAAACCGAGTTTCACCAGATCTTAGACACATTCTCTGAATGCTTTCGCCAGGGCAATTGCCAGCGCGATTTTCCGACGCTACATGGCGCGTTGCACGCTATTGATGAAATCGTCCACGACATTCGCGGGAGCGGAATCTTAAATGTGCACAAGGTGACGGAACCCTTACGGATCTTGGATCTCGTAGGACGTTACCATATACTCGCAGACGACTTGCAGGAGTGCTCACGATTGATTCGCGAGCTGAAGATTGAGCGATACTGGGGAGACTACGCCTTGTAATCCTCGCACGCGAATCGGTTGGCGATGAATCTCTCGTCGTCGTCCTCGTCCTTGATTTGTCAGCTGATGTGGAGTCGATTTTGTGGAGAGGTCCCGGGAAAGCGTTTTGTCCCGAAGGGACCAAGTGGTCGTAGCCTGGCAGTTTACTGCCAGGGGATGCAAGAAACCGAACTCATCCCGTAGGGAACGGTATGATTGGGTGGAAAGGAACGTTCCTCACCTTGAATGGCGAACCTGTCAGTAGACCAACTCAGACCGTGCCCCTACGGGACGGGTCTTTTTTGTAAACGCATTCCAGGCAGTGAACTGCCAGGCTACCTTCATCTAGTCCCTCCGGGACGAAACCCCGGGCACCGGTCTACATTTTTGACTCCACATCAAGCGGGGGCCAAGGGGGCTGGTCTGGCAAGGTATCGAATCGCCGAGTAGCGGAGCTGGGCTGAGCACCTTTGCCCTCAAATGGGCAGCGTAAACTGAAAAAATCGCGCCTCGTGGCGCGTTGGCTTTTGCCCACAAACGTCCGCTATGCGCTTCTATAATTGAACGGCTAACGGTAAGACCAATGCCGAGACCGTGAGGCTTGGTCGAAAAAAAGGGATCAAAGAGATGGTCGAAGCGTTCGGGGTCTAGTCCCGGCCCCGAATCTTTAACCGTGACTAAAATCTGGGGCGGTACCGATCCTGCCGAACGCGTTTTTCGGTTAGACTTCTCCGCACCTTCCCCCTCGATTCCAGCACAGCAACCAATACGTTGGTCCAATAGATTTTCTTAGGCCTTTAGCCGTGACTGCGGACATGAACACCACACCTAGCGCAAACGCGGGCCAGATCCGTCTCGAACAACGCTTGCCATCGTATTGGCGAGTTACGTTTGACCTGCCGCCCCTGAACATTTTCGGCCCAAAAGATCTTTCCCCGTTCAATGAGATTATCTCAAAAATCGAGAATGATGAGCGGCTAAAGGTAGTTGTCTTTGACAGCGCGGTCGACGGTTTCTTTTTGACGCACTGGGATTTCCTGGCAAAACCAGAAGACGATCCAGGTATGCCTCCGGGCGCCACCGGTCTGCAGCCGTTTCCTGACATGCTGGCACGCCTGAGCCGCGCCCCGGTTGTGTCCATCGCCTCGATTCGTGGCCGCGCCACCGGATGCGGAAGCGAACTCGCGCTCGCAAGCGATATGCGTTTTGCCAGTCGAGAAAAAGCCATCTTATCACAATGGGAGGTTGGCGCTGGTTTGGTTCCGGGCGGTGGCCCCATGGCGCGTCTCCCCCGCCTCATCGGTCGAGGACGTGCATTAGAAGTGCTGCTTGGGGCGGACGATATTCCAGGCGATCTTGCCGAGCGCTACGGCTACGTCAATCGGGCTTTCCCGGATCCCGACCTTGATTCCTTCGTCGAAGCCCTGGCGCTGCGGATCGCTTCCTTTGACAAACAAGCGATTGCGCAAACAAAACGCCTGGTTGATATTGCGAGCTTGCCGCAGGACGCGGAAATCGTCCCTGAGTGGGACGCTTTTGTCGGTTCGGTTGGACGCCCCGCTAGTCAAACCAGGTTCAAGGCATTGATAGAGCGTGGATTCCACCGGGTCGGTGACGTTGAAAATCGATTGGGATATCATGTGGGCCAGTTAGGCGCGACATGAGCAAAGGCGAATGACCGGAACGGACGCCGCTTCGCTCAACTAACAGATGAAAGTGAGCCAATGATGCGAGCGGACGATCCCCTTGAGTTACAGCCTAGAAGATTCTGCGCTTCAAATCGACTAAGGCACCTCTTGCTCGGCATGCTCGCCGCCTCAGCGTGCTTCGGCGTTTTCAGCGCTCCGCGGGTTGGCGCCACAAGCAAACCGACTCAGGCGGATAAACCGAATTTCACCGGCGCCTGGGTGCTGGATCTCCAATCATCGACTTCACTCGATGCGCTGATGACGCAAATCGGAGCCGGTTTCATCGATCGAAAATACGCCGCCCACGTCAAGCTTAAAGCTACATTGCAGCAAACTGGCGACGTCTTGACGATCGCTGCCCGGGGTCCCGGCTTCGCCTTAGATCAAACCCTTTACCTCGACGGACGCAATGACCCAAGCGCTTTGCAAATCTTGGGAGCGACTTCCGTCAACACCAAAACGGTCTGGTCTAAGCACGGCAAGAAGATCGTCGAGATGCATCATATCAGAACTAAACAGGGAAAAGAGGGCGAACTGACTATCAAAAGGAACCTGATAGACGAGGGGAAAGCAGTGGAGGTTGTTTACACCCTAAAGCTCGCAGAAGAACCAACCCCAACGTCCGCCCGCCAAATCTGGCGCAAGTAAGCCTGAGATTAATCTCCGTGAGCGCTGCCTCCCCGCGGCCGCGGGACGAGGCGACGCGGTCGTTACCGTGCAACGGTCTTAAAGAGGCGAGACAATGATCCGCATCAAACGAGCGTACGACCCACCTGCGAAAGAAGATGGCGCTCGATTCCTGGTAGACCGACTTTGGCCACGCGGAATAAAAAAGGAGGCGTTGCCCATGGCGGCTTGGTGTAAAGAGGTGGCGCCGAGCAACGAGCTACGTCAGTGGTTCAGCCACGATCCTGACAAATGGAAAGAGTTTCAGCGCCGATACCGGGCCGAGTTGACCGCTCATGGTACGGCCTGGCAACCCTTGTTGGACGCGGCTAAGCAGGGTGACGTAACGCTCCTTTATAGCGCCCACGACACCGAACATAATAATGCTCAGGTGTTGAAGGCCTATCTTGAGGAATTGATTGGAAAGAAAAGTCGGAGATAACCTTCATGGTCAATTCAGGGCAAGTCGATGAGCTTCGCGAGGATTCCTCGTACTCGTACTCGTCGTCGTCCTCGTCCTCGATTTGATCGTGCGCGACAAGATGTCATTGCCGGAGAGAAGCGGATTTCCGGTAATTCGTAAACGTTGGGAAGAACCGGCTTTTCGAGGACGACGACGAGTACGAGTACGATCGGATGCGGCTTCGCCCCCAAGAAGGTGATTAAATAGATTAACCAAGGCGCGGGTCATTTTTGCCGTGGCGTTTACGCAAGAGGTACACTTGCCTCTTTTTCGGCGTTTCCGCACACAGCCCAGATGGCCGGAATTGTCGTTACCAGGCCGATGATCGTCAAGGTCGCTCCGACTGCTCTTCTTTGGTCTCTAGTAAATCGATCCGCCAGCAAAAGGGCGATCCCCGCTCCAAGCATGGCCCGGGTCGCGACGATCATACCCAGCTCCGGAAAATCCAGGTGCACCTGCTTCATACCGTAACCTCCTTTACACCTGGGAACGGGTCAAACCCGGCCGGTAACTTCCGATGACAGACGATCTTTCATAAGAGCTCGCTAGCTCAATGAGCCGAGCACGATAAGGTTATTCGTGCTGATAAAATAATTCTTCATTAAGGTCAGGGTTTGGTACAAATTTCTGCCTTATGATCCAGACTTCGGCTCCCTCCTGCTTTCGGAGAGCCGCCTCCACAAATTCGATAACTGAATTGATGCTGTCACAATCTTCTTTGCGAAGGTAAAATCGGCGTTCATCCAGAAAATCCAGAACGCTATCGTACCGAGCCCTGCTTATCCGGTCGACGCCTCTGAATTCTTCGATCTCGGCGATCGCTCGATCTATAGCCGATCGTCGTACAGCCGGCGGAAGGTTCGGAATAAAGTCAATACCGCCATCCTCTGACACCACGACCGCCAAGCAAGGCCACGCAGATTCAACGTAACGGAGCGCAGAATTATAGCGAGCGCCACGGCTAGGATCGCCACTCTCGGTAGCCATCCCGTCGAGAATTGTACCGAAACCATGGCACATGCCGTCAGGCGAAAGCAAAATAGCTCCGTCGATGGTTATGAGGTGTCGAAGCAGGTCGGGCGTCAGCAAACAAGCGTCAACTGACATACCCTGCTTTCGCAGGCGATTCGCTTCAGCAGCGGAATTCTCATCGATGATCAGGAGCGCTCCGTGCGCTGCCTCCTCAGCCGCCCGTATCAAATTCACAAGTCGACTAATATCATCACGAGTTATTGATCTAAAAATTCTCGCTAAATCGCTCCGCAGCTTGGCTTCATCAAACGATAATCGTGGCAAAGACGGCACGCCGTACCGCACTTTCATGAGCGTCTTGCCGGCGTGATTTAGTTCCCAATGCTGGTGACCATGTACATGCATCTCGAATAGGTCCTCTTGGAATTCGTCGTAGTCTCGAAGCGATACTAAACCAAATACTTCCTCGGAATCCGAATGCAGCGACAGATAGCCGGACGCGAGCTGAAAAAGTTTTCTCGCAGCCCTGTATCTGGATAGTTTTTCCGGCTTCAGCAGTGAGATCTGCGGCATTAGCGAGGGATGATCCTTCCGGCAAAGGATCATACGGCCGGATGCCACCGACTTTTCGTACCCAAGGGATGAAATCGTAGAACAGGCGTTAAAGAGGTCATGCATGCCTTCAATTCGACCTCGATCTATTCTCACCACTGTATTTCGGCAGAGCGACCGACCGGCGGCGCGGATAACGTCCTCAGGATCGATGCCTAACTCGCCAAGGCCAGGATCAGGTTTCTGAAGTTCCTGACGCAACCGCTCCAGAAACTCATTTGCTGCGGCGTCGATTAGTGACACCGCGACCTCGGCGTCCCGATGTTTGTGAACCGGTACTACCGACCTCTTGAGCTCGTAGTACCCACTAATTACATTGTCCTGCAAACCGAGAACTGTACAAACTAGGTAGTGCTCTAGCCTAGTGGGAGGTGACACGAAGTAGCGCAGACTGGCACTGGCAGCCGATTCCGACTCGATCGTTTTCTTAATAGCATCCCGAATTGATCGATAAAACAGAGCTTTGTCGTGCCGCTGTTGAGCGAGAAGATGAGATTGAGACATTCCCGTTTCCGGATATGTGGGGACCAGGCTTTGGGCTAACGCTAGTACACCGTTGAAACGCTCCGCGTCAATCCAGAAATCTCTTTCCGGCTCGACGCCAGCTGCAAAACGTTCCGCACTGTGGTCAGCAAGAATTCCAACTAGGAATAGCTGGGGCTCAAAAAGTTGGTCCAGAGCCTTGAAAACTCTCTCGGCAAAATATTTGGAAGCAGCCCTGAAATGGTGCTGATACTTCCATATGGAGTAGGTGTACGACTCGCGGATCATGTTTCTCGATTATACTTCTTGTGCATCCCCATTCTCCCTGGTTTCAGAGAATTTGCCATCCGAGCCTGAGAAAGAATCCGCATGTCGGCAAGTTGTTAGCCGAATTCATGCGGCGGGACTGAGCGGCCGACCGGTCAAGACTGATTCACAAGTCCCCAGATTGTTTTTGAATCCTTCCTCCGCCGGGCCGAAGGTAAAGCATGAAAATCGCTGGCACGATCAGCGGGATTCTGGCGCGAAAGGGCTCGACCGTGTGGTCGATAGCACCAACTGCGATGGTATTCGACGCCATCGCCTTGATGGCGGAAAAAAACATCGGAGCCCTCCCGGTATTAGAAAACAACAGGCTGATTGGAATCATCTCCGAGCGCGATTATACCCGGAAAGTCATCCTCAAGGGAAAATCCTCACAGGAGACTCGCGTGGAGGAGATAATGACTCAGGATCTTGTAACCGCAGATCCGACCGACACGGTGGTCGATTGCATGCGCGTCATGACCGAAGAGCGGGTGCGGCATCTGCCGGTGATAAAAGGAGCTAAGATAGTCGGAGTTCTATCGATTGGTGATCTGGTTAAGTGCCTCATTTCGGCCCAGGCAGAGACGATCGATAACCTCGAACAGTATATAACCGGCGCTGTCCTCGACTGATAGGGTTTTCTGATCAACTAGATTGACCAGAGGGTTCCACGGGCACGGCGTTCACCGGCAATGTGAACTGAAAGAGCGCGCCCTTTGGCGTATTTGACCCGACCCACAGCCGCCCACGATGGCTTCGATAATCGAACGGCTAATCGCCAAGCCCATGCCCATCCCTAAAGACTTAGTGGTATAGAAGGTCTCGAAAACCTGTTCTAATTGCGCCGGATCCAATCCCGGCCCTGAATCCCGGACTGCAATCAATACAAAGCTTTGTCCTCGCTCATTAACTTCGCCAGCTGGCACCGTTTCTTTGCCTGGATCGGAGCGGGTCCCAGTTATCCTCTGGGAACTTACCTGCAACTCCCTGGTTCCCTCAGCCATTCCGTTCATCGCCTCGATTGCGTTGATCACTAGATTCAGGATCACCTGCTGCAGCTGAATCTTGTCTCCTAGGACGATCGGAAGATCATCGGCGAATTCGGTCTGCAGCAACACCCGATTTCTTCGCAATTCGGGCTGAGTAAGCGCGAGAACCTCTTGGATGACCGTGTTAATGGCGACTGGCTCGTGGGCGGCTGGCGCCTTTTTAATTAGAGCCCGCATGCGTGTGATTACATCGCTAGCCCGATTCCCATCGCGAACGATGCGCTGAATCGCGTCCCGAGCCTCCGCCAGATCAGGCGAATCACCAGCCAGCCAGCGCAGACTCGCATTAGCGTTAGTTAACATCCCGGCTAGCGGTTGGTTAACTTCGTGTGCGATCGACGCGGCTAGTTCTCCCATCATGGTTAGCCGGCTAACATGAGCGAGCTCGTTCTGGGCTTCGCGTAAGGATATTTCGTTTTGCCGTAATTTTTCTTCGGCGGCCTTGCGCTTGGTGATGTCGATAATTACTACCGCAAAGAACGCAGAGATGCTTCCCCTGGCCGGGACAAAAACCGTACTGACGTCCGCCCACAATATTTTTCCATCTTTGCGTAGGAACCGCTTTTCGAGACGATAAACCCGTCGCTGCCGTTCATCAGCTTCGGCGATGTGAGCACGGGCTTCGGTTGCGGCCCGGTCTTTCTCGTGAGTGATACTAGCAGCCGTCCGCGCCCGCAGCTCGGGTTCCGTGTAGCCAAGCATTTTCTGGAGTGCGACGTTAGCGGCGATAAAGCGCCCGCTCGGAGCAATCAGGGCGATCCCAGCCGATGAGTTCTCGGCCAGCATGCCCCACCGTTCTTCACTGGCGCGCAGTGCTTCTTCGGCCCTCCGGCGATCGTTGTTTTCTTGGATCAAATCGGCATAAAGCCGGGCGTGATCCAAAGAAATCGCGGCCTGAGAAGTCAGCAATTCTAACATCGCTAGCCGCCGAGGTGTGAACACTCCGGGAGCTAAATTGTTCTCCAGATAGAGCGCACCCATCAGTTTTTGCCTGCTTCACGAGAGGCAAACAGAGAATCGATCTGGGGCGCTGCTGGCGTATATATTCGTCTTCTGTAAAGAGGTTAGCGACGTCGTCCGGCCCAGCGTGACTTCCCCCGCGTCCTGGAGCCGCGGGATTCGGGCGCGCGACGCTCCGCGATCTGGTCTGAGTGAAAGCGTCGTCCAGAATTACGCTTTCCTGAGTTCGAAGAACATAACGCAGCAACGAGTCAGGTAAGGCAGAGGACGCGACCGGAGCTTGTTTCACCCGCACCTCGACCTGATCACGGCCCGTCTTAGCCTCGGCTACGACGCGATATTCCTCTCCAAACTGCAGGATCAAAAGACCGCGTTCGGCTCCTGCGTGCTCGATCGCAATACCCATAAGCGTTTCGATCAACTGCTCCAAAACAATTTCGCCTGAGACCGCTTGCGAGACCTTCATTACGGTCGCCAAGTCCAGTTGCTCGACCGGCGTTTCGATAGTGGTGGGGGCAGAAGCAGCCCGGTCTTCGTGCAAGGAAGGGTTCTCTTGATCGATCTGCCGCACTTTACCAAGGGCGCCCCAACGAAGGTAGCAGTAGCGCGCATTTCGCAGGTAGGCGTGCGCGATTGTCTTGAAGCCGCGCATAGAGTAGAAGCGGGAGGCTAGTTCGTTCGCGACGGCCTCGTTCTGAATAAATCCATTGTTCCGCGCCTTACTACCCATGGGTAGTAAGAATGCAGATGGTAGATCTTCTCAATTTTCACCCGGCAATTCCATTCGTGTTAGTTAGCAGCGACTCGATGGAGCTTGCCGAAGTCCTGTCCGTCATAGTCTTTTTGATCCCGGGTATTTTTTGGATCCCATTGAGCAAAGGCGGATGCATTCGCGGTTTGCAACGAATTGGCTTGCCGATACCTTCCTATATGAAACCAGATACGAATTTGGCGCTGCTAGTTCGCTTAGAAGCGAAGCCCGGTAAAGAAGCGGAGACAGAACAGTTTCTTAAAGCGGGACTCGCGATTGCGCAGGACGAGCCGGGCACGACCACGTGGTTCGCACTGAAGCTTGGGCCGTCGACTTTTGGAATCTTCGATACGTTCGCGGACGAGGCCGGCCGCGAAGCCCATCTTTCAGGCCGGTTGGCCGCGGCCCTGATGCAAAAGGCTTCTGAGCTTTTGGCGCAGCCACCCATGATCGAGAAGGTGTCTGTGCTAGCGGCAAAGCTAAGCTGAATTAATCGTCGGGGCTGCCTCACGTGCGGCTTCGTACAGCCGCGTAGCGGTGAAATATTGATAGCCTAGGGTGCAGCCCTAGGTATCCGTGTAAAAATGCGTTTAGCGCTGAAGGCGCGACAGAAACTGCGCGAAGGAACCATGTTCGCGAACTCAGATCAACGGTATGCGAATTCGACCGATTTTCTGTCGCGCTTACAGCGCTGGGCATTTTTTGCGGTCCACCTAGGGCTCGAAGACTCGCCCTAGGCTATAGATATTTCACCGCTACGCGGCTCTACTAGGCCCTTGAGGAGCGGCCGCGTCGATTCCCCTCCTTCTAATCCTGGGCTCCCGGTACCGGACTGCTCAGGAATGGATTAAAGGTGATCCCAGTTCCGCCGATCGATGTGCCCCCACCAGTACCAGGGCCCCTGCCATTTCCCCACCAGTTTTCCGTGGCATCGACTGCACCAGCACCAAGGTTGTTCACCCCAAGTTTACCGCCCAGCAAGTTATTAAAATGGATCGCTACCTCACCCGAGGTGTTAGTCACGATATCGTCAGCCTCGCCCTGGATCGAATTACCTGAGATAACCGTGCCGGTAACCGTCGACACACCGAAGACATTTATCCCCGCCGGCCCGGGAGTCGCTGCATCCGCGGTATCTGCACCGTTTCCTGAGATCTGGTTACCCACAATCACATTGTCGTTGAGAATCTGACCTGGCGTGTGGCTATGCATGGCTACGCCAGGCAGACCGTTTCCTCTAACTTGATTGTTGATAACGACGTTGCCATAGGATTGTGCACCCGGCACCGAAGCGAAAATACCAATACCGGCGCCGTTTCCTGCGGTTCCATTCCGCAAAGACTCGTTTTCGGCAATGACATTGTGAAAGACGCCCAGAGGTGTGGTCGACCCGGTTATCGAAGCCGGGGGATGTGAAGCCAAGGTGATTCCACAGTCGAATACATTGTTACGCACGCTGTTACCACTGATCAGATTATCACGCGTAGCACCGGTATCATCACTGAGTAAAATCCCACCCGAGTTATTGGCGGACACGTTGTTCCGCACCATCGAGTGATCGACGCCGCTGAGATGAATTCCTTCCCCGCAGTCCTCCCCTTCAGACGTTTCAAAAGGTGGCAGACCGGGACAACTGCCAGAGGCGAGACCTTGATCATTACTAACTACTTCATTCTCGACGACAGTGATAAAGGAAGCATTCGTTATATAGATTCCTTCGAACTGCGCGTTCTCGATGGTAAACCCGGTGACCGAAACATTGCTCAGTCGCGGCTTGGGAGCATCAATACCATCGATATAGATTCCGTTAGCCAGACCACGCGCATTGATAATCGACCGGCCGCTACCGGCTCCTACCAGCGACAATGGAGTCTGGATTTTGAGTGACTCCATATACGTGCCTGGGGCCACCTCGATGACATCCACCGTTCCGCTGTCTGTGTAGTCCGACTGTGCCCGCAAGACGGCAGCGCCGATTGTGGAAAAGGTACCCGGTGCGCCGCCCGGCTTTACCTGCAGGGTGGCGGCCTTTGCTGAGGGGTCAATCGCGGCGATCAATGCTGAAGCAACTCCTAGCCAAATGAGGGGTCGTTTCAAATGGCCGATGGGTCTGAAAAGATCTGGCTTTCTTTCGAACGGAAGTTTCATGCTTTAGGTATTTGGTTTCGCGCCGCAATAAACATTTTTGACTTCCGAAATCCCCGTTTCTGTCTGGGTTGCCGCAATCGTTGTCCAAAAAGCCAGGTGGTCAATCACCCAGAACGGAGGGAGCTGCATTCCGCATTTGCCTTACCCGGGCGATCTGCTCAATGCCTGGCGTGTAACGTCCGAATCGCGTTGTTTGCTACGGCTCCCTTGAGCGCTGCAAACATTCATTGTCAGATTTTCAGCAACTCGGCTAGACTGCCTCTGATCCCGAAAGCACTCACTAATACTTTGGTCAAATGGAGTTGCCTGCTCCAGCGGCCGTAATTGCTTTATGAAAGAGTCAGAACGCGAAAAAACCAACGCCGCCGCAGCAGAACGGAGAATCGGAGAGCTCCCCCGAGCGGGTTCGCGTCTCCGGGAACTCGGCGTGGTTCTGCCAACCCCACCGTCGCCACTGGGCGCTTACGTCGAGACATCTCGCGCCGGCTCCCTGCTTTTTGTCAGCGGCACTTTGCCGCTTGTTGACCGCAAATTGGCGATCTCCGGACGAATCGGCAAAGACCTGTCAGTGACCCAGGGTCAGGAAGCTGCCCGGTTGGCAGCGTTAAATGCCTTAGCGGCTGCGAAAGAACACGTCGGCGATTTAGACAAAATAAAGAAGTTGATAAAACTCACTGTCCAGTTAGTAACCACAGAAGACTTTAGCGACCATGCTGCAGTTGCCGACGGAGCCTCGAACCTATTTGTCCAACTATTCGGTCCTGAGGCAGGACATGTGCGTGTCGTGTACGGTGTCTACAGTTTGCCGGTGCACACGCCAGTGGTCGTTGAGACGATATTCGAACTTTGAACTCTCCCTTCTGCCTGTCGGCCTCGCAAGCGAGGCAGCGCTCCATTGGCGAGACAAGTTATGAAATCACTCACGGTAATTTTCTTGGGAGTCTTATTCACTATGAGTAGCACAATGGCCGGAACCCAACCCGCTGTCAGCTACCAGTCTGTTCGGGTTGATAATCTGGACATATTCTATCGAGAGTCAGGACCTAAAGACGGCCCTACTATCCTTCTCCTCCACGGGTTGCCGTCATCATCCCGAATGTTTCAACCGCTACTGGAGTCGAGTCTCAACGAACACTATCATTTGATTGCACCCGACTACCCGGGGTTTGGCCATTCCTCTTGGCCTAACCCGAAAGAGTTCGCTTACACTTTCGATTCACTGGCGAAAGTGATCCAGGATCTAGCAGACGAACTGCATCTGTCCAAATACACTCTTTTCATGCAGGACTACGGAGGACCCGTCGGGTTCCGCATAGCCTTGGCGCATTCAGACAAGATCCAAGCGATGATCATTCAGAACGCGGTTTCTCACGAGGAAGGATTATCGTCACTCTGGGCAGTTCGTCGCGCCTTCTGGGATGATCGAGCTGCCCACGAGGCCGAGGTACGAACTAACCTTCTGTCACTCGAGGCGACCAAGAAACGGCACGTGGGAACAGCACCTGACGTCTCCCTAATCAACCCTGATCTCTGGGTAGACGAATATTATTTTTTGAACCAGCCTGGCCAGGCAGATATTCAGTTGGACCTTTTTTACGATTATCAAAACAATGTTAAATCGTATCCCAAGTGGCAGCAGTGGTTACGGGACCACCAGCCTCCAATGCTCGTCCTTTGGGGCAAGTACGATACTTCCTTTACTGTCGCCGGAGCAGAGGCTTATCACCGGGATGATCCGCGCGCCGAGGTTCATATTCTCGATGCCGGACATTTCGCGATGGATTTAAAGGCCGGGGAAATTGTCCAACTAACACAGGCGTTCATGAAGGAACAGGGATTCTCCGGGGCGAGAAGTGAGAAATGAGAGGCCTGCCCTCAGCAACGATTTAGCGACTCGAAGGATCCGGTGCTTGTCCCGAAGGGACGTAAGGACTGAGCCGGGGGTTTTAACCCCGGGCACCGATAGACAAACGACCCGCCCTGAAGGGGCGCAAGAAGAACCGTCCCGAGGGCGCTGCTCGAATGCCTTTCATCAACACATGGCCTTGAAGCCCGATCTGCCGCCCCTTCAGGGCGATCGGTTTTGGATGCCAACCTGGGGTTAAAACCCCAGGCTTAGTCCTTTTATCCCTTCGGGATGGGTGCGAAACGAATCTAGCGCCGGTTCTAGAAGTGATTTGGTGAAATCCGACGGCAGATGCTTCTCACCAATCACCTATCACTAGATCACCGCCCTTTCCCTATTCCGCGTTAACCCAGTTGTCTGATCCCGTCAGCTTTACGGACACATCCGTAAAGAAGAGGTGAAACGGCGCGCCATCCGCCGTCCCTTTGTGCTCGGTGGAGATAAGGAGCGGTCCGGCCTTCTTGTACCCTGCCCAGGTCACTACTACGAGGCTCGGCTTCTTAGGTCCGCCCCGGTGATAATCCATTTCCACAAGTCGATGATCCGCATCGACGTAGAGATCCCAGGTGTCACCGGGCGTGTAACCATCGTTCCCGGTATATTTCACTGAGATCAAATCCGCGGAACCATCCACAAGGGCCGGTTTCTGCATTCCCTCATCGCTAACTTTCGCGCTGGTGTCCCAGATAGCATGCAGCGGGATCAGCAGCCAATATTGATCGTTGAAGAAGGCCGGATCCACGAGGTTCTTTACCATATCGGTTTGGCTGCTGAGCTCTGAACGCTTATAGGTCACGTTCACCGGCTGGCCGTTACTATCTTTTCCTTCGTAAGAGATCGTGCCGGTCTTCGGCTCCCATTCCCACTTGTGAGAAATTGTGATTGTGCCAGCCCCACCATCAAAAGGTTTCTCTGCCCCAGGAAGTTCTGCGTTCCAGGTGTATCGAAGTCCCTCGATTTTATCCCACGAGTCGAGACCGAAGGTCTTGGCCATTTCTTGGGCAGCCGGCGGGACCTCCCCTGCTCTTGCGCTTGCCGCAAACGTGAAGGCCAGCGCGCTGAAGGCGAAGAGACGTACTACACTTTTTTCGAGTTTCATAGCGATTCGTTCGATCATTACTGTCAGTTGCACACATCCGAGTTATCGGTTGCGTTTGGATAATTACCTCAAACCTTTGACCCAACGCTATTAGACCAAGGTATCGGTCAGCGTTGGTTTAAGCCTAGAGGTTAGAAGTTATACGTTTTAAGTTGTAGGTTTTAGGTTCTAAGTTCGTAGTTCGAGGTCTTGTTCTGCGCTTCTTACCAGACTGTCTGTTGAAGAGCGCGGCACCGTTGGTTTCACAGCGCGGTGCCACAGGACAATTGCCGCGGCGGTTGCCACAGAACCGTATTCCAGGAACGTGACCCAGCTAGGAAGCAACCAGGGGTGCCCAAGCGCTCGCAAATACCAAACGATGTAAGTGAAACTAATACTGACCGTCCAAACGATGATCGGCAGCGTTGAGAGCGACCGAACAAACGGCAGCATCCACAGCAGGTACCAAGGATAGACGACCGGTGCGCACAAAAGGGAGCCTGCCATGGGCCAGGCAAATGCATCTGCTGACAATGCCGAAGATCCGTTTCTCATTCGGATCGCAATTAAAAAACCGACGAGTACGGCAAGTGCAGTCACCAGTTGCGGAGCGGCCACTCGTTCGAGGGCTGCAAACACCGGATCATTAAAACGAAAACTCTGCACGTAGGTGCCGAGCGAGCCGATCGGAATCCACCCGTGCTGCAGAAATGGAACGTATAGGAGCCCGACTACAATGATCGCCAGTACGGCGTCCCGTATACGAACACGTTTCCAGTAAAGCGGGAACAATACAATCGGCAGAAATTTCACTGAAACCGCGAGGCCAAACGTGACGGCAGCTACGGCCCGCCAATGACGGCTCAATGCGTAAAACGACGCCAGTAGGAGCAGAGCGCCAACAATATCGATGTGACCGCTGCCGGCTACTTCGGTCGCTAGCAGTGGATTCCAGGCAAAAGCCAAAACCCAGTGCATTCCTTGCTGGCTCCGCCGCAAGAGGTCGAGCAACAGGAGTACCATGGCGAAGTCGCAAAACACGAATACTACTTTCAATGCCAAAGTAGACTCATGAATCGCAGTTACCGCCCGGAAGAAAAGCTCAGCTCCCGCGGGATATGGGGTCGGTACATCCGGATGGTTGAGCGTGCGCGTCTCTGATGTATGCAATCGGCTAAATGCGGGATCGTTTGGAACGATCAAGTAAGGGTTATAGCCAAGGCCCTGCACCCGGCCGTCCCAAACATAACGATGGATGTCGTCATCTGGGCCAGGCGGCATCCGCAGGAATTGAACATGCCACAGCGCTGCCAGCACAAGCCCGATGATGACAACGTGCTGAGGAAATCGTGAGGTGGAGAGGAATTCACGAATGGCGTGCAGGTAGGCAATACCCGCAACGGCCAGCGGCACTAGGAAGGATGGACTGCCTGTTCGGCCGAAGTTAAGCGAACAGACGAACAGCGATACCAACAGAATTGCGCCAAGACAATAAACCCTCTGGGATGGAGTGAGCTTCATTAGTCGGCCGTGCCTGTACGCAATTGGATTATCGCATCGCCCCATTCTTTGAGCCAAAAAGCGGTTCGAGGCGCCTTGGCCGGAAAATCCTCTAATTCGGCAGCGAACTGAATCAGATCATCCGCTACATCGATATCGTAAAAAGGATCTATGACGCCGACGGAGAGTTCAAGAACTCGCGCTTGTGACAAGAGGTTCTCCATTGCGCTGCCCGTGCCCATTCCCTCGGGTACGAAAAGTGAAGGATGGGTTCCATTCGCTCCCACCAGATAATAACCTCCGTCGAAGGTTGGCCCGACAACCAGATCGTGCACTCCGAGCCTTTCGAAGGCTGCTTCAAGAATCGGCCGCGGCAAATGCGGGCTGTCGCTGTTGAAAGCAACAATACGGCGTGGGTGATCTGTGGCGAAGTGCGCAAATACCGAGGTAAGGCCGGCGGCAAGCCCCTCACCACTCTGTCCAACTACCTTGATTCCGAGTCCGGCCAATACCGCTAATTCGTCGACATCCGATGCTGGGCACATGATGGCAACCTCAACACCGGCTAATGACCCCGCCAACGCCAGCGTATCATCCAAAAGACAACGATAGAACGAGGTGACAGCCTGCAGAGGCAGGCTGCGAATCAACCGGGTTTTTACCGTGCCCGGCCGCGGCGCTTTGGCCATAATTACCAGCACGCAATCGCTCTTCCGCGCGGGCTCCATAGTCTCAGATGACGGTTCCATAGAAAATCAACACTCCGTTACGCGGACCCCTGGATTTCGGCCCGTCCGCCGAAAATAATATCGCACGGTTAGACTGAGGATGAACCAGGCAGCACCGGCGGTGCCCTTGACTGTACCGCTGATCTTTGATTTTCCGATACGTGGATAATAGCTCACCGGTACTTCCACCACCCGAAACCCATTCAATACACCTTTCAGGATCATCTCGACCGCCCATCCATAGGTGGGCTCCTCCAGGCCGAGTGTGCGAAGAACGTCCGCTCGTCCGGCTCGAAAGGGCCCGAGATCGGTTATCGCAAGTCCGTACAGAAGGCGGATCAACCCGGCGGCGAGGCGATTTCCAAATGCCTGATGCCACGGCAATGCCGCTGGAATACGTTGCTGGCCAAGACGAGAACCGAGCGTAATATCCGCCTCGCCCTGGATGATCGGTTCGAGAAGGGCAGGCAGCTCGGAGGGGCGATCACTATAGTCGCCATCGAGGAACACCACTACATCGGGAGCATTCGCCGCCGCCAATCCGGTAAGGCATGCCCGTCCATATCCGCGCCGCGGCTCCGGAATAACCCGGGCGCCCATCTTCGCCGCGATTTCAGGGGTTCCGTCAATCGAATTGCTGTCGACCACGATAACTTCTGTAACGAGATTCGACGGAAGATCTGCTAGAACGCAACCGATCGCTTGGGCTTCATTGTGGGTGGGAATAATGACCGATACCCGCATAGGGAACTTAGTTAGTACCAGCCCAATAGATTGGCGCGGAGCAGAGGATTCGGCCAGTTTGAATCTTCGAGCACGAGGACGAGTTTTCACGCCTGTGCTGCTTTGTGGTCTTTTGTGGATTCCTTTCCTTTCGCTTGCTGATCTCCTTAGTCGATCACCACCACAACGAGGACGGCCATCGTTGGGCGAGCCACGCGTCAACTCCCCATTTCCGGCCTGCGCCTCCAAACGCGAGACCAAGGCAGGCGAGCACCGAGACAAGCAGCTCCCATATCCAGGAGGTTCCCAACTCCGAAATCCAAAGGCTACCAAGGAATAGAAAAGCGATGAATGCGGCCGGACGGGTAAACAGACCGATGACGAGCAGGACCCCGAGGGAAATCTCGGTCAAAGCCTGCAGCGGAGCTGCAATCGCCGCGTTGCTGACCACCAGACTCATCACGGCTTTCCAAACGGCCGGCGAGTGACTCGACTTGATATAGTAGTTAATGACTCCGGCGTAGCCTCCGGCTGTGTAGGTGCCTTTCCCCAGATTTTCGAAAAAGACCGAAACAAACATCACTCCGATGGTCACGCGCACGATTGCAAGCCCTATCGCCGCGTCGAAAAGGCCCGCCGGTCGAGTCGCGTCGTTTTGCACTGAACTTCCGAGTTTTATCATCGTCCCCCTACTGTTTTGATTTTAATGCCCGTCTTTTTATTCCCGCAACTTTCCTTAGCGAGCGCTTCATTCATGGGAGCGAATCTACCGAAAACCCAAACGCGAATCGATTAGACCATAGTATTAATTTCTGGGCAGGCAACGATCGCCAACGGCAGCATATCGTTAAAGGTAACCGCGAGGCGAACGATTCTTCGAACGTTCAACAATTTGTCCTAAGATCCTAAACTAGCCGATTCCGGCACAAGTATCTTATTTCCAGTTACTTACGCGATATAAAATTCCTTGGCACAGAATCTGATCTACTTCTTGGAAACTCAATTAATCGCTAACAAAAGGACGACTATGTTTCGGACAATCGACACTGTTCATGAATATCGGCTGCGGTACCCGGATACCGCGCCGATCCCGACCCTGACCCAAAGTGGCGCTCTTGGCTTCTTGCTAGCCGTACAGGACAGGAAAGCCGCAAGCCGGGCTCGCCGGCGCGCGATGTGGCAACGGGTTTGGTCGGGTCCAAGCAATGCCTGGTGCGGTGTCTGGCGAGCACTCACTGCAACCGAGATGCACCACCAGACGGAACCCATCCGGCTCGCCACCCGACCTCAGGCTTAGGAGTTATGCTCGTCGTGAAGTCTGATAAAAAAAATCCAAGCTACGCCGAATTACGGGCGCTGATTCGGGCATCGTTACGGTCGCAGCATCCCGAGTGGATAGAACCGGACGGAAATTCTCCGATCTGCGATGAATACGATGCTCGGCTGGCTTACCTCTTGGGACTTGCCAAGGTAGGCGAAGCCGTCCCGGAGGGACGAAAGTGATGGTCGTCATCGATTTGGTGGGGCGAGGCTCCCGAAAGGGCCAAGATCTAGTCAGCCACGCACAACGGGCAGCGTGAACTGAAAAGTAGCGCCGCGATCATCGTTAGGAAAAGCTTCCAGGTGTCCGCCGTGAGCTTCAATAATCGACCGGCTAACCGCAAGCCCCATGCCGAGGCCGTGCGGCTTGGTTGTATAGAAGGCAGTAAAAAGTTGGGCCAGGCTGGTGGAAAGTAGACCTGGACCCGAATCCCGAACCGCGACTGATACGTAGCTCGATTGGCTCCCCAACGAGACGTTCGCGTTTGCCGGGGTTTTCGTATCGGTAACCCTTTTGGTGCTGACCAGAAGTTCTCGCCGGCCCTCTTCCACTCCACTCATCGCTTCCATCGCGTTGATCACGAGATTGAGAACCACTTGTTGCAATTGAACTCGATCTCCCAGAATCGGCCGTGCATCCCCGTCCAACCTGGTCCGGACTAATACCCGGCTCCTTTGGGCCTCGGCTTGAGTCAGGGCTACGACTTCCTCGATGGCTTCATTAATATCAAAGCGTTCCCTGGTCATCGGCGCCTTCTTAAACAGCGCCCTCATTCTCGAAATTACGTCACCAGCCCGATTGCCATCACGAACGATCCGACGAATTGCTTCCCGCGCTTCCTCGATATTAGGTGAATCCGCCGACAACCAACGGAGGCCGGCGCTAGCGTTACTGACGATTGCGGTCAACGGCTGATTGATCTCATGCGCGATGGACGCGGTGAGCTCGCCCAAAGTAGTGACTCGGGTGATATGAGCCAGCTCTGCCTGCGCCTTCTGCAACGCCTCCTCACCTAGTTTGCGCTCAGTTATGTCTGAGACAAAACCCATGAATTCAAAGCTTCCTGATTTGCTTTGCGACGGACGGCCGGCGGCCCGGACGTATTTGACCGAGCCGTTGGGCATTAATAAGCGATGCTCGAAGTCGAAATCGGTTTTCTCATTCACCACCCGGTCGACAAATTGCCGCACCATTGCCCTGTCTTCCGGGTGAGTCCGATCCAACACCAATGCCAAAGTCGGTTCACTTGCCGGATCGGGTTCGAAAATTCGATAGGTTTCCTGCGACCAGTAAATCCTGCCGCTGGCAACGTCCCAGCCGAAGCTGCCGATGTGACTGATTCTTTGTGCTTCGGCCAGGTAAGCTTCACTTTGGCGGAGGGCTTCTTGTGCTCGAATGAGGTCGCTGCGTTCTGCGGCCTCTCTTAAAGCCCGTTGCACTGAAGGTACGATCCTGGTTAAGCGCGTCTTGAAGACGTAGTCGGTCGCACCTCTTTTGAGCGCTTCGATGGCAAGCTCTTCACCCAAGGTGCCAGAGACAAAAATTAACGGCACCTCGGGCCAGTTCTGCTGGACGATTTCCAGCGCCAAAAGGCCATCGAATGATGGAAGCGTGTAATCAGCAAGAACCAAGTCAAAGCCGCCTTGTTTTAGTGCGGCGATAAAGTCCGCCTCCGTTTCAACTCTGACTATCTCGGACTCAATGCCATCCGCCGCGAGGGTCTCCTGGACAAGCTCCGCGTCTCTAGGATCGTCTTCCAGATAGAGGACACGGAGCCGCGGTTTGAATGCTTTTTCCATTACTACTCGGCGCCAGGTCTTTTGATGCTTCCTGGTGGCGGTTCATTGACGATGGCCCAGAAAACTCCCAGTTCTTTAATCGCGTTGACGAACTCGTGAAAATCCACCGGCTTGACGACATAGGCATTTACCCCCAGCCGATAACTGGCAACCATATCTCGTTCTTCTCGGGATGAAGTGAGCACAACTACCGGAATTACTTTAAGCTTTTCATCTCCTTTAATCTGCTGAAGCACTTCTAATCCATCGACCCTCGGCAATTTCAAATCCAAGAGTAGAACCGCCGGGCTACCGTTGGCACGGTCAGCATAGGCGCCTCGGCGATAGAGATAATCGAGCGCTTCCGCGCCATCCTGAGTTACCACCACCTCGTTGGCCAAATGATAGTCTTCTAAAGCCGTCAAGGTGAGTTCGACATCGTTAGGATCGTCTTCAACGAGTAGGATGCGTCCGAGGGCACTCATAAGTTATTTTACTTCGACTTCGATATTGATAGATAAAACGTCGCTCCCTGGTCCACTGCGCCTTCACCCCAGGCCTTACCTCCGTGGCGATGAGCAATCCGTTGCACCGTCGCTAAACCAATGCCGGTCCCCTCAAACGCTTCCCCCGAATGGAGACGTTGGAACACGCCAAATAGCTTACCAGCATATTTCATATCAAAGCCAACTCCATTGTCTCGGACAAAAATGACGACCTGATCATCGGGTGCCGGCATTTGGCCGATCTGGATTTCCGCCGGCGTACGCGTGCGCGTAAACTTGACCGCATTAGAAATCAGATTCACGAGAGCCAGCCGCAACATTGCCCGGTCTCCATAAGCAGCCGGTAACCTCTCGACCTTCCAGACAATCTTGCGATCGCCAAGGTCGCGTCGAACTTCAGCCAAAGCTTCTTCCGCGAGCTGTCCCAGATTGACTACTGTCTTATTGGTCTCAGCCCGGCCGATTCTGGAAAAGGACAAAAGATCATCGATTAACGCACCCATTTTTTTAGCCGACTCGAGGATCACGCCGATATAGCGTTTACTCTTGTCATCTAAAACTTGCGCGCTGTTTTTTTGGAGAAGCTCTGAGAAGCCGGCCATATGGCGAAGCGGCGCCCGGAGATCATGAGATACCGAATAGGCAAACGCTTCTAATTCCTTGTTGCTGGCGGCAAGAGCAGCGCTCCGTTTTTCAAGATCGTCGCGGGCCTGGCGTAGTTCTCGCTCGACTCGGCGTCGAACGGTGCTAAACCACGTCACCAGCGCTGCGAACAAAGCAAACAGGACAAAGTACGGGGTCTCGCTCGGCGCAATATCAAAAGAATAAAACGGCTCTACGAAAAAAAAGTCAAAGACGAAACAGGAAAGTGCCCAGGCCAGGAAGGCAGAACCGAGTCCCCCGTACCAAGCGGCGACGGCTATTGCAAAAAGTAAAAGAGGAATCTCCACATTGCCGAACTGGAACCAGTGGAGCAACAGCCCGACACCCAGTGCTAGAGCAACGCCAAGCACGGACAGGCCGTAGCGCCGAAAGAGGGACAAAGGAGGCAACCCAGCCTGGCGAGATTCTACGGCCCGCTTGCCGTCGAGATTCGCCTGGTCCATTTGGCGCAGACTTTAATCGTTGTCGATGCAGCCTGCCAGTACCGGTTACGTTGGTGTACAATGTCGCCCGGCAGGGACGAGGTCAGGCTCGTCCAAAACGATGTTGGGCCGAGCTCCGTAGGAGCGAAATCTTTATAGATAATCGATCGCCAAATAGGCACGAGCTCCGTAGGAGCGGCATATCAAGGAGTGTTGGTAGACCTGGGATTTGCAAGCCATTGATGGTGCGTTGCGACCGATCAGATGTCGCTCCTACGGAGCTTGACACGGTTTTTCTTTGCCGTTGCTATGGCCTTAGACCAAGCCCGGAGGGAGTCCCTGGACAACCCCGGATGAGCGGAGCTCATCCCTACCGGGCCGCTTGCTGCCGCAGAAAATCTTCGAGATGCCCGAGCGCGATATTTGCCTTGGCCATCATCGCCTCAACAGTCTCAAAGCCAATGTGAGGAGTCAGTACGGTATTAGGCGCTGTCAAAATCGGATGATTAGCGGGGAGTGGCGGCTCTAGGTCAAATACATCGAGCCCCGCGCCTGCCAGCCGTTTTTGTGTCAACGCATCTATAAGAGCCGCCTGCTCAACGATGGGCCCGCGCGCTGTGTTAATGAGGATCGCGGAAGGCTTCAGCTTTGTTAGTTGAGCCTGGCCAATAAAGCCGCGTGTCTCGGGCATCAGCGGTAAATGCAAGGTAACGATATCGCTTCGGCTTAACAGCTCATCCAGCTCAACCTGTTCCATACTTACATCGCCGACCTTAACCACATGAGGATCGAAACCGAGCACATGGCAGCCAAAGGCATTCGCTAACCGGGCGACCTGCAATCCGATATGGCCGCATCCGACGACGCCGACCGTTTTCCCAAACAACTCGTGTCCGGCCGATTCACCATTGGTTCCGCGGGTGCGCGTTTTCGCGTCAGCCGGGATGATTCGCCGCAGCAGAGCGATCATCAACCCAATAGCCAACTCACTAACAGCATGGACCGCGTAACCTGCGGCGTTGTGGATAACGATTCCCCGTTTCTTGCATGTCTCTTGGTCAACATGATCAATCCCTGTAAACGCCACACAAATTAGTTTCAGCTTGGGACAGCCCATGATCACGTTTCCGGAAAGCGGCCGATTGCTGAGTACGAGGACATCAGCGTCTTGTACTACTGTGATCAGATCGGCATCTACCATTCCCCGCGTGTCGCAAACAACGAGGCTATGGCCGCCTTCCTCGAGAAGATCACCGCTCCGAGCCCGGATTGCATCTTCTGATTGGCCAATTGGTTCAATGATCTTGATAATCATAATGCTGGAATTCCCGATTCTCTCGCGCCGGACCAGTTGCAGAACATCACTAAACCTAAGCCTAAGCTTAGATCCTTGTAATCTACCGCTATTGGTAATGTTACCGTTATCTCAATGGGTAGTACGAATACCCGCGGCTTGGTTCGTCGCGTAACCAGGCCCACCGGAAAAAACCGGCCGGCTCCCGTGAGCCAACCGTCGCCCTTCCCTGATTTGAGGTCTTCCATTGATTCAGCTTCCTTTTACAAATTTTCTCGCCCTGCGCTCCCCCTAGCAATTAATAGAACCACTCGTAGCCTGGATCTTCATCTGAGTTATCAGCAGCCGGTTCCTGATTCTCTTGCATGTAGGTCGAGACCTTACTATTCATCGCAGGCCGGCCAGCGGTAGTACCTTCGATGCTCGAACATCCGGTAAAGGCAACTAAACAAGCAACCGGCAAGACCAACGCGGTTTGCAAAGAGTATTTCTTCGCAAACATGATTAGATTCTTCATGTCTCTTACTGCCATCTAAACGCGCAGCTGTATAATCGTATGTTATGATGAGTTATCACGAACGGTGATATCAGT
>Ga0210396_10001144_pt1 | contig 29824 bp, 25 predicted proteins | sample IncBWH17OmetaG_FD_155466 | JGI IMG/M metagenome (GOLD analysis project Ga0210396, IMG submission 155466) | Forest soil microbial communities from Barre Woods Harvard Forest LTER site, Petersham, Massachusetts, United States - Inc-BW-H-17-O ...
TGAGCGGAAGAAGCTGCATTCAGCGCACCATTGGCATATACAACGCCACCACCGCCGCCGCCACCCGGTCCATGTGCATAATGAGTGGTACCGTAGGCGCCATCATTGATGCCACCATCGCCACCATTGGCAAATACCGTCACGTTGGATTGTCCGCTGCCTGCATAGAGCAATACGGTTCCTCCTGCTCCGCCGCCTCCCGATGCATCATTATGTTCTGTGCTATCGGCCGGCATACCATTTACATTTATGATACCGGTATTGGTAATCGATTGCGCGTATATCATAACAATTCCTCCTCCCGTTGCGCCGCTGGCGGAGAATCCGTCGGGTAAATTTCCCGTTCCATCGTTATTATCTCCGGCGCCGCCGCCACCGCCCATGACCAGCCGGGTGGGGCTATTTTGCGCAAAGGAAGCACCCGGATCGCCGCCTACAGGTTGATTGGATGCATAGCTATTGCCGCCCTTTCCACCGGCACCCCCATTGCCGCCGCCGCCGCCGCCGGCGTTGTCATTCTCAGTAGCGGGCACGTAATCGGTGCCACCTCCACCGGCATTCCCGGGCGCACCCCTGGCAAAGCTGCCATTGTAATATCCTTCGGCTGTATACATGGTGAGAGAGCCGTAATTATTACTATTAACAAGTCGTGGCGTTCCAGCTATGCCTTCCCCTTTAGAGGCATGATCACCGATATTTGCAGCTAAATTAGCATTGGTACCGGATATCGAAGCATAAGCCGTATTGAGATCGGGCCCGCCTGTTACCATTATCCCGCCACCACCGCGGAAACCTGCACCGGATGCACTGATCGTTTGTCCATTCATGTTCAACGCATTCACTACATCCAGTACAATGACACCTCCTGTAGCTCCGTCCCAGTAAGGAGGTGTTACCGTTGCTCCCAGGGTCAGGTTGTAATAAGTGGGAACGCGAATGACCTGGTAGGTATATTGTCCATTGGTGCCAAAAGCGGCGCTTTTATATTGATTAACTGTTGGAGCTTGCAATGAAAGTGTTCCGCCGGATAAAGAAACCGCATTGGTTGCCACTACATATTCCATATTGCCGGCAAGCAACTGGGCATTGGTCAGGTAACCGCTGCCGGTTGTGCCGTTGCCATACGTACTGCCATTGGTGGAATTGATCTGCGCTCCCTGCATTTGAATGATCAACAATACATCGCCGATGCTTATGGGTGTGGTCCCATATGTTGCAGCGCCAATTACCACGGAGGTGCTGCCAGCGCTCACGAGAGCCTGCTGACCCGGAAAATACGTATTGGGAAAAGAGGTGATTGTCGTCGTGGTTATCGAAGACGGGCAACTTTGTGCGTGTAGTCTGACGCCGGCCAGCAATAATACGGATAAGAGTAAAGCAGGTTTCATGGGTTATCGGATTGGGTATATTACGGTTCAAAATTACATTTTTGAAATACCCTATCGGGACATTGTATGCCAACAACACCATTTCTGTATGTAAAAAGAGGGAACTCAATGACATTCGGGCAAGCGCGATGATATTCCTGTGGGACTTTACGTACCTTTGTTGGAGTGTTCGAATTTAACCAACTGATCGAAGTTGACGCGATCGCGGTCATTGATTGATCATGAGGTCACAAATTCCCGGCCATGAACAAAAGGGGGTACTACAATGAAACATTGGTATCAAAGACCTGGTAAACTACTGACAGAATTTGTGAGAACAGTTCTGATTATAGAAGGTTTCTCCGAACCTGACTCCAATAGCCTGCCCATTTTCACAAATGGAATGCCGACACTTTTTTGCAAAACTGAAAAAAATTCATCGGGTTATGAAAATGTCACACAATTGACGCTGTATGGAAACTTCATTCATTCCGACTGTTGGACAACCAATAACAATTCGACTATTGTCGCATATTTCTTTAAGCCGTTTGTACTTGCAGGTATGTTTAATATGCCCGCAAAAAAATTATTAACCACACCTGTGGACCTTTGCAATTGCAGCCCGCATAAATACAACGCACTTAGAACACAATTGATCTATGCAGATTCGACATCCCGAAAAGTAGAAGTGCTTGATAATTTACTCGTTCAACAACTTAACGAGAATCAAAAAATAGTTGAAATTATTCAATACGCCACCGACCAAATTATTTGTGATTCAGGCACGGGAATTTTATCGGAAATACTTCAGGAACTAAAGCTTAACGAGAGGACATTTCAAAGAATTTTCAAGAAGTATGTAGGAGTTACGCCCACTCAATACAGGCGCATCTGCCAATTTGAACTTTCATTTACACAACTTCGGTCAAAACGATTTGATAAAATATCAGATGTGGCTTTTTCCAGTGGATTTGCCGACCAAAGCCATTTCATTCGTTCTTTTAAAGAATTTACACAGACCACACCGAATGATTATCTGAGAAAGGGGTTGACCGACAAAAATTCATAGTGTCGGTTTTATTCTATTCTATGGCAATTTGCTTTCATAATTTTGGCTTTGAATAATTAAAAAGCAAATAAAATGAAAAAACAAATTACCCCCTGCCTTTGGTTTAACAATCAGGCAAAAGAAGCGGCAGCATTGTATTGTTCTGTCTTTGAAAAGTCAAAAATCACAACACGGTCACCAATCGTAACCGAGATTGAGGTTTCGGGGCAAAAATTAATTCTTTTGGATGGCGGTCCCATGTATCATCCTACTCCTTCCATTTCGTTTTATTACATCTGTGAAAATGTACAGGAATTGAAGAATATCTGGGATGCTTTCAGCAAAGAGGGAAGCATAATGATGCCTTTGGATAAATATCCATGGAGTGAAAAATATGGATGGATAACAGACAAGTTCGGCATATCCTGGCAGCTTGCTTTAGGAAAACTCAGTGATGCTGGTCAGAAAATAACACCCTGTCTGCTGTTTACAGGTAAGCAATATGGCCGGGTTGACGAAGCTATTGAACTTTATTCCTCTATTTTTGAAAACGTGAAAGTTGACGGAATGATCCGCTATGGCGCAAATGAATTACCCAACAAAGAAGGAAAAGTAAAACATGCCCGAATGGATGTAGACGGACAGAAACTCAAGCTGATGGAAAGTGCAGCCGGGCACAATTTTTCTTTCACGGAAGGTGTGTCGTTAACTTTATATTGCGAAACACAGGAGGAGATAGATTATTACTGGGAAAAGCTCACTGAAAATGGAGAAGAGAGTAGGTGCGGTTGGCTGAAAGACACGTTTGGTGTATCGTGGCAAATCATTCCAACAATTCTTGGAAAAATTATGAGCGACCCTGCCAGGGCGGGCAAGGCGGCACAGGCGTTTATGTCAATGCGAAAGCTAAACATTGAACAAATTGTTCAATCGTCTATTTCTTAAATAACTAATTCATTAAACCTAACAAAAAAGCCCGTAAACACAGTGTGTTACGGGCTTCCGTCTTTGATAGCTTTAGACTCATTGTCGGGAAGACAGTACGCAACGATATACAGTAGACGGCTGGCATTCAATATATTAGAATCATTGGTGGAAGTTACTCACTCATTCACTCACTAGCACCGATAGACATTAAAAGAACTTGTCCAAGGAAATGATTCGAATTTCGATTCATTTCACTCTTAAAGATATTAAATTATTCACCAATTATTAAAAATACTCATCGAAACATATCGTCAACGATTCGAAATTTTGATAATTTCCGGAATTAATCGGATAGATCTTTATGATGGATGAAAAACAATTTTTTATTGATTTGATTAACGCTATTCCTGAAAACACTTATTGGTCGTTCCAATCAGCGTCTTCCGAGGTATATGCTGCGTTGAATGGAATTCAAATAATCAGCGAAGCCGCTACACACGGCCTGCACTTTAAAAACGAGTTCCGTCAACAAATTGCCGACTTGGTTAAAGACGATCTGTTTGAGGGAATAAACTTTCTGGAAGTTGTTAAAGAAGGAGAGAAACTACTTGAAGCATTTGACGGCTTTGTGATCGTCACAATCTCAAAAAACTTCGATATTAAAGAAACTGCCTTGCCTAAATACTTAAATATGGATTTGTTGTATGTCGCCGACAACTGGTAAATTATCAAAAAATGAAATACGAACGTTTTAAAAATAGATACGCTTGAAAACGCTAGTTTGAGATTGGGAACTACTTTATCAAAAGGTATCCCCTAATGAGTTATTCACCAATGTGGATAACTATTCCCTTTCATTGACACGCCCATTGCGCATTGTAATTTGTCTTTCAACCCGATATAAGCAATTCTTGCTGACCGATCCGTAGTTGACGCATTTCCGGACTCGAAACCTGAAAACAAACCTGGCTCACTTCACCCATTCTAATAACGATATTTGCCAATACATGAACCCATCATATGGCAAGTAGATATAACCCCTGGCAAGTTTTCGAGAACCCCGAACAATATCACGATTTTTTCACGTTGGACACCGACAACGACTTTGAAGGGCAACATTTTGACCGAAAAGAAGTTCCAAGGACTTCGTCTTCAGGATATGTTAAGGATGGTGAAGTTAAAGAATTTAAACTTGAAAAAATTGGCCCTGTCGTTTCCGGCTTTGCCAATCAAAACAAAGAAGGCGGACTATTAGTTTTAGGCATTAGCTCAGCCGGAAAGATTGTCGGCATGGAACACCTAAATGAATCCCAAATCAATTCCATCGCAGATTTTAGCTACTTAGTCAATCATAATGCCCAATTCAAGATCCATGAAATCTCGCAAAACGGAAGCATAAAAAAGATCGGCCTTATATTGAGTGGATATGTCGAAAAAGCTATATGTCATATCACAGGAAATTCCAAAAAGGCGTATAAAAGAAGCGCCTTGCAAAATATTGAACTTTCGGAAATTGAACTTGAGTCAATCAAACGAGATAAAGGAGTCGTTAACTACGAAAGGACCCTGTGCGTACCATTCGACATTCAAGATCTTGACACTGCTGTTTATAGCGAATATACTTCCACGCATTTAGATAATTCAACTTATGAACAAAGTGAAGGGACAGTGCTAAAGGGAATGGGCGCCCTTACAAAAGCCAAAGATGACAGATTGTGGTTTACTAACTCCGGCGACCTATTTTTTGCTGTGAATCCGCAAAAGGATATTCCCCAAGCCTTTATTCGTCTACTACGATTCGATTGCCTATATTCCGAGCATGCGAACCGGTCATCGCCCAACTATGATAAAACATTTACAGGCAGCATAACGAAGCAAATAAGAGACTTTAGGGCGTTCATTTCGGATTCAGCATTTTTTGATATCTACCAACGCAGAAATTTAGCCGGCGGATTTATCGAGGAACCAGAATTACCGAAAATTACCGTAGACGAAGCTGTCGTTAATGCCGTAGCTCATAGGGACTATGCCATTTCACGGCCTATTTTATGCGAAAAATACATTGACGCGTTTGTTGTTATAAGCCCGGGAGGTATTGTTCAGAATATAACCGTTCCAGAGAGATTTTCCCTGGAAAACACTCACTTAGAGCATCATTCAAGAAATCCTCAATTGATGGGGTGGCTCCGTTCCATGAAAGATGCCAATGGGAGGGTATTTGTACAGGCGCTACAAGAAGGTACCAAACGAATGCGGGATGAAATGGCGATGTTAGGATTATTGGCACCGGAGTACGTAAATAGTCCGCTGGAAACCAGGGTTGTTTTATACAACAATTCTACTGTAAGGAAAAAACCGGCATTTGTCGAAGCATCGGATGCACCCGAGTTCAGTAACTTATATCCACTTATTGGCGTTCCCCCCGAACAAGACCGTATGAAGCGTGATCATCAAAGAAAAGAGATCATGCAAGCCTTTATTAATAAACTGTCGGCTTCCGGCTGGTTTATAGATCGGAGATCCTTTGGACAAATTACAGCTCATGCTAGAGGAGCATTATTGCCAGCGCCAACCGCTGTTTCTTCGGTAGTGCAATTGTTTCCCGCCTATATTTTCCAAATAAGGGAGTTCTACGGTCGACTCTGCTTATTAGTCGACTACACTGTCGAAGTTCAGACTGTTTGGCAACTTTCAAAATTACTGAATTATCTCCCCAAGGATAGTTTGCTTAATATCCGATGTATTTGCAGGACTCAAGGATGGTCACGTGGCAAAATTACCTCTATCGATGAGGGATATTGTACGGTCTACCTTTTCGAGACTCAATCCGAAGAAAGGCTATCTGTGCAGAAAGTCATACCTAAACTCCCAGCATTGCTTATAGGTCAATTATTAAGCGCGCTCGGAGTTTACTATGATCTACCCAAGGAAGTAAAAAGGGCGAGTTTTATGACTGACAAAAATGCTTCTCGTATCCGAGCAGAAGCAACCAAAAACGTTATTGGGGATATTTTTACCAACGTATTTCCTCTTCAGTTAGGGTCAATTGCGGTGTCTGTGTCTATAGATCCGATCAGGTTGTCACCCAAAGGAGATGGATCTAGTCTTTTGAAAATTGACGCCTTAAACGAGCCGCAAGTCGAGTTTTCCAAACATAGGGCCAGTCCCGATGTAAGAGAAGGCATTACTCAATTCGGATCCTACGACAATAGAGCTCGCGACATCGAATTAATACCCGTTTGTTCTTTTTCATTTAGAGAAGCTATGGAAAATCTAATTGAGCGCCTTCGAATCGGGAAGTTTAAATATAAGGGAAGCGAAAGAACTTTCGGCGCCAAATTCACCTATAACACTGTTGTTACTTCAACAACTGAAGATACACAAAAGGAGGTCATCCGACTATTAGATCAGCATTCGGATTGGAAAGGAGACAGCAAATTGTCTAGAATTTTCCTTGTCCACTGCCCTGAAACTGGTCGCTCAACTGATGACGAGAGTTCTCCCTACTATCATATTAAGCGGTTGTTGCTGGAGTCTGGAATACCTTGTCAGATGATTGATACCCCGACTTTGCAAAATCCGGATTTTAAAGATCTCAACTTGGCATTAAATATCGTTGCTAAATGCGGGCAAACTCCGTGGGTGCTACCGGAGTCAATCCCCGAATGTGACTTCTTTGTCGGGCTTTCCTACACCCAGAATTACCGTAAAGGCTCAAACCGACTGATGGCTTTTGCGAATGTTTTCAACCAATATGGACGATGGGAGTTTTACTCCGGTGGCAGCGAAGTATTTGATTTCGAAAAGAGAACTAAACATTACGAAGATCTGGTCAAAAGCACACTTTCCAAGCTGAAGCTCCCGGAGGAGCCAACAATTTGCTTTCATTATTCGGCAAAGTTCTCGAAAGATGATAAGGCGGCGATTCTTCAAGCCGCTAGATCAATACGTCCCAACGGAACTTACGTATTTGTCTGGATCAATTCCCATCACCATCTCCGATTTTATGACGATAGGGCAGAAACAAATGGCAGCATTAAAAGAGGAAGATATGTAAAAACAAGTGAAAATCAGATTTTCCTATCAACCACTGGGGATAATCCTTATCGCCGCGCGTTGGGAACTCCAAAGCCCCTAGAATTGAATGCTTATATAGAATCAAAGAATAACCTGGTCAGAAAACCAGATTTAAGAGTACTTGCTTCGCAAATACTTAGTCTTACCAAATTGAATTGGGCGTCAACCGATTCGCATTGCGCCGAACCCATCACCACAAAATACGCTGGAGATATCGCCTACCTGACCAGTGCATTTATGCGGCAAGGTGGTGATTTCAAACTCCACCCAGTTCTGGAGCGAACGCCATGGTTTCTTTAATGTGCTAATATAAACCCCCTCCTGATAAATGGAAGGGGTTAGTATATGTTTAATAGCTTGCTGGTCGGTGAAGAGGCTCTTTGAGGAGTGTTGATGTGTGGTTGTCTGTGGTGGTTACTCTCGTCATTTCAGGTTTTCTGCTCATAGTCCTTTCCTCCTTTCTTACTTTGTACTGCACTGCTGCAGGGGTGATAAAAAATAACTCCTCTACCGTCTCTGTCAAGTCCACACTGTACATACACACTAAAAATCCGTACATCAACACTTCAAAGAACTTGCTACTCTTTCGCCGGGCCAGGGCCCAGTTGGCTGCATGTTTGAACCACAAAGATACGACAAAACAATTGAGGCGCCTCGATTGCGCCCGAAGCGTTTTTATGTAGATCGCTTTGGGGGACCGGTCGAACGGTGGTAAAATAATGCTTAATTGGAATGACCCGTTTACTGGTAAGAAGCTTCTTAATGGGCATAAAAACTTTACCAAAAGACAGGGCAAAATAGCCAATCTTCGAAGGAGCCTATTATTGCCAATTCATTGTTGAGGATGGTAGCACGCTCAGCCCCGAATCGAAGACCCGGCCAGGACGAAAGTCGGGCAATAATAGGCTTCTTCGAAGCGCCAAGGTCGAGCCAAAAGCTCGGCCTTACTCCTCTGCTGACCGGCCGCGGCTGCGTAGAGAGAGCCTTGTGCCCCTACGCGTGACCTTTAAATTCGGGATGCAATGTTACCCGAATTCAATTTTCTTGGGCCAACAGACTCCAATTTTATTGTTAATGTCTACATTTATACATCTTGCTGGGCGCAATGACGCGCCCTCAAACAAGACACCAGAAAATCAATTAAATTAACTTCAAGATCAGGGGTACATCCTTCCAAGCCCTCATAGCTCATTTTAAAGGCAAATTTTCTTAAAAATCTTACCGTACTCGTTCTGCATACTGATATGACCCTTTCAGGCGGCAGTAAATTGCGTCAAAAGAAACAATGAGTAAACTATTCTATTTACCCGCCAATGTCCCAAAACCTTCCTCGCCACAATTGGTCAGTTCCGATGACCTGGAGTAATTTAGGATCAGATTGTTGATGGACATTAAGAAGATGTTGGACGGCCATCTGAACAAAACAAGCAAACGCTGGCTGAAATCCAACGAGGTAAAGAAATTACTAGGTATATCAGCTGGAACGCTGCAAGCTCTTCGAAACAATCGCAAAATCCCCTTCACCAGGATTGGTCGCCTGATCTTTTACGACGCGGCTGAAATAGATAATATTTTGGCTATCCAAGAGAAAAAATCCTGACTGGATCTCCCAATGCAGGCCGCCGGATAATAGGCGATGTGGCCAATGCATAACAATGTTACTATGGGCAGAAAACCACCTCCGGATAATAAGAAATTAAAATACCCGGTTAGCGCCAGGATAAGCGATGAAAAAAACCGCGAGCTTAAGAAAATTACGGAACCTCATTATCCTATGAGCGACCTAATTCGGAGAATATTGGAAAATCGCCGCATCAAGATATTCACCCATGATCCTGCCATTGATCCAGTTCTCGATGAAATAGCGCTCATACGAAAGAAGCTTAAACTCACCGGCCAGCTTATCAACGACAGTACTAAAAGTTTTCATTCCCGTCCCAAACTACAGGTTAAGCAATTCTACGCAAAAATGGCGTTTGACCAATATGGGTCCATAAAGCCTGAAATTGAACGGTTATTGGAAATTGTCAAGGAAATGGCTAAAAGATGGTTGGATGAGAATTCTATAGAACAACTGGCCCTTTCAGATACACCGATTAATTGAGACCTGCACCGCCTTGCCTTTTTTCAATATTCCGGTCCAAAATCCCTATTGGGAATACCCGCTTCCCGTCAAAATCGATCCAATAATGTCTAGTCAGTACATAGGCGGCTTCCATTGTACAACACAACCGCAGCCACAAATTTTGGGTATCGAATCTCATGATCTTATCCAGTAGCGGCCCATTGTAAACGCGCACTCCATCAAAAAACCTCCAAAGTTCCATCCGAACGTACTTATGCTCATACTTTAGTACAAATTCAGAGATCACTCTTTCTGGGTTAGTCATCTCCGCCGCCAGCACCGCCACCCCCATGACCGGTAACATATTTTCGCCGGCCTTCCGCTCGATCAATGCCGGGCCGATCTTGAGCGGTATACTATCGGCGACGTTTATCGGTGTGACCGTCGCGCCCGTAGTAGTGGAAGATCGAATCTTCTTTGCCGCCGCTCCAACGGGATCTGTACCGGCCCGTTGCTTTTCCAGCCGTTGCTCCATGAATTGTTGCAAGCCCCAATACTGGTGAATCTTCCGAACGACCTCAGAGCGATCGAAAGTCAAAGTTAAAATACAGGGGCCCACTGGGTTTAGCGTTGTATTGAATTCTGCGAAACGGGTTATTAGGTGAAAAATTGGTACCATCTCATCCGGCTTCACCCTCAGTTCGTTGGCCAAAACCGCAGAGAACACGCGCAACGGCGGTTCTGCCGGCGGGAACTTTCCGCGAATAGACAGGATGATTTTATCGAACAGCTCGAATATCGGGCTCAGCGGATCAACATGATACACCCCATAAAAGGTGAGATGACTTCCCGCTACGAGCAGTTCAGACGAGATTTCCGACGGACTGAATCCCGGCGGAGAATTCCGCCAAAACTCGTCAATATTGTCTTCGGGAACTAGGTCCTTGCCTTCGAGAAATCGTTGGTAAACCAGCTTCATCCACCGGAGTTGATCTCCGCTCAGCGGTTACAACGGCGGGTTCAGGAAGGGTTTCCCCTCCTCCTTTGTATTTGGTTCTCTTTTCGCCATATTAATAAAAAAGTGAAGGAGTTACTGCACTTGCGACGTTTTGTTAGAATAACTACGCCGGAGTAAAAAAAATTCTATGCTCACGGTTTCCAGGTTTTTTGATTGAGGATAGCCTCTTTCACTAAAGGCTTCTTTTTCAACCACGGTCGACTCGTTAAATCACCCATTCTGGCCTAAACTTAATGAAATGGGTGAAACACCAATGTCGCTGACTTAAGCAATAATGGGCGCTATAGGGGGGCGAACGGCTGACAACCAACACGAGCAACCAACTAAACCCCTATATAATGATATCAAATAATTCTAATGTTGCTGGTATTTGACGGATCGGCTTATAAAATCTTTCATTTTTTTGACTTTTGGTTGTAAATTTGCAATTGCATTACATAAACAGCCTAAAAATGATTATAAATTTTAGCATTCAAAATTTTGGGTCTGTCAAGGAAAAACAAACCTTATCCTTCGAGGCCACCGATTCCACAGACCTAGAATCCTATTACATTGCAGAACCCATCAAAGGGCTGCGACTCCTAAAACTCCTACTAATTTATGGTGCGAACGCATCTGGTAAAACTACCATTCTCAACGCGCTAGAATTCCTGCGAGACCTTGTACTGGATCCTCTAGAGAAAAAAACGGATGGATTGAAATTTGAACCATTTTTGTTTGACGAGACGACGCCCACCACCAATTCTGTGTTATCCATCGAATTTGTGCAGGAGAGTGTGCGCTACCTATATGAGGTGGAATTCAACAAGAAATGTGTGGTTGAAGAATGGCTCTTTTTTTTCAATCCTAATAAGGCTAAGATATTCAACAGAACTACTGATCTCGAAAATCAATTTGTGGAAATATCTTTCGGCAGCAAGATCAAACGAGACAAACCCTATGAAAAAGCGTTGGCCGCCAACACTCTTTGGAACAATACGGTTTTGGGGGGATTTTTAAAGACCAATATTGATCTCCCGGAGCTAAAGCAGAGCTCTTCTTGGTTCTCGGACCACCTTCGGCCGTTGATCCAATCACACACTCGCTTGGAAGGTTACGTATCAAATAGCATTAGTAAAACGAATATGGACAGGGCGACTGTCATCGAGATCCTAAAAAAGGCGGATCTACACATCTCAGATGTCTTGATAAAGGAAGAAGAGCAAGACGTACCGGATGGATTAATTGAATATTTGGAACGACAGACAAAAGTTCCAAATGAAAGTCTAGAGAAGATCAAAAGCACAGGAAAAATAACATCGGTAACGGTCGAGTTTGAACATACAGTTGGTCAAGTAAAGTACAAACTGCCCATTGATCTGGAGTCACAGGGAACCCGGCGATATTTTTGCTTTGCAGGGTTAATGCACCAATTTATCACAAAGTCGGTAGTTATTCCGATTGATGAATTGGAATCTTCGCTTCATCCGGACCTTTTTATTCATTATGTTTTGTCCTTCCTAGTCAATGCCAAGACTTCTCAATTATTGGCCACCACACATAACAGGGAAATTTTGGATAACCGGGACTTGTTTAGAAATGATGCGATCTGGTTCACAGATAAAAGTGAGCAGGAAGCGACGAAATTGTACTCTCTTGAGGATTTCGATAGCAACGTAATACGAAACACGAGTAACGTTTACAATGCTTATAAAATTGGAAAACTGGGTGGCGTCCCGAATTTAGGCGATTATTATTTAGAAACAGGTCATGAGAACAAGTAAAGCAATCCTTTCAAAGCCCTCGGTTGCAGTCGTTTGTGATGGAGAATGCGAATCCTGGTATGTTCAAATGCTACGCCGCAATGAGCCATCGCTCGGCGTGACGTTGAAACCAGAGATTCCCCAAAAGAAGAAAAGGAAGGAATTGTTTGAACGCGTGAAGGAACTGTCTAAACATTATGACAAGGTGTTCTGGGTAGTTGACTATGATGCGATCAATAGTGAGGAAAAGGACGCGAAAAAAGGAGAGGAATCGCCCGGGCAGGAGTTCAAGAAATTTGTACAGGCACTCGAAAAACAGCATGATAACGTGGTTGTGATCGTCAATAGTCCCTGCCTGGAATTCTGGCTATTGCTTCATTTTGAAGAGACGGGGAAGTTTTTTGATTTGTGTGAAAAAGCGGCCAAACAATTGAAAAAGTACCTTCCAGATTATGAAAAGTCGGCAAAGTATTATACAAAGCAGGATAAGGACATTTATCTTAGGTTGAAACCCCATCTGAAAGCGGCATTAGCCAATTCAAAGAAACTGAAAGCTTTCGATCTCGACAACCCCGATCAGGCCATGTCACAGATGCATCTCTTCTTTGAGTCCGACGAGATCAAAAAAATCTTAGAGGCTGAACCGAAAACCCAGAAATAGTTAGTTTCATCGGCACGTGAAAAAAAGAAAAAGGGGCAGGTGCGTCGCCGCTCCGTTTTTTTCGAAAGAGCAGGGCTGGCAACCCTAAGTAAACGGCATTAGTGAAAACACCCAAATTTCCAAATTATGGATTTAGTTGAAGTATTTTATTGCCGTCCGTGAAATCCAATTTTTTCTGCAAAAGGCTCATGTCCATTCCTATCTTCGACTGCATCACATGCGCGTAAATCATCGTTGTAGCCAATTTGGTATGCCCTAACAATTTGCTAATAGTTTCGATGGGAACTCCGTTTAATAGAGTAACGGTCGTGGCAAAAGTATGCCGTGCAAGATGAAAAGTCAGCCGTTTTTTGATCTCACAGATTTCCCCGATCAGCTTTGGGGACCGGTTCATTTCCTGGTTGCTGACCTTGGGGAATAGGATTTCCCATTTACCGGCATTTTCGTCGGCACGAAATTTTTCCAGGATGGCAACAGCTGGACGCAAGAGGGGCACGTTCACGGGGATCTCAGTTTTCTTCCGGGAGGTCCTGATCCATTGCATGCCGTCGGCACCGGCTATAATATTTGCGGGCCGCAGCATAACCAGGTCGATATAAGCGAGGCCAGTGTAGCAACTAAAAATGAAAAGATCGCGGACCCGGCCCAACATCGGGTTTTCTAACGCCCGGCCCTCGATCCGGGCCAGTTCATCTTTGCCGAGGAATTCCATCTCGTGCCGCTTGAACCGAAGCTTGTAGGCGATAAACGGGTCTTGTCGATCCATTCATTGGTATACGCCCAGGTGACCATCTTTTTCAACCGCTCCAAATGCTTCGTGGTCCCGTTGTTGGTACACGGGTCACCTTCCTTTAGGGGATTGTTCCGGATATACCACTCGAACCCTGTGATGAACTGGTAGGTCAAATCTTTGAGATAAATGTCCCCGGCATCATATTTCAGGTTCATGTAGTTCCGCAGGTAAATGGCCGTGCTCTTATAATTCTTCATCGTTCCGGGTTCAAGGGTCTTTCCCATCATTTCGTTGTGGAGGGCGACCAACCGGTTCAAGGTCATTTTTTCTTCACCCGCCGCCGTCTTGCCCCAATAGGAGTTTTTGAGCATTTCGGCGGTCAGGTAGTCGCCGGACAGGTTAAGCTGCTGGTAGTGGGAAACCAGCTTGGCCCGGACTTCCTCTAAATAGGAGTTCAATTGCTTCAGGGCCGGGGTCTTGGGCCGAGCCGCGCCTTTGTCAGTATTCCAGTCTTTTTTGTCGATGGTCTGTTTCAGGGCCAACTCGCAACGGGTTCTGTTGACGACGATGCGGACGTAGATGGCGTGGTTGCCTTTTTGGGCGGGGCGGAGTACGAAATGCAGACCGAAGGTGTTACTGCTTCTCATCTTGTTATGATTTAAAGTGAATAATACGGGCCGCGTCTATCGGTGCATTACCCACCCGAGGTGAGTACAAAAGTAACTCACCTCGCGGGCGGTTTCCTGCTCACCTCACTACTCACCTCCAAGATGATATTTGATATACTGAAATGATCTGAAAATCTTATAAAAAAGCCCGCAACATCAGTGTGTTACGGGCTTCACGTCTTGTCTTAGCTTTAGACTCATTGTCGGGAAGACAGGATTCGAACCTGCGACCCCTACGTCCCGAACGTAGTGCGCTACCGGGCTGCGCTACTTCCCGATGGAAACATTCAACCGGCGGTGGGCCCGTCAAATGGGACGCAAAAATACAATGCTTCGGTAACCTGGCAAAATTGATTATTGTCTTTTCTGAATGATTTGGAAGGCGTTAGCCAGACGGCTGGTGAGATCGGTGGGAAGCATGCTTTCCTGGGAATCGGCTGCGGCAGCGAGATCGCCGGCAAGCCCATGAAGGTAGACACCGAGGAGCGCCGCTTCGCCGGGGGAATAGGTCTGCCCCAGCAAGGCCGTCAGGATCCCCGTGAGGACATCGCCGCTGCCGCCCTTGGCCATGCCAGCATTGCCGGTAGAGTTGAAGTAACTCTTGCCGCCCGGCATGGCGATAAACGTATAATGCCCTTTAAGTACGATGATACATTGGTGTTTCCGCGCCATTTCCCGCGCTTTGTCGAGCCGGGCGTAGTCATCGGCGGAGGCCCCAAAAAGCCGTTCGAATTCTTTGGGGTGGGGGGTGAGGATAGAGTAGGGGGGCAGGAGGTCCATCATCTGGGGATTGGCCCCAAGGATATTGAGCGCATCGGCATCGACCACCATCGGCCTGTGGTACCGTCGCAGGAGTTCCCACAAAAAGGCGACCGTTCGCGGGTCCTGGCCCAGCCCGGGTCCAACGCCGACGACCGAGTATTTGTCGAGGGCGGCGTCCAGCGGCAAGGCCGTATGGACCTTTTGGTCGTCGTCGGTAAGGACCATGGCTTCGGGCAAGGTCGTCTGGATGATGTTGTATCCGCAGCCAGGCACCAGGATAGTCACCAGCCCCGCCCCGGTCTTGAGACAGGATCGCCCGGAAAGCACGGCGGCGCCTATCTTCCCATAACTGCCGGTCACCAGCAAGGCATGTCCGAAATTCCCTTTGTGCGCAAAACTTTTTCGCGGTTTGTAGATGGCTCCGATGATCGCGGTATCCAGCAGCTCCGCTTCGCTATTCGTTTTTTGAAGAAAACCCGGATGTAGCCCGATATCCAGGATATGCACCTCGCCCACCCAGGCTTCGTTCTCGGGCATCAGAAAAGCCGGCTTATACACCTGGAAACTGAGGGTATGCGTGGCTCGGATGATGGTGTTGCCCTTCGAACTGCTGCTGACGAACAGCCCGCTGGGGATATCGATGGCAATGATCTCGTTGCCGGAGCGGTTGAGATGTTCCACCAGCAGGGCGGTGACGCCTTCCAGCTTTCTGTTGAGACCCGAACCCAATAAGGCGTCGATCAGGATATCGCCGGGTGGTATGGAATGAAAATGTTCTTCGTTCTGAACGAACCGCACTTCGACGGGGGTCTGATGGAGCAGGGCCAGGTTTGCCTGAAAATCCTCCGTGCCGATGTGCCCGAACTCGAGGATATGAACGGTGACGGCGCAATCCAGCGACGACAACATCCGCGCCAGCGCCAGTCCGTCGCCGCCGTTATTCCCTTTTCCGCAATAGATAGAAAACGAATGGCCCGGATAACCCGCTTTTTTCAGCCAGGACAAACAGCTGGCCGCGGCCCGCTCCATGAGGTCGATGGAAGCGATCGGTTCGTGCTGCATGGTATACTCGTCCCAGGCCCGGACCTGTTCAGCCGAAAAGATTTCCATGCGGAAATTTAGGCAAAATCGGCGAATAGGCAATCGGTGCGCAAAGGGTAGGGGTTTAGGCCGCCTGCTGCGTCTGACTGACCTTTTTCCGGGTCGATTTGTGTTTGACGTAATGCGCCACCTTCCTGTGGATGGCATGGTGACGGCCGGCCGGGGCAGCGCTGCCTGAAAAGGCTACGGGGCCCTTTTTGGCCGGGGCTATCGTGTCGGGGGTGGCGGGTGTCATGGCCAGGGAGTTGCCACCCGTGCTATCGGCCGGGTCCGGCTCTTCGTCGCCGAAGGTTTCATGACTCTGTAGCTGATGATAGTCGCCAAAGAGATCGCAAAGGCGTTTGGAAGAATAAACGGGGACATAGTCGTTATTGCTGAGGGCAATGATGGTGGCGTCTTCATCCAGCATGCGGACAAAGACCGTCCGGTTGCCATGCCACCAGCCATTGTGATAGATCAGTTTCTTTCCGTTCGGTATCAGCAGCATCCGCCAGCCGAGACCATAGTTCCGTTCGCCGGGTTTCTCGAAGCTGTAACCCGCGTAGGCGCTGTCCAGCACCCCTTTCGTAAATAGCGACCCGGAACGCAAAGCCTGGTCCCATTTGTACATATCGCGGACCGTGCTGTAGACATTCTTGTCGCCATAGACCAGGTCGAGGAATTCCATCCGGAAAGGGCGGCCGGTCCCATAATACGAGCCGGTGGCTTTGGCCGAATCCGCAATGGTAAAGACATAGGTATCCGTCATCCCCAGCGGCTCGAGAAAGGTCTTGCTGACAAATTCGGGATAGGGGAGACCCGATACTTTTTCGATGATCAGGGCTAACAGGGCATAGTTGGTGTTGGAGTACTCAAAATGCCGGTTGGCCTGGCCGGTGAACACATCCCGGTCCCTGGCATGATCGATGATATATTGCAGCACGTCGGCATTGTCGAGGAATTTGCGCTTGTTGACAAACGGCTTGTACATGAAATGCACATAGTTATGCAGCCCGCTCCGGTGGTTCAGCAGCGTTTCGATGGTGATGGCGGGATAGGGGAAGCCGGTGAGGTATTTGGCCACGGGATCATGAATGTCCAGCTTGCCGTCCTGCCAAAGCTTGAGCGTGCTCATGGCCGTAAATGTCTTGGAGACCGAAGCCAGATGAAAAGCCGTATGCGGCGTAATGGAATCCCGCCGATGCTGCGGGTCCTTGTAACCCTTGTATTTTTCAAAGAGGATGACGCCGTTCTTGGCGACCAGGATGCTGCCGTTGAAACGACTGGCGAGCATCGGCTCGAAGAAATGCGCGGTGAGGGAGGAATAGTGCTGCATCTCAGGACCCGTCAATGCGGGGGCGGCAACAGGTGCAGGCGCTATGGTGTCCCCCTGTGTAACAATTTTCGCGGTTTGAGCGTGACCACACGATACGACCACCAAGGCTACGGATAGCACCAAATATCCAATACGAGTCAACAGCAATAATTTTTTTGGGTTAGAAAACGGCAAAATTAAAATATTCCGGTGTTAATTTGCATTCCAATTCGGAAATGTAACGCAAAAAGCAGGGCAAAATTATGGCCGAAAAAAAAACTACTAGTTATCCCAAAGAAAAGATTAACATTCTCTTCTTAGAAAATATCAGCGATGCCGCCGTAAAACATTTCAAAGACTCCGGCTATGCGGCTGTACGGAAACTGGGTGGCGCCCTCTCCGAAGAACAATTGATCAACGAGATCAAAGACGTCCATCTCCTGGGTATCCGCTCGAAGACACAGATCACCCCCAAGGTCCTCGCGGCGGCAAAAAAATTACAGGCGATAGGATGTTTTTGCATCGGTGTCAACCAGGTAGACCTCAAAGCCGCCACTAATGCAGGGGTCGTCGTTTTCAACGCCCCCTATTCCAATACCCGTAGCGTGGCCGAGCTGGTGATCGGGCTGGCCATCATGCTGATCCGCCGTATCCCCGACAAAAGCAAGGCGGCCCATGAAGGCATCTGGCTCAAAGAAGCTAAAGGTAGCTACGAGCTGAGAGGTAAAACATTGGGAATCATCGGATATGGCAATATCGGCACCCAGGTAAGCATTCTGGCGGAGGGTCTGGGCATGAAAGTTATTTATTATGATACGGTCACCAAATTGCCGCTGGGCAATGCAGAGCAAAAGAAGACGCTCAAGGAAGTCGTTAGCCAGGCGGATATCGTGACCCTTCATGTTCCCGACACGCCGCAAACGAGGAATCTCATCAATAAGACCGTCCTGAAGCAGTTCAAAAAAGGCTCGATCCTGCTAAATTATGCCCGGGGCGAGGTCGTCGATCTCGAAGCCCTGGCGAAAGGATTGCAGGAAGGCCAATTCTCCGGCGCGGCCGTGGACGTATATCCCTGGGAACCAGAGAAGAACGGCGACAAGTTCACGACCCCGTTACAGGGCTTACCCAATGTGATCCTCACCCCGCATATCGGCGGGTCGACGGAGGAGGCCCAGGAAAACATCGGGGAAGACGTGAGCAACAAGCTCTTCCAATACCTGGAGACGGGCATGACCATCGGCAGCCATACGGTCCCCCCGCTTACGCTCACACACCAGGAAGGGACGCACCGCATCCTGCATATCCATAAAAATGTGCCGGGTGTGCTTTCAGAGATCAACAGCACCCTGTCCAAACACAATATCAACATTCTCGGCCAGTACCTCAAGACTAACGAGGATATAGGATATGTGGTGCTGGACATCGATAAACGGCTCTCCAATCAGGCGTTGCAGTTGTTAAAAGAAGTGCGTCAAACCATCAAAACGCGTTTGTTGTACTAAAATCTTCCCTCATGGCCCCGATGTTTCTCACGGCAGAATGGAGGAAACTGGCCATGGCTAATTATCCCGTAGAACAGGATAAACTGCTTCCTTTTGTGCCGCCACGAACGGAATTGGATACCTGGGCGGGCGATCCGTATGTGAGCCTGGTGGGGTTCCAGTTCAGGGAAGTCAGGGTCAGGGGACGCCGCATCCCGTTTCACACGCATTTTCCCGAGGTCAATCTGCGTTTTTATGTCCGCTACAGAGACGGCTCCCAGTGGAAACGCGGGGTCGTGTTCCTCCGGGAGATCGTGCCGCTCCGGGCGGTCGCGTGGGTGGCCAATACGCTGTATGGGGAACGCTATATCTCGCTGCCGATGCGGTATGTGGAGGCTGCCGATGCCAACGTGCTGCGCACGGCTTATCACTGGTGGTACAAGAACCGCTGGAACAGCATCTCGCTGAAAGCCGAGGGCGGTCGCATGCCGTTGCGGGAAGGCAGCCAGGAAGAATTTATCACCGAACATTTTTGGGGTTATACGAAGGCCGGCGCGGATCGGACCAACGAATACCAGGTAGCCCATCCCCGATGGGAGGTCTATCCCGTCACCGAATGCCTGGTGGACTGTGATTTCGGGAGGCTCTATGGACCGGCATTTGCAGAGCTGGGGGCCCGAAAACCTCAGAGCGCCTTTCTGGCGGAAGGCTCCGCCGTCACCGTATATTCGAAACAATCGATCTAGGCTTTACGCTCCATGGTCTTTAACGCAGCCCTGGCCCGGCTGCGGAAGGCAGGGGTGGCCTGGTCCCATTGTTCTTCGATGATCAGCTTCAACTCCCCGCGGATATCGGGGTAATCGGCGGCCAACCGGGAGAGGATCGTCAGCGAAAAGGCCTTGACGGCGATCGGGGTTCCGGGCAGTTGAATAAACTCGAAACAGGTGCTCATGACCTGGCCGTGATAGCGCCGGGGGATCTCGACGTCCTGAAGCAAGCGGACGGTATTGCGGATCACCGCGACGTGGAGGTCCTTCAAGGCCAGGTTATCGAGCAGCCGTTTGAAATAGGGCCGGATCAGTTCGGGGTGTTCGCGAACGCAATAGCTCATCGGCCAGGCGGCCCGTTGCGTGATGCGGTATTCTCCTTCGAAAAAGAGCCCGATGAGCACGGCAAAACGCGTTTTGTCCTTGCCGATATACCGGACGATCCGGAGGGTTTGCTTTTTGCTGTGTTCTTCCTGGAGAAGCTGGCGTATATTGATCGACATTTGGTTAAATTTAACGCATAATTCCTTTTTACATGAGCTATACTCCCAGTGATATCCGCTACGATGCCATGGAATACCGCCGTTGCGGCCGCAGCGGATTGCTGTTGCCCGCCGTGTCGCTAGGGCTCTGGCATAATTTCGGTTACGTAGACAGCCTGGAAAATTGCCGGCAGATCCTGCATCTGGCCTTCGATGCCGGGATCACCCATTTCGATCTCGCCAACAACTATGGGCCGCCGCCCGGCTCCGCCGAAGAGAATTTCGGCCGCATCCTGAAGGAGGATTTCCACGGTTACCGGGATCAGCTGATCATCTCTTCCAAGGCCGGCTACTATATGTGGCCCGGCCCCTATGGGGAATGGGGGTCCAGGAAATACCTGGTGGCCAGCCTGGACCAGAGCCTGCAACGCATGGGGCTGGATTATGTCGACATCTTCTATCATCACCGGCCCGACCCCAATACGCCGCTCGAGGAGACCATGGCCGCGCTCGATAGCATCGTCCGCCAGGGCAAGGCGCTGTATGTCGGCATTTCCAACTATAAAGCCGAGGAGGCTGCCAAAGCCATCGCGCTCCTGCGACAGCTGGGAACGCCCTGCCTGATCCATCAGCCGAAATATTCCATGTTCGAGCGTTGGGTCGAAGGGGGGCTGCTGGACTTATTGGAAAAAGAAGGCGTGGGATGTATCCCGTTCTCCCCGTTGGCACAGGGGCTCCTGACCAACAAATACCTCAAAGGCATCCCGGAAGATTCGCGCGCGCATAAATCCACCGGTTTCCTGCAGGAGTCGGAGATCACCCCCGAAAAGATCGAAAAAGTCAAGAAACTTAACGAGATGGCCGTCAAAAGAGATCAGACGCTGGCACAGATGGCCCTGGCCTGGATCTTACGCGATAAAAGGATCACCAGCGTGCTCATCGGAGTGAGCCGGCCGGAACAGGTCACCGACTCGCTGCAATGCTTCCGAAATACCTGGTTTTCAGCGGAAGAGCTCCAGCAAATAGAGAATATTCTACGCTAAATCCGTTCCGGGAATACCCATTCCCATTATTGGAAGTATTTCATTTTTGCGCATATGTAATAGGCTGTTTTTCATGTATATGCCAATTGGCATTCGGCTTGGATTTATTTCGGCATAATCACACCCAAATGAAACAGTTTATTCTTTACTTCCTGACCCTGGTTATCTGCACAGCTGCAAAAGCCGATCCCGGTCCGCTGCCGGTAGTAACCAGTTCGAATGCCGCTGCTTCCACCAAGGCCGTTGCCAATGCCGGCGCCGTTCGGTTCCAGTTCAACAAGATGGTCACCACGCAAGACCACACGGATTCTGTGCTGGTTATTTTCGACCGTTTTGATCACACGGGCGCCGGTGTTATCTACCAATTGTATGCAGCCGACAGCCAGCAGGGCATCGACATCTCTGCCGTTCCCGCCGGAAAATATTATGTTACGATCCGGTTCCTGGGTCTGCACCGTGATCAGATCGAGAAGGTGATCACCATCAAGTCGAAGAAGAGCGAGAAAGTTCGCATCGAATTAGGCGATACCGAAGTCTTTTCCAAAGACAAAGTCGTGATCCCTGCTTACCGTCCTGATTTTTCCAACCTCGTCGTTACCAAGTAATCCGCCGATATCCTCCTCCTTTCGTTTTAGCCTCCATATCCTCCTACATCGCGTTCAGTATCCTCCCGTTCAATATCCCCTCCAAAACAGCACAATCGCTGTCGCCAAAAAAAGGCCGGACATTTCGATCAATAGATCGCCCAGCACACAGGCATATAGTATCCCAAAGAGAACCAGACATAGTTTAAGATAGTCGCCCATGACAACCGTTGCGGCGCCCATATACAGCAAGAGCACCACGCTGTAACCCGACAATAAAAAGGACCAGCTGTCCACGATCCGTATGGGATCCGGTGTCAGCTTTGCCGCCCCCAGCAAGATCAGCAGGACGATTCACCGCCAGTGCATAGCCCCATACCGGCAATAGCAGCCAGAGCTGCACCCGTAAAAAATGTCCGTAGAGCCGTCGCGGGGATAGATTCAGCAGTTTATACAGAAAAAGATATTCCGGGGATCGCAGGATCCGGTCGACAAAACGATCCACTTTTCCCGCGTACCCCAACCAGGCCAGGTGTCCCAGCAGGGCAAGGAGCAGCGAGATCTTTTTAGTCATGCCGCTGGACCAGGCGGCTGCCCGGGTGCCGAGCCAGGATCCGATACCCAATGTGTCACAGAGGTTTTCTACCTGGCCGGGCTCGGGCCGCAGGATCTGGCGGTAAAAGTTCAGCAGATCGGCGCCGCTTAGGAAACCCGGGTACAGCGGTTCGGCGTCTCCCCAGCTGACCAGCCGCCGGTATTGGACGGGGTCTTTCCGGAGACTGTGGCCCTGGAGACAGAGATCGCCTTTAAATCGCAGGATGCCGGCGATGAGCCTCAGCAAGGTCGTCTTGCCGGACCCGTTAGGTCCCTGGAGCCAGTAAAGGCCGGTTTCCAACTGGAAATGCGGGATATCGAGCACCCGAAGGGCGCCGTAATTTTTTTGAACCTGGGTGAATTCCAACATATCCCATTGGTCGCGGGGCGGTGGGAATTGTTTCAGTGAGCAACGACGGCGATGGCCCGAGCCTGGCCATTTTTTCCCAGGTGGGTCGCCGCGCCGTTCTTCCAATAGGTAGGATAGCCGATATTATCGATATACTCCACACCGGCCACATAGATGTCCCCGTTCACTACGGCGATCGCGTAGCCGCCGGAGAGATTATTCGAGAGCCGGGTGACTGCTCCGTTCTTCCAGTAGACGGCATGGTTGGTTCCGGCCGAGTCGGCCAGGTTGCCTGCGACATAGACGTCGTTGCCGTCCACGAATATGGCATCGGCAGCCGCCCCATTGGTCTGTTCGGTCGTCAGGAAGACGGGGTTACCGTTCTTCCAGTAGAGCGCCTGGTTATAGCCTCTATACCCGGAGAGATAGACGTCGCCGCCCGAGACGAAGATGCCGCTGGTCATAGGATAACCGCTGATCGTGGTGCCGGACATTTCGATCAATCCCGGCGTGAGGTTGATCAGGACGCCGTTCTTCCAATATTTGGCGAATTGTATCGAACTGTCCTTATCCGCGTAATAGCCGTTGCTGCCACCGGAGACGTAGACATCGTTGCCGGAAACATAGATGCCGCTCACATAATCGGAATGGGTCTCGACGGCGCCGCCGCCATAGCCGCTTGCCAGTAGCCTATAGCTGGGCAGGAATACAGGTCGGCCGTTCTTCCAGCTGGTGGCCACCTTGCCAAAAAGGGGGTATACGGCTGAGTCGCCGACATAGGGGATGCCATGCGTAGAGTCGTAATTCACTAATCCTGCCACGTAGACATCCGTACCGTCCACAAAAATGGCCTCCGGTGTGGTGTTGAAGCTATTCATGGCCGTGTCGGCCAGCGGTGAAGCGATCCCATTGATCCAGACATTGCCGTAGGCGGCAAGCAGGCTTGTGGCGCTTCCGCCGCATGCGTAAACGTTGTCACCGGAAACGGCTATACCGGTGCCGTAGGCGCTGTAGCCGGGAATGCCTGGCAGCGAGGTGGCCTGGCCATTCTTCCAGTATAAAAGGCCATTGTCGGAAGTGCCGAGCACATAGATATCGGCAGGCGGCGCGGAGCTCCCGGCCGGACCGTTGTGTTTTTTGCAGGCAATGCAGCAGATGAAGATAACGAGGATAAGGAAAGGTCTGCTGTCGGGGCGCATAGAATGGGTTTGTCCGATAAATACGGTTTATCTGTTCCGGAGGTTGCAACAAGCAGATTATATTCGTATTAAACACCGGGCCGCTCATGGTAACCCATTAGGTGGCCCCTAAGCCAGGCTCGGCCATTTTTGTCTTATAATTAATATTATGTTAAATAGAGTTTAACAACCGCTGATCTCCTACACGTACCACACGTACCTTTAAAATAAAATCCTTCCCTTGTAAGGGTTTTAGGCGCCCCTGAGTGTATTACAGCTATCAGGAGTAAATAATCAACAAAGAAAGACGCTGTAAGGCATCAAAAAGTAAAAGAGCGGCACCTGGCCTCCAATTTAACAGACAACCCGGGAAACCCCGGCACCGCGGCGGGGCTCCCTTCCGGGTTATCAATGTTACTGCGCTGCCGCACCGAGCTGACCATTGATCTGTGCAATTTGAGCATTGGCCAGATCGACGACATTCTGCAAGGCCAGTTTCTGCATTTCCAGACCAGCCCTGGTATTCGATGCCGTCGCCAATCGGTATTCCGCCAGGCTCACCAGATAGTCCCACACGGGGCCCGGATCACCCGGTCCGATGATATGAATGTGGCCCGCGCCATCGATATACGCACCACCGCCGTCCTGGATTATACCGAACAATATAATGACGACTATCCCGAGGTTATTTATCCAGGGTACCTTTACCGAAGGTGGAATGTACGGTGTCTCGAAGAAGAAGGGATCGACAGACGGCGCCACCGGGGTGAGGTCATCGACGCCGAAAAGGCTGTTATAGTTGTGATTCCGTTGAAAGGTCACCCCTTGCGGGAAATATTGCGCGGCAGGGTTATTGAAGGCGCAGAAGACGCCATAAAAATTATTGCCTACCGCCATAATGTTGGTGTAGTCACCGACAAAGTTGTAAATGTCAAATGGCGTATAGTTAGCCGCTATCACAGTCGCCAGCACCGTATCGCTCCATAGCAAGGCATCCTGGGAAAAGGCCAGATGCGTTTCCCATCGCTGATTGTTGCCGGTGCCTGTTAACTGTTGGTAGATCAAGCCCACCTGTCCATTATCGTTTACCGCCAGCCCGGGACTCTTGGCATTTCGAACGGCGGGCAGCCCCGCGTAGGACCAGGTCTGACCCCTGTTCGTAGACCGGCGGACCTGCAGCCAAATGGTGGTTTGGTTACCAGCGGTACCTTGCTGCCATTCGGTCCAGGCCACGTATACGATGGAGCTGTTTGCCGGGTCTACCGCAATCGATAGGTCACCTCCTATCTGTTCAAAACCCAGCGTGCCGTCAAAGAGCAGGGGAACATTCTGCGCAACGCGCTGGCCGGCCACGGCATCACCGCTGTCCAGCAGCGAGCCGTAGGGATCGGCCGATTGGCCCCAATTGTCATCGCGCACCACCACCACATCACTGGTTACAAGAGCGGGTCCCTGGCCCGTGTCCGCCCATGTCTTCCAGCTATAAAAAACGGCATATACCGTCCCGTCCTTGTGAACAGCCGGCCTTACCTGGGGTCCGTTCCGCGGAGGCGTTAGATCCTGGAGGGCGCCCGGCGTCTTCGGCCGGCGATCCAGCAGGATACTGTTGAACACAGGAGCCGGGCTAAGCGCGTCCATGGTCTGCCGGATAGACGACGTCAGGCCGGAGCCGAATGGGCCTGTCGCGTCCAGATCATTCAAACCCACATAGAGCCGGTCTTTCCCCGCATTCGGTCCGCTGGGAACGGTGCCGACAGCCACATAGGGTTGTTCCACATTGTCTCCGGTATCGTCCACTGTCGTCATCAGCGCGCCGGCAGCCGGATCAAGTGTACGCAGGATGGCCAATTGATAGGGAACATTGCCCTTCACTATGGCCGAATAGAGCTCATTACTATTTCGCCCATACTTAACAGTAATACCGCCGGTTCCGACAGGGCCGTCGCCTGGAATGATGGTCTTCACCGACCAGGTATTGCCTCCATCGGTAGAAACGAATACCGGGGCATTGGGCCCTCCATTAGGGTCCGTTGTCAAGGTGGCGATAACGATCTCATTAGTGTTGTTGGGATTTACAGCAATGCTGGCGCCGACGTCCTGCCGGCTTTCCCCGCTCATCGAGACGGGAATGACATCTACAATTTTCATCGAAAAGGTATTTGGGGGTTAAATGGTGTACGCAAAGCTAGCACACTCCATATTACCAGCAAATACCCTTTTGTGGGTACACGCTCTAAAATGGCCCCTGGTACTTTATGGTATAGCCAGCGATGGCGTTACTCGTATTCATTACGGTCGCCGTAACATATACGCGATAATATAAGGTGCGGGGCACCGAGGTGTAAGTTGTAGTAGAAGTGCCATCCAAATGACTGCCATTAGGGTTATTGTCTACCGATTCGACAATATAACCTGCTCCTACCTGAGCAAGACTGGTACTATTATATCCTGATGCCGGAGGAGAAGTAATTGAGCCGAGACCACTCACCGAACCCAAATTTATAATCCCATTAGAACACCCGAGTGTATAATTGAGCCCATAAGGAGCATTGATGCCGGCCGCGTAGCTAAGGGTGAGATTTAAATTGGCATCTAAATCCAACAGCAGGCTATTTTTATAGAAGGAAAAGAGGGTGTTATATCCTGACTGCTCGATAGCATTGACCGTATCGTCTAAAACGACGCTCGTTCCGCTAAGCAGGTTTACAACGTTTGTTCCCGATGGATCTGCCGGCGCGGGAGTAGTAGTGGTATTTTTTTTACAACTTAAAAGGCAGGAGACTAAAATTGTGACAAATGAAACAAGTAGAAATTTAGGGTATATGGTTTTCATGGCAATAAAATTAAACCATCGCCCATAAGGCGGTAAGTCCCCAAACGGATACCCTGCCGGTTACTTGCGTTTCCATTTCATCACCGCTTCCACCTTGTTCTGCACCTGCATTTTCTGGTAAATATTCTTGACATGCTTCTTGATGGCGTGGGAGGTAACACACAGCTCAGCGGCTATTTCCTTAACGAGCTTACCTTGTGACATCAGTTCGAGTACCTGTTTTTCGCGTTCCGTGAAAATGGTATAGCCCTTTTCAAATAACGGCTCATGAAAATACTGGATTATTTTACGTGCTATACCAGGGCTCATGGGCGAGCCTCCGTTGTGTATTTCTTTTATGGCGTTTATGATTGCTTCAGGCGGCGAACTTTTAAGCAGGTAGCCGGACGCCCCTGCTTTCAAGGCTTCAAATATTTTTTCATCTTCCCCGAATACGGTCAGCACCAGGAACTGTATATTCGGGCAGTCCTTTTTTAAACGACGGATGCACTCGATGCCATTTAACCCGGGTAGCTGTATGTCCATTAAAATCACATCGGGCAGGATTTCGGGAACTTCTTTAATGGCGGTTTCGGCGTCCCGCCATGACCCGGCCAGCTGAACTTCCGCCGACAGGCTCAGTAAGGAACCAACAGCGGTCCTATAATTTTCGGTATCTTCGATAAGTCCTGCCAATATCATTGTGTCAGCGATTAAGTGGACAAGGAGATACAAAAAGATCGATCATAAAACAACTACCTTTTGGGGTACCTCCGGTAAAGGAACCTCGATGACTATTACGGCTCCCCTTTCGTTAAAAAATTGAAATCTGCCTTTGACCTGGTCCATACGGGACTGCATATTCTTAAGGCCGTTGCTCCAAAATTGGCCGTCTGAATTGGCGGGGAAGCCGATCCCGTTGTCCCTTACGGCAATATTAAGCTTATCCCGGCTTACTTGTATATTCAATTCAATCCAATGTGCGCCGGAATGTTTTATTACATTGTTTAGCGCCTCTTTTATGCATAAATAAATATTGCGCCTGATTATTCCATTGAGGGCTGCCGCGGGGATCGATTCCGGGAAGATTATCCTGGTCTCGTAGCTCAATGGTTCAAACAATTGCGCAAAGTATTGCCGTACGAATATCAGCAGGCTTTCCAGGCTGTCGTTCCCGGGATTAAAGGACCATACGATTTCCCGCATCTGCATCACGAGATCATTACCAAGCAATGCAACCCTTTGAACATCCGGATATTCGCTGCTTCCGGCCAGTTTTGTCTTAAGCATATTTACATAAATGAGCATCGTCGAAAGGCCCGTACCGATATCGTCATGCATATCGCCGCTGATCCGCTGCCGTTCGGTTTGTATGGCCAACCGTTTTTCATAATCGACTTTTTGCTTTTTCTGCTTGTTACGTATGTATAGAACCGGGAATGAAATTACGGCAAGCAGTACCAGAAAGCCTGATAGGACTATAAAAAGAAGGTTCCGGTTCTCGGACGCAATTTCCTTTAGCTTTTGTTCCTGTTTCAGCAAGGCTATTTCCTTGTCTTTTTTATCGTTTTCAAAGCTGCTCCTGATCTGCTCGACTGCCCGGCTTGCGTTTTCATTAATGATAGAGTCTTTAAGGACGGAATATAGATTCTGGTAATAGTAGGCACTGTCATATCTTTTTTCCAACGCGTATGTCTTTGAAAGGCCGTTGTAAGCCGCGCGCATATCTTCCCGGTGCAGTATGGATCTTGAAAGGGCCAGCCCCCGGTTTAAAAAATATATGGCGCGGGGATAATGTTCTAATGCCCTATACACTTCCCCGGCATTGATGTAATAGCTTGCCAGGTCGTATTTGTTGCACGACGGGGTATATCCCCTGCCCTTGTGGTAATTCAACCCGTTTAAGGCATATTGCATGGCCAGCCGGTAGTTCCCTTGTAATTTGTAAGTGTTGCTTATCTGGTACAGCGTATAGGCAATGATTCCGGCTATTTCCGAATCGTCTTTGTGATCACGCATCTCCAGACTATCGGCACTTTCATAGATAGCCAACGCGCTAAAAAGGAAACCAAACGAGGATCGCCAGTCTTTTTGCAGTACGCAAACGTCGGCCATGCAGGTATAGCCATGAGCCAAAAGCATCTGCTTGTTCATTTGCATAGCCAGGTTCAGGTATTGCCGGTAATATTTGATCGATTCCACGGGCTGTTCCTGTTTGAGGTAAATAAAGCCGAACTGCTCATTATAATGCGCCAGCATTTCTCTGTCGTGTTGTTGCTCGGCAAGGGCGAGCCCCTTTTGGGCAATGGCCATGGCGCTGGGGTAATCACCGGTATAGTAGTACATGTTCAAAATGCATCCGTACGCTGCATTTATGTCCCTGTATAGCTTATGTGTCTCTGCAATTTTAATGGCCTCCAGGTAAGCGTCGATGGCTTTGAAATAGTCTTTTTTTTCTTCGTAAATGCCGCCCAATCGAAGGAGTGGGAGAATGCTATCCTTCTTACCGGCTGAAATTTTTCCTTCGGCCAGGGTCGATGCTTGTCGTGCCGTTTGCGATTTAGCCTTAAAACAAATACACAGAAGGCATAAATAAAGCAAGCGGACGGGAATATTCATACTGGGGAATAGTCAACTAAAATACAAAAATTTATAAACTTTTTCCACCCCGGTTTTCCCGAACGGCAAATGATGGAGAGCCTCCTACTCTTTCAAGAATGCTGAGATCGCCGCGAGATACCGTTCCGGCTGCTCGCTAAAAATACCGTGACCGGCATCCGGGATAACGACGAGCCGGTGATTGGGAAAGAGTTGCAGGTATTCGTTGGGGCTGCAGGCGTTTGATCAGGCTCGTGTCGCAGACCGTCGACCAGTTGAGGTTGCTGTTCAGATAGGCCGCGAAATCATCGGCTTCTTTGTCGGAAGTCAGTTTTCTGCCGAATTTCGTTGCGACCAATTCCATGGTGCGGGTCCGGAGATTGTTGGCCCGCCGTGAAAGATGTTTCTGGTCACGGGGCTGGAGCTGATGCGACGGATGCGCACCAGGGAAAGGGAAAGCAGAAATACAAAGA
>Ga0210396_10001145_pt1 | contig 29768 bp, 31 predicted proteins | sample IncBWH17OmetaG_FD_155466 | JGI IMG/M metagenome (GOLD analysis project Ga0210396, IMG submission 155466) | Forest soil microbial communities from Barre Woods Harvard Forest LTER site, Petersham, Massachusetts, United States - Inc-BW-H-17-O ...
CATTACGGTCTTCATGGCGGTTCCTCTCGTCTCAATGGACTTGTTTGCACTCGCCACGCTCCCAACACGAGCGGACGAGGCGGAAGGGACCGCCACTACAAACTTCTACGCGCTACGGGACAACCTCGGCGAAGCGATCCTGCGGCTCGGTGTTTGGTTTGCGTGGCTTGCGAGCGCCGATGAACCCGCGCACGTCGCCGTGCTCGCCTACCCCCATGCCGCACTCGTAGCCGTCGAGTCCAGCTGCGACCAGTGCCGACCCGTAGGCGCCCTGGCGCCATGCGATCGTCGGCACTCCGGCGGCACGCAGATGACGCGCGAGGAGGTGCGCGTGCCCCGCGAGAGCGTCGTAGTAGAGGCGTATAGACACCTCGTCGACGACGAGCTCGACCTGCCAGGCGAGCTCGCAGCAGCTGTGATCGAGCGTCGCGTGCTGACCTGTGAGTTGAGGGTAGACAACATCCTCGACCTGCGCTCCCAAAAGGCTCGCACCACAGTCGACATCGCCGACAACGACCTGTTTTGAGAGCCGGGGGAATACAAGCGCTGCCAAGCGATAGGCGCCGCAGCGCACCAGCTCGGCCGCTATGGCGTGATCGCTCCCTCAGCCAGTCGGCTCGGCGAGACGCTTGCGCTCTTCAGCACAAACCTCCCAGTCGAGCAGTGGCCGACGGTGAAGACTCGCGATATCTGGCGAGGTCTTCCCCCCGATCCCCGACGACTGCGCGCTGTTGAGGACGCCGGCTGATAGAGACAGGGAGCCGAGCCGCTTCGACCTAGTCATCGGCTAGCCTTCCCATTGTGCGCACCAATGGATACAGCTTTCCTTGCCCTTATCGGCATCCCGATGTCCGAACAGAAAGGTCGCCACAGGGGATGGCAGAGATATCCAGGAATTGCACGCATCGGATTGCGAGCCCGCCCAGGGTATTCAGCGACGCTGAGTTGCGCGAAGGGGATGCCGTGCAGGTCGAGGTCGACGGACACGCGCGTGTTCAGATCGCGCGCATGGACGATCTCATCGATGAGTACGCGGGCTGCCTCAGCACGGGTGGCGGGTTCGGCCGAACCGTGCGTCGGCTGCGCCAAGAGCGGGATTGAAATGCCGCCTCCGTATCTCGCGGATCGCCAGTGCGCGTGCGGTGAGTTCGATCGACTCTTGAACCAAGACGAGATCCTCGAGAACATGGTCCTGGCAGGTCTCCGCGGCGTCGGCAAGACCGTGGTCCTGGAGATGTTCAAGCCACGCGCGATGCAGCAGGGATGGCTGTGGGCCACAGCCGACCTATCGGAGTCCGCGAGCATCAGCGAGACGGCGTTCGCGCAGCGAATCCTGGCCGATCTCGCGCTGATCACCTCGTTCAACGCCGTGCAGGAGCGCGAGCGCGAGCAGCCCAGCGGCTCTGCAACGCCCAGCGAGCCGCGCAGTGGGCCGGTATCGCAAGAAGTTCTCACTTCCATCTACATCAGCACACCCGGCTTGACCTCGGACAAACTCAAAGCGACGCTCGAATTCGCCTGGGACCGGCTGTGCCGGCAACGCCAGCACAAGGTGATCTTCGCCTACGACGAGGCGCCGAGCCTCTCCGATCACGCCGAGAAAGAGCAGTTCCCGTTATCGGTGCTGCTCGACGTCTTCCAGGCAATCCAGAAGAAAGGCATCCCGTTCATGCTGGTCCTTACCGGCCCGCCGACGCTCTTTCCCAAGCTCGTCGACGCGCGCACCTACTCGGAGCGCATGTTCTGCATAGTGACCCTCACCAAGCTCAACGACGGCGAGAGCCGCGAGGCGATACCCGTGCCGAGCGATCTCACCGGACGCTCCCATCTCCGGATCGAGAAGTTTCATCGTCAGACCAATGAGCCCTCCACCGAACTTATGCAGCGTGCCTAGCGCGCCCGAACTCGCGGGCCCCACCCGCTACGCAATCGCCATCGCCCGCTTCTACGAAGACCTCGCGCAGCGCCTGCTCGCCGGCGCCCAGGCCGCCTTCGTCGAGGCCGGCGCGGGGGAGGCCGACGTCTTCGACGTCCCCGGCGCCTTCGAGCTGCCGCTCGCCGCGTCCTACCTCGCGCGCAGTGGGCGCTACGCCGGCGTCGCCTGCCTCGGCGCCGTCATCCGCGGCGAGACCGACCACTACGACTTCGTCTGCTCGGAGGCCGCCAACGGCATCCAGCGCGTCCAGCTCGACACCGGCGTGCCCTGCGCCTTCGGCGTCCTCACCTGCACGAGCATGGAGCAAGCGCTCGCGCGCGCCGGCGGCGGCAAGCGCGACCAGGGTCGCCACGCCGCCGAGGCCGTGCTGCGGATGGCCGCGCTGCGCGATGAGCTGCGACCCGCCGCGACGAGTAGCTGAGTTACCCATCCGGACCCCCGAGGGGTCCAATCCAAAAAACGTCTACACTGCGAGCCGCTATGGCCAAGGTATGCCACAGCTGCGGCAAGGGCCCCGCGTTCGGGCAGAGTCGCAGCCACTCGATGGTCGCCACCAAGCGCCGCTTCGATCCGAACCTCCAGCGCGTGCGGATCATCGTCGGCAAGGCGCCGCGCCGGGTCTACGTCTGCACACGCTGCTTGAAAGCGGGTAAGGTCGTAAAGGCGCTCTAAGGCCACGGTCGTCAGCGCCGCCGGGCTGACAGGGATGATGCAGACCGCCGTGACCGACACCAACCTGCTGCGCTTCCGAGCCGCCGTCGCCGGCGCCCTCGCCCACCTCGAGTCCCGCCGCCAAGAGGTCAACGACCTCAACGTCTTCCCCGTCGCCGACGGCGACACCGGCGACAACATGGTGCTCACCCTGCGCGCCGTGCTCGCCGAGCTCGACCGCCTCCAGGGCTCCGACACCACCCGCACCGTCGACGAGATCGGCCGCGAGGAGATCGTCCAGTCCGTCGCCCGCGCCGCTCTGCTCGGCGCGCGCGGGAACTCCGGCGTGATCCTCTCCCAGCTGATCCGCGGCGCCGCCGAGGAGCTCGTCGCGCGACCCGGCGAGCTGATCGACGCCAACGTCATCGCCGCCGCCCTCGCCAACGCCGCCGCGCGCGCCTACGGCTCCGTGCGCAACCCCGCCGAGGGCACCATCCTCACCGTCGCCCGCGAGATGGCCCAGCGCATCGCCGCCGACGTGGAGCGCGAGCCCGACGCCGCCGAGCTGCCCCCCGACACCACCCCCGAAACCCAGGACCGCGCGATCGCCGCCGCGCTCGCCCGCGCCGTCGACGCCGGGCAGGAATCGGTCAAGCGCGGCCCCGAGCTGCTCGCCGCGCTGCGCGACGCCGACGTCGTCGACGCCGGCGGCTACGGCCTCACGATCCTCTTCGCCGGCGTCGTCGCCGCGCTGCGCGGCGACGAGCCGCCGCCGCTCGACCACTACCAGCCCGCGCGCATCCACCACCCCGAGCACCACTCCTCCACCTACCGGTACTGCACCAACTTCGCCGTCACCGGCCACGCGCTCGAAGCCGCCCATTTCACCGCGCCGCTGGAGGCGCTCGGCGACTCCGTGCTCGTCGTCGGCGACGCGAGCACGCTCAAGGTTCACCTCCACACCGACGAGCCCGAGCGCGCCACCGCCGTCTTCGACGGCGCCGGCGAGGTCTCCCATCTCGACGTCGCCGACATGCGCCTCCAGGTCGCCGCGCGCGCCGGGCGCCTCGCCGCGGGAGACGCCGCCGGCGGCGCCGCGCCCAGCGGCAACGGCGCCGGCTCCGCCGCCAGCGCCGCTGGCGGCACCCACGGCAGCGGTACACACGCCGGCGCCCACGCCGACCCCACCGTGCGCTGCGCCGCCGTCGCCGTCGTTAGCGGCGACGGTCTCACCGCGCTGTTCGCCGAGCTCGGCGTGCACACGCTCGACGGTGGACCCACGCTAAACCCCTCCACGTACGAGCTGCTCGCCGCGATCCACGGCGTGCCCGCCGAGGAGGTCCTCGTGCTGCCCAACAGCCCCAACGTGATCATGGCCGCCGAGCGCGCCGCCGAGCTCTCCGACAAGCAGGTCCTCGTCGCGCCCGCGACCAGCCAGCAGGCCGGGCTCGCCGCCGCGCTCGCGCTCGCCCCCGACCAGCCGCTCGAGCGCAACGCCGCCGCCGTACGCGCGGCGCTCGTCGGCCTGCGCACCGGCGCCGTCGCGCCCGCCGCCCGCGCCGACGCCCGCGGGCGCTTTCAGCCCGGCGAGGCCGTCGGCTTCATCGACGACGAAGTCGTCGCCTGGGGCGAGCCGGCCGCGACCCTGCGCGCCGTCCTCGCCACGCTCGCCGACGGCGCCGAGCTGCTCAGCGTCCTCACCGGCGCCGACGCCCCGCTCCCCGACGACGCCGTCGCCGCCCTCCTCGACGGCGATCACGACGCCGAGCTCGAGCTGCGCCGCGGCGGTCAGGCCGCCTATTGGTGGCTACTCTCAGCCGAGTAGCACCGGCCGCCGCCCCGCGCGCATTCGCCACCGGCGCGCCGCTCCACCGCGCCGCACTGCGCGCTGCGCCGCTGCGCTGGCCGCGCCTCGCGCGCCTCGCGCGCCCGCTGGACGCCGGCGGCGGCCGCGGGCTGCCCGCGAAGACCGCCGCGGGCCTCGCGGCGCTGGGCGTGACGAGCGTCGGCGACCTGCTCGAGCACCTCCCGCGCGAGCGCCGCGCCGCGCGCACCGTCGCCGAGCTGGGGCCCGGCGAGCAGGCCACGATCGCCGTCGAGGTCCGCGCGATCACGCGCCGTGCGGTGCGCCGCCGCGGCATGCGCCCGCTCGTCGAGGCGACCGTCTTCGACGCCACCGGCACGCTGCGCGCGACGTTCTTCAACCAGCCCTGGCTCGTCGACCGCTACACCCCCGGCACGCGCCTGCTGCTGCACGGCAAGGCCGCGCGCGGCGGCGCCTTCAGCGTCGCCTACCACGCGCTCGGGGGCGAGCTGGGCGCCGAGCAAGGGCCGGCGGGGGTCGCGCACTACCCCGCGGCGGAGGGCGTCAGCTCGACGCAGATCGCGGCGCTCGTGCGCGAGCATCGCGCCGCGCTCGCGGACATCGCGGAGCCGCTGCCCGGCGCGCTGCGCGCCGCCGAGCGCCTCTGTGACCGCGCGGGCGCGCTCGCCGCGATGCACTTCCCGCGCGACGAGCGCCAGGCCGAGGAGGCGCGCCGGCGCCTCGCGTTCGAGGAGCTGCTGCTGGCGCAGCTCACCGTGCTGCGCCGCCGCGCGCTGCGCGGCTCGGGCAGGGCCGTCGCGCTCGCGCAGGGCGCGGAGGGCGCGGAGGGGGTGGCGGGGGCGGCCGGGGGCGCCACGGGGACGCGGGACCAGGACGGGCTGACCGCGCGCTGGCTTGCGGGACTCCCGTTCGCGCTGACCGCGGCGCAGCGCGCGGCGATGGACGCGATCGACGCGGACCTCGCGCGCGCGAGCCCGATGCAGCGGCTGCTGATGGGCGAGGTCGGCTCGGGCAAGACCGTCGTCGCGCTCTACGCGCTGCTGCGCGCGGTCGAGTGCGGGATGCAGGGCCTGCTGATGGCGCCGACGGAGACGCTCGCCGAACAGCACTTCGCGACGCTGCAGACGCTCGTCCCCGAGGCGCTGCTGGCGAGCGCGCTGCTGAGCGGCTCGACCCCGGCGTCGCGCCGCGCGGACACGCTCGGCAAGCTCGCCTCGGGCGAGCTCGCGCTGATCGTCGGCACGCACGCGCTGATCGAGTCCGACGTCGAGTTCGCGCGCCTCGCGGTCGCGGTCGTCGACGAGCAGCACCGCTTCGGCGTGCGCCAGCGCGCGGCGCTCGACCGCAAAGGGCCGCCGCTGGCTGCGGGCGATCTGGCGCTGCGTGGGGAGGTTGGTGCGGTGCCGGGTGGCGAGGTCGGTGCGGCGCCGGGCGGGGGCGACGACGCGGCGCCCCGCGCGCGCCTGGCCCCGCACGTGCTGCACATGACGGCGACGCCGATTCCGCGCACGCTGGCGCTGACGGCGTACGGCGACCTCGACGTGACGCGCCTGCGCGAGCTGCCGCGCGGGCGCCAGCCGATCGCGACGCACGTCGCGGCGAGCGAGGCGGAGCGCGCGCGCGCGTACGAGCGCATCCGCGAAGAGCTGCGCGCGGGGCGCCAGGCGTACGTGGTCTGCCCGCTCGTCGAGGAGTCCGACCGAAGCCGGGAGACGCTCGCCTCCGGCGAGCATCCCCGTTTCGGCCAGCTGCAGGCGCGGGCCGCGACGGCGGAGTTCGAGCGCCTGCGCGCGGGCGAGCTGAAGGGGTTCGAGATCGAGTTGATGCACGGACAACTGCCCCCCCGCGAGAAGCAGCGCGCGATGGCGCGCTTCGCGTCGGGTGCCGCGGACGTGCTCGTCGCGACGACCGTGATCGAGGTCGGCGTGGACGTGCCGAACGCGACGGTGATGCTCGTCGAGAACGCCGAGCGCTACGGGATCTCGCAGCTGCACCAGCTGCGCGGACGCATCGGCCGCGGCGAGCACCCCTCGCTGTGCCTACTGTTCGGGGCGCGCGAGTCGCCGCGGCTGCGCGCGCTCGCGGAGCACCGCGACGGCTTCGCGCTCGCCGAGATCGACCTGGAGCTGCGCGGCGAGGGCGAGCTCGCGGGGGTGCGCCAGAGCGGTCAGGCCGAGCCGCGCGTCGCGCGCCTGCCGCAGGACGCGGAGCTGCTCGAGCGCGCCCACGACTGGGCGCAGCGACTGCTCGCAGTGGACCCCGCGCTCGTGGCGCCGGAGCACGCGCTGTTGCACGACGCGCTGGAGCGCACGTTCGGCGCGCAGGCGAGCGAGCCGATCCCCGGGTGAGGGTGATCGCCGGCATTTACGGGGGGCGGCGCCTGCGCGCGCCGGCTGGTCGCGCGACGCGGCCGACCTCCGAGCGGGTGCGCGAGGCGCTGTTCGCGACGCTCGGCGAGCTGCACGGCGCGGTCGTCCTGGACCTCTTCGCGGGCACCGGCGCGCTCGCGATCGAGGCGCTCTCGCGCGGCGCCGCGCGCGCGGTCCTCGTCGAGCGCGACGCCCGCGCGCTGGCCGCGCTGCGCGCGAATCTCGCGGCGCTCGGCATCGCCCCGCCCGCCGCCGAGGTGCGCCGCGGGGAGGCGCTGCGCGCCCTGCGCACCGCACGCGAGCGCGCGGAGACATACGATCTTCTCTTCGTCGATCCGCCCTACAGCCATGCGGGTGTGCTGGGACGCGAGTTGGCCGCGGCGCTACCGCCGTTGCTCGCGCCGCGGGCGCGCGTGGTCGTGGAGAGCGATCGGCGCTCCGAGCCGCTCGATCTCGGCCTCACGGTCGAGCTGCAACGGCGCTACGGCGACACCGTGATCACCATCCACCGCCAACCATGACCCCCGACAAGTCCATCGCCGTCTGCCCGGGCTCCTACGACCCGATCACCAACGGCCACCTCGACGTGATCCGCCGCACGGCGGCGCTCTACGAGGAAGTCGTCGTGGCGGTCGTCAACCGCTCGGTGCGCAAGAGCCCGACGCTGTTCGCGATCGAGGAGCGCGTCGCGTTCATCGAGGGCGCGACCGTGGACCTGCCCGGGGTGCGGGTCGAGCCCTTCAACACGCTGATCGTCGAGCTCGCGCGGCGCGTCGGCGCGAAGTCGATCGTCAAGGGGCTGCGCGCGATCTCGGACTTCGAGTACGAGTTGGAGATGCACCAGCTCAACAGTCGCCAGGACCCCGAGATCGAGTCGGTTTACCTGATGGCCAACCCGCAGTACAGTTTCCTGTCATCGAGCGGCGTCAAGGAGCTCGCGACGTTCGGTGGCAGGATCGACGATCTGGTGCCGCCCGACGTCGCCCGGCGGTTGCAGGAAGAGCTCGCGCGCTGACGAATCTTGGGATCGGAGACTTGAGGTAGCCCTATGGATGTCCTGGTATTGATCGACAAGCTTGACGACTTGGTGCACAACGCCAAGTCCGTGCCCATGACCGACCAGGTCCGGGTCGACAAGGAGGAGATCTACGACATCCTCGACCAGATGCGCGCGACGATCCCCGAGGAGATCAAGCAGGCGCGCTGGATCGTCAAGGAGCGCCAGGAGATGCTCGCCGAGGCCAAGCGCGAGGCCGAGCGCATCGTCAAGGAGGCCCGCGAGCGCCAGGAGCGGCTGCTCGGCGAGGAGGAGGTCACCAAGCAGGCCGAACGCGCCGCCGAGGACATCATCGAGGACGCCCGCACCCGCGAGCGCGAGATCCGCCTCGGCGCCGAGGACTACGCCGACGAGATCCTCAGCACGCTCGAGGTCAACCTCTCCAAGATCATCTCCGCCGTCGGCCGCGGCCGCGAGCGACTGCAAGGCAAGGACGAGCCCGCCGAAGTGTCCTAGGCGGCCGCTGAGCGGCGCGCTGCTGCGTCCTCGCTCGCTCACCTGTGCCCCGAACGGGGTATGTGCGCAAGCACATTTCGCTCGCTGCGTCCTCGCATCGCTTGCTCAGCGACCACCTAGGACGGGCCATCTGGCAACATCGCGACGACTGCAATTGGATGGCGTGGGATAATCAGCGGCCGATGAGCTCGCCGGTCAAGTATCGCCTCGAAGTCGCGCGCACGCTGCTGGGGACGGGCATGTTCAAACTCGAGCGCCCCGACCGCTCGGTGCGTGCGCTGCGCACGCTGCAGCAGTGGGGCTCCAACGCGGCCGCCGCGTACACGATCTGCGCGATCCGCTACCCCGATCGCCTCGCGCTGATCGATGAGCGCGGGACGCTCACGTTCGCGGAGGTCGAGCGCCGCACGAACGCGCTTGCGCACGGGCTCGCGGCCGCCGGCGTGCGCGAAGGCGATGGCGTCGCGATCATGTGCCGCAACCACCGTGGGTTCGTCGAGGCGACCGTCGCCTGCGCGAAGCTCGGCGCGAGCCAGCTCTACCTCAACACCGCCTTCGCCGGCCCCCAGATCGCGGACGTGCTGCGCCGCGAGGCGCCGAGCGCGCTGATCTACGACGAGGAGTTCGCCGACCTCGTCAGCGAAGGCTCCGAGGGCATGCACCGCTTCGTCGCGTGGTCCGAGACGCCGGCCGAGCGCCGCGCCGCCGCTGGTCGCGACGGAGCCGCCGCGGGCGTCGAGGGTCGCGATGAAGGCGCCGCGGGCGTCGAGGGTCGCGATGAAGGCGCCGCGGGCGTCGAGGGTCGCGATGAAGGCGCCGCGGGCGTCGAGGGTCGCAACGGGGCCGACGGGGGCGCCACGGCCGCCGCCGAAGACGCAAGGCTCGAGGACCTGATCGCAAGCGGCGACCCCGCGCCGCTGGAGCCGCCCGCCGAGCACGGGCGCGTCGTGATCCTAACCTCCGGCACGACCGGCACGCCGAAGGGCGCCAAACGCAAACAGCCCGACTCGATGGAGCCGCTCGCGGCGATGTTCTCGAAGATCCCGCTGCGCGCGCACGAGAGCACCGTGATCGCCGCGCCGATGTTCCACTCGTGGGGCTACGGGCACTTCACGCTCGCGATGCCGCTCGCCTCGACGCTTGTGCTGCCGCGGCGCTTCGACCCCGAGGGGACGCTCCGCGCGATCGCGCACCACCGCGCCAGCGCGCTCGCCGTCGTCCCGGTGATGCTCCAGCGCATCATGGAGCTCCCCCCCGCGACGATCGCGCGCTATGACCTCAGCTGCTTGCGGATCATCGCCGCCTCCGGCTCCGTGCTGCCCGGCGAGCTCGCCACGCGCGTCATGGACACCTTCGGCGATGTCCTCTACAACCTCTACGGCTCCACCGAGGTCGCCTGGGCCACGATCGCTACGCCTCAAGACCTCCGCGCCGCGCCCGGCACCGCGGGGCGCCCACCGCTCGGAACCGTCGTCAAGCTGCTCGACGCCGAAGGCCGCGAGGTCGCCGCCGGCGAGCGTGGGCGGATCTTCGCCGCCAACGAGATGGTCTTCGAGGGCTACACCGGCGGCGGCGGCAAGGAGATCGTGCGCGGCCTCATGAGCACCGGCGACATGGGTCACTTCGACGCCGCCGGGCGCCTCTTCGTCGACGGCCGCGACGACGAGATGATCGTCTCCGGCGGCGAGAACGTCTTCCCCCGCGAGGTCGAGGATCTGCTCGCCGACCACGCCGATATCGAAGAGGCCGCCGTGATCGGCGTCCCCGACGATGAGTTCGGCCAACGCCTCAAGGCCTTCGTCGTCCCCCGCGCGGGCGCCGACCTCGACGAGGACGCGATCAAGGAATACGTCAAGCGCAACCTCGCCCGCTTCAAGGTCCCCCGCGACGTCGTCTTTGTCGAGGAGCTGCCGCGCAACGCCACCGGCAAGGTGCTCAAGCGCGAGCTCAGCGCCGCCGGCTAGGCGACGGCTAGGCGCAGCGCCTCGCGTTCGGAATAAAGCTCCGGGTGCACGGCGCGAGGGCGCGGCCGGTGAGGCGCGCGAGACGATGCGTGGGGATAGCGCGCTGGATCTTTTGTATATTTTTTGGAGTTTCTTTCTAAGAGAAACTATTTTCGAGGTAAAGATTCTCCAAAAATAGAATGTCCTCTTCGTGCCGCGACGCGCGGCGAGAAGCCTCCGATCGCGCAAACTCACGCGATCAGGACGCGATCAGGACGCGATCGGGGTGCGCGTCGCTAGCCTGAAAGAGATGCCTCCCTCGACCCACAAGCTCGATCTCGCCAGCCTCCGCCTCAACCCCGGCGAAGGACGCCGGCTCGAGTTCGAGGTCCCGATCGAGTCGTTCCAGTTCGGCGGCGAGCGCTACGTCTGCGAACCATCGCGGGTGCCCGTGCAGCTGGGAATCTCGCGCATGGTCGGCCACGGGTACGCGTTGCGCCTGCGCTTGCGCGCCACGCTCGTCGGGCCCTGCATGCGCTGCCTTGCGCCCGCCGCCCCCAGCTACGAGGTGGACGCGCGCGAGGTCGACCGTCCCGGCGGTGGCGAGGAGCTCTCCAGCCCCTACGTACGCGAGGAGATCCTCGACATCGAGGCCTGGGCGCGCGACGCGTTCGCGCTCAGCATGCCCGCCCAGGTCCTCTGCCGCGAGGACTGCGCCGGCCTCTGCCCCGAGTGCGCCGCCGATCTCAACGAAGTCGGGCCCGAGCACCACCACGAGGCCGCCCCCGACCCCCGCTGGGCCAAGCTCCGCGAGCTGCGCCTGGAGTGACGCGCGGTTGGATACGCCTGGCCGGACGCGCCCGGAGTGAGTCCGGCTGGGACACACACGCGGGGCTTGATACCCTTCGGCGCCGATGGCCGTCCCCAAGAAAAAGCAGTCCCACAGCCGCACCGCCAAGCGCCGCGCCCAGCACAAGGTCACCGCGCCCGCGCTCAGCGAGTGCCCGCGCTGCCACTCCCCGCGCCGTCCGCACCGCGTCTGCTCCGTATGCGGCACGTACGCCGGTCGCGAGATCCTCGCCCCCGTCGTACACGGCGAGCACGACGGACACGATCACGAGTAGCGACGTCGTCGTCGCCGTCGACGCCAACGGCGCCGACCTCGGGCCCGCGGAGGTCGCCGCCGGCGCCGCGCTCGCCGCGGAGCGGGGCGCGCGCGTGCTGCTGTTCGGACCCGTCGCCGCGCTCACCGCCGCTGGCCTGCCGCCCGGCGTCGAAGTCGTCGACGCGCCCGTCTCGATCGCCAAGAGCCCCGATCCCGCGCGCGCCGCGCGCGCGAGCACCGACGCCTCGATCGTGCAGGCCGCGCGCGCCGTCGCCGACGGTCGCGCGCATGCGCTCGTCTGCGCCGGTGGCACCGGCGCCGCGCTTGCCGCCGGGCTCTTCAACATCAAGCGCGCCCGCGGCATCCACCGGCCGGCGCTCGCGCTGCCGCTGCCAATTCCCGGCTCCGCCGCGGGCGTCGCCCCTCACACTGTCACCCTGCTCGACGTCGGTGCCAACGCGCAGGCGCGCCCCGAGCACCTCGTGCAGTTCGCCTTCATGGGCGCCGCGCTCGCGCACACCGTGCTCGGCGTCGCGCGACCCCGCGTCGCGCTGCTCTCAAACGGCGAGGAGGACGCGCGCGGCGCGCCGCTCGTGCTGGAGGCCGCGAGGCTGCTGCGCGAGCGGCTGGGCGCAGGCGCTGCGAGCGCCGCCGGCCAGGGCGCGGCGCGCTCGGCTCACGCGACCGCGGACGCGGACGTGGACGCCGCGCCCTTCGCGTTCCTCGGCAACGTCGAGGGCGGCGACCTCACGGGCGGCGCCGCCGACGTGATCGTCACCGACGGCTTCACCGGCAACATCGCGCTGAAGCTGATCGAGGGCGTCTCGCAGACGATGCTCCACGCGATCCGCGGCGCCGCCGAATCCTCGCCGCGCGCACAGCTCGGGGGCCTGCTGCTGCGCCCCGCGCTGCGCGCCTTCCGCGAGGAGATCGACCCCGAAGCACAGGGCGGCGCGTACCTGCTCGGGCTGCGCCGACTCGGGGTCGTCCCGCACGGGCGCTTCACGCGGCACGGCTTCGCGCACGCGATCGCGCGCGCCGCGCGCGGCGCGCGCGAGGACGTCGTCGGCGCCACGCACGTCGCGCTGCAGCAAGCCGGCGCGCTGCGCGAGCGGCCCGCCGCCGCCGGCGCGCCCCGCGGGGCACTGGACTGCGAGCCATCGGCGCTGGACTCCCAGCCATCGACGCAGGACCGCTCGCCATCCGCCCCGGACGCTAGCCTGCGCGGCAGTGACTCCTGAGCAGGTATACGAGCTGATCCGTGGCCATCTCGCCGACGAGCTCGACGTCGATCCCGCGCAGATCGCGCTCGCGACGCGCTTCAAGGAGGATCTCGCCGCGGACTCGCTCGACCTCTACACGCTGGTGCAGGAGCTCGAGGACAGCTACGGCGTGCGCATCTCCGACGAGCAGGCCGCGGATATCCTCACCGTCGGGCAGGCCGTCGACTTCGTCGTCGCGCACACTGGCCCCGGCGAGGTGTAATGAAGTCCAATGAAACTGCTGTACGGGTTGTTGGAGGAGCTCCCCGGCGAGCTCGCGCGTCAGGTCTTCACGCACGCCTCGTGGAGCGAGCGGCGCAGCGACTCCTACGCGCGCCTCGCGTTCCTCGGCGACAGCGTGCTTGCGCTCGCCGTGACCACCCACCTCTATCCGCGCCTGGAGGCCGAGCGCTTCGGTGCCGGACGCCTCACGAAGATCCGCGCCCAGGCCGTCTCCGGTCCCTCGTGCCGTGCCGTCGCCGAGCGCCTGGAGGTGCCCGGGCGGCTGCACGCCGCCGCGCCGCAGGACGTGCGCGAGAACGCGCTCGCGCTCGGCGAGACCGAGCGTGTCCTGGCCTCCGTGATCGAGGCCGTGATCGGCGCGTGCTACCTGCACGCCGGCTACGAGCGCACCGCGCAAGCCGTCGTCGAGGCCTTCGCGCCCGAGATCGAGCAGGCGCTCGAGCACCCCGTCGACTTCAAGTCCACCCTGCAAGAGCTCCTCGCCCAGCGCGGCGCCGTCGTCAGCTACAAGGTCACCGCCGAGCAGGGACCCCCGCACGAGCGCACCTTCGAGGTCAGCGCCAGCGTCGACGGGCGGCTGCTCGGCAGTGGCTCCGGGCGCAGCAAGAAGCACGCCGAGCAAGAGGCCGCGCGGCAAGCCGTCGAGACGCTGCAGACACAGACATCATGATCGTGAGTTCACACAGAGGCTCTGGATCCGCAAGCCGCCAGTGGTGGTCGCGATGCATCTGAAGTCGCTCACGCTGAAGGGCTTCAAGTCCTTCCCGGACCGCACGCGCCTGGACTTCGGACCGGGCGTCAGTGTCGTCGTCGGCCCGAACGGCTCGGGCAAGTCCAACGTCACCGACGCCGTGCTGTGGGCGATGGGCGAGCAGTCCCCGCTCGCCGTGCGCGGGCAGTCGATGCAGGACGTCATCTTCGGCGGCGGGCGCGGCGTGCAGGCGCGCAGCTCCGCCGAGGTCGAGATCGTCCTCGACAACTCCGACGGCACCGTCGCGCTGCCGCTCGCGGAGATCTCGATTCTGCGGCGCCTGGACCGCTCCGGCGAGGGCGAATACCGCCTCAACGGCGCGCGCTGCCGCCTCGTCGACGTGATCGAGGTGCTCTCCGACACCGGCCTCGGCAAGGAGACGCACTCCGTCATCTCCCAGGGCCGCGTCGAGGGCATCGTGACCTCCAAGCCCCGCGACCGGCGCCTGCTGATCGAGGAGGCCGCGGGTCTTGGCAAGCACCGCAAGCGCCGTCGCAGAGCCCAGCTGAAGTTGGAGCGCACCCAGGAGAACCTCGACCGCGCGCTCGACGTGGAGCGGGAGGCGCGCAGCCGACTGCGCCCCCTCAAGCGCCAGGCCGAGGCCGCCGAGTTGCACGAGCGCCTCGAGTGCCAGCTGCTCGAAGCGCGCCTCGAGCTCGCCCGCGAGGCGCTGCGCGCGCGGCGCCTGGAGCTCGACGGCGCCGAGTCCCGCGTCCAGGTCGCGCGCGCCGCCCGCGAGAGCGTCGAAGGCGAGCTCGCGGGGGTCGTAGAGCGCCGCGGTCGCGCCGAGCGCGCGCTTGCCGAGCGCTCCGCGCGCCACGACGAGCTCGCCGGGCGCGTATTCAAAGCGCGCGCCGCGCACGAGCGCCTGCAGCTGCGCCGCGAGCACGCGCTCGCCACCGCCGAGAGCCTTGAGGACCGCCGCGCGCGCACCCAGCGCGAGCTCGACACCCTGCAGGAGCTACTCGCCGCCGCCCCCGACGTGGGCTCGCAGGCCGGTGGGCGTCGCATCGCCGAGCTCGAGGCGCAGCTCGCCGAGCTCGACCGTGAGCGCGAGCACGAGCTCGAGCGCGAGGTCGCCGAGCTCGCCGCCGCGCACGCCCAGACAGAGGGTGAGGTCGCGACGCTGCGCGACGCGCTCGCCGCGGTCCGCGCCGCCCGCGAGCAGGCCGAGACGCAATCCGAGACCGCCCGCGCCGCGCTGCGCGAAACCGAGCGCGCCGTGCAAGACGCGCGTCGCGAGGCCGCCCGCGTCGGCGCCGAGCTCGCCGCCGTCAACCAGTTCCTACGCAGCCACAGCCGCTCCCTCGCGACGAGCGCCTCGAGCCCCGCCGCCAGCGACGACGCGCCGCGCGCGCTCAGCGAGATCCTGAAAGTGCGGGGCGGCTATGAGCTCGCGCTCGCCGCCGTGCTCGGCAGTCGCCTCGACGCCGCGCTCGTCGCCGACATCGCCGCCGCCGCACAGCTGCTCGACCGCGCCGGGCCCGACGGCGCGAGCGTCCTGCTCGCCGGCGCCGCCGCGAGCGGATCGGCCGGCCAGGAGCAGGGCGTGGGTGCCGACGCGGGCGACGCAGACGACGCGGACGGGGCGGAGCTCGATGTGGCGTCTACCGTGGCAGCCGACGTCGAGGATTCCGTGCGCCTCACTCGCCCCGCCGCCCCCGCGCCGAGCGCGCGGCGTTTGATCGAGTTCGTACGGGCGCCCAAGCCGGTGCTAGCGCTGGCCTCGCGGCTGCTCGCCGACACCTGGGTGGTCGAGTCCTTCGAGGGTCTGGCCGACGACTTCGGCGGAGTCGCCGTGACGCCGGGCGGGCGCGTCTGGTTCGCGGCGGGCGGCGAGGTGCGCCAGGTGACCGCGGGCGGCGCCGAGCGCGTGCTCGCGCGTCGCAACGAGCGCGAGCAGCTGATCGCCGCGACCGACGCCGCCGCGGCCGCCGAGCACGCCGCGCGCACCGCGGCCGAGCGCGCGCTCGAACAACTAAGCGACGCCGACGCCGCCCGCGAGCAGGCCGAGAGCGCGCTGCGCGAAGCCGAGCGCGACCACGCCCGTGCGCTCGAGCAACAGCGCCACGCCGCGTGGCTGATCGAGCAGCGCCGCGCCGCACCCGAGCAGGGCGCGCTCGCCGTGCGCCGCGCCGAGCTGCAAGGCGAGCTCGCCGCCGAGCGCCGCCAGGCCGAGCGCGTGCGACGCGAGCACGCCGAGCGGCTCGCGCGACTGGAAGAGCTGCGCGAGCAGCACGCCGCCGACACCGCGCTCGGCCCGCTCGCCAGCCGGCTCGCCGCCGCACTCGACGCGGTCGCCGTCGCGGTCGCGGCGCGCGTCGCCGAGCTCGACGCGGAGCTCGCCGCGCACAACGCGGCCGGCGAGGAGATGGCCGGCGAGCTGCGCGCGTGCGCCGGCAGCGAGGCCGAGCTCCAAGCGCGCCTGCGCGCCGAGGGCGAGGCCGTCACCAGCGCCGAGGTCGCCGCGCAGCGCCTGCGCGACCAGGCCGCCGACGCCGCGCTCGAGCTGCGCACTGTCGCCGAGCGCCTGCAGCTGCCCGAGCCCGAGGTCGCCCCGGACGCGCCGCCGCTCGACGCCGAGCAGGAGCAGGCGCTGCGCGCGCGCGTCGAGCGCCTGCAGCGCCGCCGCGAGCAGCTCGGGCCCGTGAACCCGCTCGCGCAGGAGGAGTACGCGCAGGCGCTCGCGCACGTCGCGGAGCTCGAGGAGCGCCGCGTCGACCTCGAGACCGCGCTGCGCGAGCTGCGCACCGTGATCCGCGACACCGACCGCCAGATCCACGAGACCTTCCAGGCGACCTTCGAGGCCGCCGCGCGCAACTTCGAAGAGCTCGCCCGCGACGTCTTCCCCGGCGGCAGCGGCCGCCTGCGACTCGTCAAGGATGAGCTCGCGCCACGACCCGTGCTCGGCGGCCAGCCGGCCCCCGAGACCGCGGCGGGGGAGGGCAGCGGGAACGGGGACGGGAACGGCGTCTCCGAGGCCGAGGTCGAGGCCGCCGCGGAGGCCGAGGCGGATGCCGAGGAGCAGCGCGCCGAGGGCGACGCCGAGGAGCTCCTCGGCGTCGAGATCGAGATCACCCCCGCCGGCAAGTCCGCCAAGCGCCTCTCGCTGCTCTCCGGCGGGGAGAAGTCGATGACCGCGCTCGCGTTCCTATTCGCGGTGTTCCTCGCGCGGCCGTGCCCCTTCTACATCATGGACGAGGTCGAGGCCGCGCTCGACGACCTCAACCTCGACCGCTTCCTGAGCCTCCTGCGCCGCTACGCCGACCGCGCGCAGTTCATCGTCATTACCCACCAGAAGCGCACGATGGAGGCCGCCGACTGGCTCTATGGTGTCTCGATGGCCGGCAACGGAGTCTCCAAGGTGCTCTCGCGGCGGTTGCCGCCCGCGGCGCCGGTCGAGCAGGAGCAGCTACCGGCGCCAGAGGTCCTGCAGGAGGGGCCGACCGCGGAGAGCGCGCGTGCGCGAAGCGACGAGCAGCCGCTCGACATGGCCGAGGTCGCCTAGCTCGATGGTCGACGCGCGCCGCGACTGATTCCGTGCCGCGCGACTGGGAGGACCTGTTCATCGCCGACGCGCGCGAGGACGCGGGCGTCGAGGTGACCGATGAGAGCCACGCGCCGCGGCGCGGCCTCTTCCGACGCCTGCGCGAGAACCTCGCGAAGACCCGCCAGGCGCTCAGCGGCGAGATCCAGGCGACGCTCTTCCAGACGCTCGACGAGCACACCTGGGAGCGCCTGGAGGAGGCTTTGATCATGGCCGACGTCGGCGCCGCGACGACCGCGTCGGTCGTGCAGACGCTCGAGGCCGCGGCGACCGCGGGCGAGCTCAGCGGTGGCGAGGCGCTCTCCGAGCGGCTGATCGAGCTGCTCGCGCAGACCGCGCGCACCGGCGAGGGGCGCATCGACATCCGCGCCCAACCCACCGTGATTCTTGCCGTCGGCGTCAACGGGACCGGCAAGACGACGACCGCGGGCAAGCTTGCGTGGCACCTGCGGCGCGAGCTCGGCCGCAGCGTCCTGCTCGCCGCCGCCGACACGTTCCGCGCCGCCGCGACCGAGCAGCTCGAAGGCTGGGCGCAGCGCGCCGAGTGCGAGATCGTGACCGGGCCGGAGGGCTCGGACCCCGGCGCCGTCGCGTTCGAGGCGGTCGCGCAGGCCAACAGCCGCGGCATCGATGTTGTGATCGTCGACACCGCGGGTCGCCTGCACACCCAGGATGACCTGATGGCCGAGCTCACGAAGGTCCGCCGCGTGATCGCGCGCCAGCTCGACGGCGCGCCGCACGAGACGCTGCTCACCGTCGACGCGACGACAGGGCAGAACGGCCTGCGCCAGGCGCGCATGTTCGCCGACGCGGTCCAGGTCAGCGGGATCGTGCTGACCAAGCTCGACGGCACCGCGCGCGGCGGGATCGCGCTGGCGATCGCGCGCGAGCTCGAGATCCCCGTCAAGCTGATCGGCGTCGGCGAGTCGCTGGAGGACCTGCGCCCATTCGACCCCGAGGAGTTCGCGCGCGCGCTCGTGCAGGCATGATCGCGCTCACCCCGCCCCGGCGCCCGGTCGACGCGGTGCGATAATCGAGGATATGGACGCGTGGATCATCTGGCTTGCCGCGGGCTGCGTGCTCGGCGTGGGGGAGATGCATACCGGCGGCTTCTTTCTCGCGCCGTTCGCGGTGGGAGCGTTCGTCGCCGCGCTCGTCACGCTCGCCGGCGTCGGCGCGGGGCTCGCGGTCGGGGTCTTCCTGCTGGCCTCGCTGCTGGTGCTGCTCACGCTGCGCCCGCTCGCACGCCGCCACCGCCGCCTGCCGCCGCCGATCCGCACCGGCGCGGCCGCGCTGGTGGGGGCCGACGCGACGGTGCTCGAGCGGATCGCCAACCGCGAGGGCGTCGGCTGCGTGCGCATCGGTGGCGAGACCTGGACCGCGCGCAGCTACGACGAAGACGAGGTGATCGACGCGGGCGAGCGCGTGCAGGTAGTAGAGATCCGCGGCGCCACGGCGCTCGTGATGCATTGACCCACCATCGCCCCCTCGTAATGCATTGACCCACCACCCCGACAGGCAGTAGAAAGGCTTCGCAATGGTCGCTCTCATCATCCTCGCCGTGATCGTGCTGTTCGCGCTGGTCGTGGCGGCGCGCACGATCCGCGTGATCCCGCAGGCACGCGCGGGCGTCGTCGAGCGCCTCGGCCGCTACAGCCGCACGCTCGAGCCGGGCCTGACGATCGTCACGCCGTTCATCGACCGCGTGAAGCCGCTCGTGGACCTGCGCGAGCAGGTCGTCAACTTCTCGCCGCAGTCGGTCATCACCGAAGACAACGTCGTCGTGGGGATCGAAACGGTCCTCTACTTCACGATCACCGACCCGCGCTCGGCGACGTATGAAATCGCGAACCCGCTGCAGGCGATCGAGCAGCTCACGGTCACGACGCTGCGCAACGTGATCGGCGGCCTCAGCCTCGAGGCGACGCTGACCGCGCGCGAGAACGTCAACGCCGAGCTGCGCACCGTGCTCGACGAGGCGACCGGCAAGTGGGGGATCCGCATCAACCGCGTCGAGATCAAGTCGGTCGACCCGCCGGCGGACATCCGCACGGCGATGGAGAAGCAGATGCGCGCCGAGCGCGACCGCCGCGCCGCGATCCTCACCGCCGAAGGTCAGCGCCAGGCGCAGATCCTGACCGCGGAAGGCGAAAAGCAGGCCGCGGTGCTCTCCGCCGAAGGCGCCAAGCAGGCCGCGGTGCTGCGCGCGGAGGGCGAAGCGAAGGCGATCGATACCGTCTTCAAAGCGATCCACGAGGGTCGCCCGACGCGCGACCTGCTCAGCTACGAATACCTGCAGATGCTGCCCCAGCTCGCCGAAGGCGACTCGAACAAGGTCTTCGTGATCCCCTCGGAGTTCGCCGAGGCATTCGGCGGGATCGGCGAGGCGCTCGCGCGCCGCGCCGACGAGCGCGCTCCCGGCGAGGGCGCACCGGCCGCGCCGGGCGAGATCTCGACCAACGGCGCCCCCGGCGAGCTCGCCAGTGGCGGCGATGCGTCCGGCGGCGCGCCGCCCGTGGGCTCGCAGGGCTGAGCGCGGCGATGTTCGACTCGCTCGCGGAGAAGCTCCAGGCGACGCTCTCCGAGGTCCGCCAGCGCGGAACGCTGACCGAGCAGGACATCGACCGCGCGATGCGCGAGATCCGCCTCGCGCTGCTCGAGGCGGACGTCAACTTCAAGGTCGTCAAGCAGTTCACGAGCGACGTCAAGGAGCGCTGTCTGGGGGCGGAGATCCTCGGACGACTGCACCCCGGCCAGCAGGTCGTGAAGATCGTCGCCGATGAGCTCACGGCGCTGATGGGCGGCGAGGCGGCGGGCCTGCGCTTCGCCTCGCGCCCCCCGACGGTGATCCTGCTGGCGGGGCTGCAGGGCTCCGGCAAGACGACCGCCGCCGCGAAGCTCGCGCGGCTGCTGCACGAGGAGCACGGCTCGGCCGTCGCGCTCGCGGCGTGCGACACCTACCGCCCGGCCGCGGTCGAGCAGCTCGTGAAGATGGGCGAGCGCGCGGGCGCCACGGTCTACGAGCGCGGCACCGAGCCCGACCCCGTCGAGATCGCCGCGTGGGCGCTGGAGCGCGCGCGCGAGGACGGCAAGGACGTGCTGATCGTCGACACCAGCGGGCGCCTGCACATCGACGCCGAGCTGATGGCCGAGCTCGTGCGTGTCCACGACGCCGTCAAGCCCGAGAACACGCTGCTCGTCGTCGATGCGATGACCGGCCAGGACGCCGTCAACGTCGCCGAGCAGTTCGCCGCCGCGGTGCAGTTCGACGGCGTCGTGATGAGCAAGCTCGACGGCGACGCGCGCGGCGGCGCCGCGCTATCGGTCAAGGCCGTCACGGGGCGTCCGATCCTCTACGCCTCCACCGGCGAGCACATCGAGCAGTTCGAGCGCTTCCACCCCGATCGCATGGCGCAGCGCATCCTCGGCATGGGCGACGTGATGAGCCTGATCGAGCACGCCGAGCGCGAGTTTGACGAGCGCGACGCGATCGAGCTCCAGCGCAAGCTGCGCCGCAACGAGTTCGGCCTCGACGACTTTCTCGAGCAGCTGCAGACCGTTCGCAAAATGGGTCCGCTCAGCAACCTCCTTGGGATGATCCCCGGCCTCGGCGGCGCGCAGCTGCGCAACATGAAGATCGACGAGCGCGAGTTCGATCGCCTGCAAGCGATCATCCTCTCGATGACCCCCGAAGAGCGCCGCCGCCCCGAGCTGATCAAGGGTTCGCGCCGCCTGCGCATCGCGCGCGGCTCGGGCACCAACGTGCAACAGGTCAGCCAGCTGATCAAGCAGTTCGCGCAGATGCGCAAGCTGATGCGCCAGATCGGGCGCGGCAAGATGCCCGACGTCGGCGCGCTCATGCGCCAAGCGCGCTGAGCTGTCGCGGCGCGCCGCGGCCCTCCAGGCGCGCTGAGCTGTCGCGGCGCGCCGCGGCCCTCCAGGCGCGCGTCCGGTCCGGCGCGCCGCGAGATTGTATAGCTCTTTTGCGAGTTCCTTGCAAAAGAGAACTACTCCCGAGTGTAAGATTCTCCAAAAACTGAATGTTCCGTACCGCCGGTCGCTTGCTCGTCTCCCCGCACGGCGGATTCAGGCTAAGCTGTCGGTCGGTTTTCAGAGCAGCGCAACGTAGAGAGGAAGTTGATTCGTGTCGGTAAGGCTGAGGCTCACCCGCGTCGGCGGCAAGAAGGACCCGATCTGGCGCGTCGTCGTCGCCGACCAGCGCTCCCCGCGCGATGGGCGCGTGATCGAGACGATCGGCCGCTACAACGCGCAGACGAACCCCTCGACGATCGCGATCGACGAGGATCGCGCGCGCTCGTGGCTCGCGCGCGGCGCGCAGCCGACGGACACCGTCCGCAAGCTGCTGCGCATCCAGGGCATCAACGCCTAGCGCTCCGCGCGCGGTCGCGCCGCAGACGGCCGCCGAGGGTGCCAGACTACGGTCCGATGGCGGCGCAAAAAGTGCAGGATCTCTTGACCTATCTCGTCGAAGGGCTCGTCGACGATCCCGACGAGGTCTCGGTCGAGCAGTTCGAGGAGGACGACGGCACGGTGGTGCTCGAGCTCGCCGTCGGCGCCGACGATTACGGCAAGGTCATCGGTCGCGGCGGGCGCACCGCGCAGGCGCTGCGCACCGTCGTGCGCGCCTCCGCCGCGAGCGCGCAGCGCCGCGTGCTGCTCGACATCGTTGACTGACACGCCGCTGCTGGAGGCCGGTCGCGTCGGGCGCCCGCACGGGCTCGACGGCAGCTTCTATGTCACCGGCGCGCGCCCGCGCCTACTCGCGCTCGGCACGAGGCTCACGCTTGCGGGCGACTCGCACGAGATCGTGCGCCGCGCCGGCGTCGAGCAGCGGCCGATCGTACGCCTGAGCGGGCTCGCCGATCGCGACGCGGTGGAGGCGCTGCGCGGCCAGCCCCTGACCGTCCCGCTCGCCGCGGCCCCCGCGCTCGGAGACGGAGAGTGGTGGGGTCACGAACTGGAGGGCTGCACCGTGTTCGACGGCGCGCGCGCCGTAGGCACCGTGCACGGGCTGCTGGAGCTGCCCTCCTGCGAGGTCCTCGAAGTGCGCCGCGCCGCCGGCGGCGAGCTGCTCGTGCCGATGGTCAAAGACGCCGTGCGCCGCGTCGATGTCACCGCGCGCCGCATCGAGATCGACCTCGACTTCCTCGGAGAGCCATGAGACGCTCGCGCCGACCTCGACTTCTTCGGCGAGCTGTGAGACGCTCGCGCCGACCTCGACTTCCTCGGCGAGCCGTGAGCGTTCGCGCCGCAGCTCGCACGTCCGCCGGGGAAGCCTAAGGAGGCCTCATGGAGATCGACGTCTTCACCCTCTTTCCAACGTGGTTCGACTGGTTCGCGAGCCAGCGGCACGTGCGCAACGCCATCGCGGCAGGCAGTCGCTTGGAGTGCATCGATATTCGCGCCCACACCCCCCTCAGCGGGGGTCAGGTCGATGACACGCCCTTCGGGGGTGGCGCCGGGATGGTGCTGCGCGTCGACGTCATGGAGTGCGCGCTGCGCGCCCGCTACAACGTCGATCCCGTCGAGCTCACGCGCTCGCGGCGCGTGATCGCGCTCGCGCCCGGAGGGCGCCTGCTCGACGACCGCTACGCCGCCGAGCTCGCCGCCGAGCCCGCGCTGACGCTGCTCTGCGGGCGCTACGAGGGCTTCGATCAGCGCATCGTCGAACACTTCGCGAGCGAGACCCTCTCAATCGGGCGCTACGTGCTCGCCGGCGGCGAGCTCGCCGCGATGGTGCTCTGCGACACCGTCCTGCGCAAGTTGCCCGGTGCGCTCGGCCACGCCGAGTCCGCCGTCGAGGAGTCCTTTAGCGCCGCCCTCGACGGCGATCCCGAGTATCCCCACTACACCCGCCCCGCCGAGTACCGCGGCTGGCGCGTCCCCGAGATCCTCCTCTCCGGTCACCACGAGCGAATTCGCAACTGGCGGCGCGAGCGCAGCCGCGAGCTGGGCGGCGATGCGGGGGGTACCGGCGGCTAGCGATCCCGCGGTCCGCTACCATTGCTGACCTCGCGCGGCCCGGTCGCCGCAGATTCGGGTCGGGCGCGAGCGAATCACTTTCGCGAGCGAACCTCTTCTTCCAAAGCTATGAGCAGCGTCATCGACAACCTCGAACGCGCGCAACTGCGCCGCGTCCCCTCCTTCGCACCCGGCGACCGCGTCAAGGTCCACTTCCAGGTGATCGAGGGCACCCGCCGGCGCGTGCAGGTCTTCGAGGGCGTCGTCATCAAGCGCCAGGGGCACGGCGTCCGCGAGACGTTCACGGTGCGCAAGCAGTCCTTCGGCGTCGGCGTCGAGCGCATGTTCCCCGTCCACTCGCCGAAGATCGAGCGCATCGAGCTCGCCTCCCGCGGCGACGTCCGGCGCGCGAAGCTCTACTACCTGCGCGACCGCGTCGGCAAGCGCGCGCGTGTGCGCGAGCGTCGCTACACCGGACCGGAGGAGACGGTGCAGCCGGGGCTCCTGCACGAGACGGAGACACCCGCGGCGCCCGACGTACCCGACGCGCCCAACACCGTCGAGGCGCCCGACGCGGTCGAGGCACCCGACGCAACCGAGGCCGCCATGGCGGACGCGGGCGCCGCGGAGAGCGCGGCCGCGAGCACATCGGCGGATACGTCCGCGAGCACGTCGGCGGATACGTCCGCGAGTACGTCGGCGGATACGTCCGCCGGGGGGGATACCTCGACCGAGAACGAGCAGCCCGAGCGCAGCGATGCCGGGACCGCCGAGTCCGCTCGAGCCGAGTCCCCCTCCGACGCCGGCGGCGCTGACGCCGGCGATACCGCGGCGTGACGCCTCCCCTAATGGCTGTTGCGCGAGCGCGAGTGCGGCCATGGGCGTGAGATCCGCCAAAGGCTCCGCCAAAGGCGTGGGCGCGGCGAATAGTGCGGATGGGGGCACCACGACGCGCGCATCCGCAGTCGGGAAAGGCCCCGCGCCCGCTCCCAAGCGCGCCAAATCGACGACGAGCTCGCTGGTCGAGCTCGTCGTGATCATCGCGATCGCGGTCCTGCTCGCGATTGGGATCCAGGCCTTCATCATCAAGCCCTACCGGATACCCAGCGGATCGATGGAACCGACGTTGATCAAGGGCCAGCGTGTGCTCGTCGACCGCATCGGGATGGATTTCGGCAAACCGCACGTCGGTGAGATCGCAGTCTTCCATCCGCCCGAAGGCGCCGAGAACGAGCAGTGCGGCCCGGTCGCGCGCACGACGATCACGTTCGGCGGGGCGCCCTGCGATCAGACGAACCCGCAGGAGGCCTCGGTGAACTTCATCAAGCGCATCGTCGCGGGACCCGGCGACAGCCTCTACGTCAAGGAAGGCCACGTCTACCGAGCGGCCGCGGGGACAAACCGGTTCGTTCGCGAGAGCGACCCCTACATCAAACCGTGCGGTGGCGTGCAGGAGTGCAACTTCACGACGCCGATCAAGATTCCCGCCGGTCATTGGTTCATGATGGGGGACAATCGTGGCGAATCCGACGACAGCAGGTTCTGGGGACCAGTCCCCACAAGTTGGATCATCGGCGACGCCTTCGCCACGTACTGGCCCCCCGATCGCATCGGCACCCTCTAGCTCCGCGAGGACGGGCGCGCGCGGCGCGCGCGCGCGTCGTCGCGCTCGTCGCGCTCCCAGCGGCCGCAGGCTCTTCGCGTTCGACCGCGCGCTCGAGACGCGCTGGGTCGCCGGCGCCGACGAGGCCGGCCGCGGCTGCCTCGCCGGGCCGCTCGTCGCCGCCGCCGTGCTCTTCGACTACCGCGCGCTCGGGCCGCGCGACACCCGCGCGTTGGCCGCGCTCAACGACTCCAAGCAGCACACCGCGGAGGGGCGCGAGGAGCTCTACCCGCTCGTACTGCGCGCCGCCGCGCGCGTCACCGTCGTCTCGCGCTGCGTGCGCGGGATCGACGCGCGCGGGCTGCACAAGACGAACCTCGCCGCGCTGCGCGACGCGCTGCTCGGCGTCAGCGCCGGTATCGACGCCGAGATCGCCTGCCTCGTCGACGGATTCGCGGTGCCCGACATCGGACGTCCGCAGCGCGCGATTGTCGACGGCGACGCCACAAGCGCCGCGATCGCCGCCGCGTCGATCGTCGCCAAGGTCACGCGCGACCGCTACATGCACCACGCCGACATCCTCCACCCCGGATGGAGCTTCGCCGAGCACGTCGGCTACTCGACCCCCGCGCACCGCGAGGCGATCCTCCGCCAGGGGGTCTCGCCGCTGCACCGCATGTCCTTCCAGTCACTCGCATACCAGCAGCTCGCGGTCCTTTAGGCGGGCGTTGCGCGGCGATCTGCCCCACCCGCGATGCTCGGCGTACCACCAGTACGCCTGCGCTCGCGTGCGGTGCATCTCATCCACGCAACGCCCGCCTGCGGCGGGCTGGGCTCACCACGCGCCCTCGATGTGGTCGAGGCAGAGCAGCCGGTCGGCTTCGTCGACGACGACCCCGATCGCGTCGAAGCGGATCGTGTGCGCGGGCGGACGGTTGCGCGACTCCTCATGTAGCCACGCCGCGGCGAGACGGCGCACGCGGGCGCGCTGACGGCTGCGCAGCCACGCAAGCGGCTGCTCGTCGGGTGTGAGGCGCCAGCGCTTGTGCGAGCGCCGCGTCTTGACCTCGACGAAGGCGAGCGTGTGCCCGTCGAACGCGATCAGGTCGATCTCGCCGTGGCGCGTGCGGGCGTTGCGTTGGACGATCGCGAAGCCGAGGCGCTGCAGATGCGCCGCCGCGAGGCGCTCGCCGAGGCGGCCGAGCACGCGGCGCGGGTCCTCGCGCGGGGCGCCCTCGCGGCGCGGGTCGGATGGGCCGTCGGCGAGGAAGTACACGCCTGCTAACGCTAGAGCGACGTGTGTGTCTTGAGGACCCGCTTTGTGCCAATACTGTTGCAGGACTGTGCCAAGTCAGACACATACGCCGCGAGTCCTCACGATTGCGGGCTCGGACTCCGGTGGGGGGGCCGGCATCCAGGCCGATCTGAAGGCGTTCGCGCGCTGCGGCGTGCACGGGATGAGCGCGATCACAGCGATCACCGCGCAGAGTACGGTCGAAGTGCGCGCGATCCACGCGGTCCCGCCGGAGATGGTGCTCGCGCAGGTCCGCGCGGTGCGCGAGGACATCGGGGTAGATGCCGTCAAGGTCGGGATGCTGGGCAGCGTCGAGGTGACGCTCGCGGTCGCGCGCGCGCTGCGCGAGCTGCCCGCGGGCACGCCCGTGGTCGTGGACCCCGTGATGGTCGCGGAGTCCGGTGCGCGCCTGCTGGAGGTCGACGCGCAGCGCGCGCTCGTCGCGGAGATCCTGCCGCTGGCGAGCGTCCTGACGCCGAATGTGCCCGAGGCGCGCGTGCTCGTGGGCTGGAGCGAGGCGGGGGTGAGCGAGGCGCGGGAGAGCGCGGCCGGGGGCAGCGCGGCGCTCGCGGACATGGAGGACGGCGCGGCGCTCGCGGACGCCGACGCGGAGCGACTCGCGCGCGCGGTGCTCGCGCTCGGGCCGCGCGCGGTCGTGTTGACGGGCGGCCACCGTGGCGGCGCCGATGCCGGCCGCGATGCCGATGCCGATGCCGGCGCGGCGGCTCTCACGGTGGACCTCTTCGTGAGTGCGGCCGATGGCCAGCGCGGGGAGGTCATCGCGATTGTCGGCCCGCGTCATCCCGGCGGCGCGGCGCATGGCTCGGGCTGCACGCATTCGAGCGTGCTCGCGGCGCAGCTCGCGCTGGGGCACGCGCCGCTGGCGGCGGCTCGCGTCGCGCGTCGGCTTGCGGGCGACGCGGTCGCGCGGGGCCTGCGCGACGTCGGTGCGGGCGCCGGTCCGGTCGACGTCCTCGGCCTGGAGCGGCTGCGGGGTGGCATAATCGATCAGCGATGAGGTTGCTGCGACTGAAGCCGGGTCATGGCGAGGTGGTGCTCGCGGAGGGTGACGTCGAGGTGCCCGCGGAGGAGGCCGCGTTGATCGAGGCGTTTCGTCGCGAGCTGGACGCGGGAATGTGGGCGGCGGTGCCGACCGAGCGCCGCGACGGGCGTCGCGAGGCGGAGCTGGTGAAGAGCTTCGGCGATGTGCCACGCGACGCGGAGCGCGTGATCTTCTTTCCGCGCGCCGCCGGCGGCGCGCTTTAAGTAGGCACGATGCTGCTCGCGCTCGGTGCACCGGCGATCGTAGCCGCGGTGTTGCTGTGGGAGCTCAGCCTGCCGCGGCTGCGCGTGCTCGCGCCGAAGCTCGCCGCGATGTTCACGCGTGCTCGCGAGCGCGCGGCGCGCGACCGGCAGGTGGACTTCGATCCCGGCCGCGAGCGGCGCGCGGAGCGGCGCGCGCGGGCGCTGCTGCGCTCGTGCGTGAACGACGAGGAGTGGTCGATGTACCGCGACCTCGGCTTCCTGCGCGTGTCGGGCGGCGGCGCGCCGCACGGGAATCCGGCGGCGTCCTACGCGTACCTGATCTATCCGCACCGTCCGATCGTCGCGTACCTGCCGCAGACGGGGGCGCTGCTCAACGAGTACTGCGTGGCGTTCCCCGACCACTCGCGACCCTACGGCAGCACGCGTCTGCCGGACGCGGACGACGTGCTGGCGAAGTGGATGGCGCTGACCGCGGACGAGCGACGGCTGATCGCGGACGCGAACATGCACTTGCCGGGACGCCAGCTCGATCCCGAGCAGGTGCGCGACGACCTCGCGCGCCTCGCGCGCTGGGAGCGCGGGCGTTCCGCGTGGCCGGAGGACGCGCGGGCAACGCCCAAGGAGTCCGCCCGCGCGGGGACCGCGGACCCCGTTCGCGCGGGGGCCAAAGGAGTTGAGGGACGCGAGCGGGTCGCGCACGCGCGGCGCGCCGCGAGTAGTGTTCCCGCGCGGTGAGCACGTTTGACGTCAAGCACCGCAGCCGCGCGCTGATCGAGGGTCCCGAGCGGGCGGCCGCACGCGCCTACCTGCACGGGGTTGGCTATTCCGCGGAGGACCTCGCGAAGCCGATCGTCGGTGTCGCGCACTCGTGGATCGAGACGATGCCGTGCAACTTCAATAACCGCATCCTCGCCGCGAAGGTCAAGGAGGGCATCCGCGCCGCCGGCGGCACGCCGATGGAGCTCAACACGATCGCGATCTCCGACGGCATCACGATGGGGACCGCGGGGATGCGCGCCTCGCTGGTCTCGCGCGAGCTGATCGCGGACTCGATCGAGCTGGTCGCAAGCGCGCACTGCTTCGACGCGCTCGTCACGATCTCCGGTTGCGACAAGACGATCCCCGGGACCGTGATGGCGCTCGCGCGGCTGGACATCCCGGGCCTGATGCTCTACGGCGGCTCGATCCGTCCCGGTCACTTCCATGGGCACGACGTCACGATTCAGCAGGTGTTCGAGGCCGTCGGCGCGTACGCCGCCGGCAAGATCTCCGAGGACGAGCTGCACGAGCTCGAGGAGGCCGCATCGCCCGGCGCGGGCGCCTGCGGCGGGCAGTTCACGGCGAACACGATGGCGATGGCCTTCGAGGTGCTCGGCATCTCACCGGCCGGCTCGGCGATGGTGCCGGCCGAGGACGGCCGCAAGCTCGAGGTCGCCAAAGGCGTCGGCGAGCTCGTCATGGACGTGCTGCGCCGCGGTCTGCGGCCCAGCGAAGTCATCACCAAGGCGGCGCTCGAGAACGCGATCGCGGCGGTCGCGACGAGCGGCGGCTCGACCAACGGTGTCCTGCATCTGCTCGCGGTCGCCAACGAAATGGGCGTGCCGCTGGAGATCGACGAGTTCGACGCGATCTCCGAGCGCACGCCGCTGCTATGCGACCTGCAGCCGGGCGGGCAGTACGTGGCGACCGATCTCTACGACGCCGGCGGCGTGCCGCTCGTGCTCAAGCGGTTGCAGGAGGCGGGGATCCTGCGCAGCGAGGCGATCACCGTGACAGGCCGCACGATCGGCGAGGAGGCCGACGCCGCCCAGGAGACCACCGGGCAGCAGGTCGTGCGCCCGCTCTCCGATCCGCTGAAGCCGACCGGCGGCTTCGCGATCCTGCGCGGCAATATCGCCCCCGATGGCTGCGTCGTCAAGCTCGCCGGCCACGAGCGCCGCCGGCACGTTGGTCCCGCGCGCGTGTTCGACGGCGAGGAGGCTGCGATGGCCGCAGTGCTCGCCAAGGAGATCCGCGCCGGCGACGTAGTCGTGATCCGCGGTGAGGGACCCGCGGGCGGTCCGGGGATGCGCGAGATGCTTGCGGTCACGGCCGCGATCGTCGGCGAGGGGCTCGGCGAGACGGTGGCGCTGATCACCGACGGGCGCTTCTCCGGCGCGACCCACGGCTTCATGGTCGCCCACGTCGCCCCCGAGGCCGTCCGCAACGGTCCCATCGGCGCGCTGCGCAACGGCGACGAGCTTACGATCGACGTCGAGGAGCGCCGGCTCGACGTCGCGCTCGGTGACGCAGAGATCGCCGAGCGCCTGGTCGCATACAGAGCGCCCGACCGCAGTGGGGCGCACGTCGAGGTTGCGATCCAGAAGTACGCGAAGCTGGTCGGTAGCGCCGCGCAGGGCGCGATCGCCCGTTGAGAGCGAGGGTCCGGCAGGCGCGGGCGGGTCTGGCGCGGGTGCGGTGTGGGCGAGGCGAGGCGAG
>Ga0210396_10001147_pt1 | contig 29755 bp, 26 predicted proteins | sample IncBWH17OmetaG_FD_155466 | JGI IMG/M metagenome (GOLD analysis project Ga0210396, IMG submission 155466) | Forest soil microbial communities from Barre Woods Harvard Forest LTER site, Petersham, Massachusetts, United States - Inc-BW-H-17-O ...
TTTCCGTTGTCGAGATAGTACATCGCGCCGGTGAAATAGGGACGGCTGTCTTTATTCAGGGCGTTGTCGATCTGCGCCATGACCCGGGTATCGATATCGGTGGTGACAGGCAGGTCGACAAAGACATTATCCCAGAGGATCTCCAGGTCGCAGCTGCTGGCCGTGACGTTGCCGAACATGATCGTAAAGGTCTCCATGGAGAAGGGGAGCTGTTGGGGTTTTACCGGGATGCGGACGATGTCCTGGTCCGGTTTGTAAGCCGCGGGGTTGGTGACGTCGAGCTGATGGGTGATGATCACGGTCCATTGGTCGGCGCCGGGAATGGATAGCAGACCGTATTTACCGGCGGGGATGGTCGTGCCGCCGATGGTCACGGGGTCGCCGAAGGTAAGGGTCGTCGCCTGGTTAGCGCCGGTGCGCCATACTTTGCCAAAGGGGACGAGTTCGCCGAAGATCTTACGGCCGCGTACATTGGGCCGCGAGTAGGAGAGCTCGATGGAGCTGAGACCGAAGTCCTGTTTTACATACTGGGGGGTGGAAGGCGAAGGCGTTTTTATGGTCTGGGCATAGGACAATGCATGCAGGCATGCTGTAAATGCAAGCAAAATAAAATACTTCTTCATTAGTGGTGATTTTGAGGGGCCAAGTTACATCATATCCACTTACCCGGCTTTAAGGAAATGAAACGTTTACCAGGGCGCGGGCCGTTCTGCCATGAACCATTTTCCACGGCGGGCCCTCGCTGATCAGCCGGATGACGCCGGCGTCATGCGCCGGGGACAGGGAGCGTTCGATCTTGAATTCGGAGAGGGCTCCTTTTTTGTCTACGAGGAATGAAATGCTTTCGGTGCCATGGATCGTCGTATCCACAGGGAGGGTCTTTAGGGCTGTCGCCAGATAGTTGAGATAGGCGATCCGTCCGAGGGCAGGGGCGGTGTTCAGCCAGAGAGAGTCCAGCGTCTCGGGTTCGTCGGATGGCGGCGCGGCGAAGTATTCTTTACGTTTGGCGCCGACACCGGAGACGACTACTTCGTCGAGTCTTGCCGGGCTTGGCCGGAGGTAGATGGTATTGCCTGTGCGATCTGCGGTATTGAGGGCGTATTGGATCTCCTCATATCCCTCCATGGCAACGGTGAGTTGGCGGGTGGTATCTTTTTGCGGAACGTAAAGGTTGAATTGTCCTTTTTGATCGGTGACGACGCCGGTAAAGGTGCCGTATGTGCTTCTATACATCAGGGAAGCGCCGGCCAGGGGTCGGTGATTAAGGTCGAGGACGCGGCCGGAGAAGGCCACGAGATTGGCGTTGGAGCCGATCGTTACCGATTTCAGGGCCATGCTCTTGAATTGGGTCAGGGTGTCGGATGGCCGCCGGACCCGTGAGGCCGCGATGTCGTTATCGGCTGTCGGGGCGGATGCAAAGCCCTCTGCGGCGGGTGCTGTTATGCGGATCGAATCGGCTGTCACGTCTTTTTCCAAAGAGGGGGTGGTTAGTGTCTTGCGTGCCTCCGGCGCCGGCGTGCCAGCGATGGGTTGGGGCTCGCGGGTTGCATAGGATGGGGCGGGCTTTGCCGGTACTGATGGGGCCGATTTTGCCGAAGCCGCTAAGGCCGACCTGGCCGATGCTGGTAGTTCCGGTTTGTCCAATGCCGGTGAGGTCAATTCTGACGATGGCGATGGGGCCGGCTTTGCCGGGGATGCGGCTGCGGGTGAAGTTGGGTTTGCGGCGACGGGAGCGGCCGGGGGCGGGGCCGGTGTGAGATGTTTTTGGTCGAGGAAGGTATAAAAAGCGGTGAAGCCGAGGCCGACGAGGAGAATGACGGCCGCGGCCACGCGAATGACGGGCCATACGATCGTTTTGCGTCTTGTCGCGACGCGGGCCTCGAGACGTGTCCGGAGCCCGGCGAGGTCCTGGTGAAGGGTTTCAACGGGTTGCGTTTGTAATCCTTCGAGGGCGTCCGCCAGGAACGGGTCGTCGAGCGCCTGTTGTTCCAGGTCGTGCATCTCCCGGGCAGAAAGCTCCCCGTTGAGGTATTTCTGCACATCCGCGGCAGACCAGGGGGTCATATGTTTACCGGCGTTATTCATCGGCGGCGACCACTGCGGGGTCTTTCCCGTGGCGTTGCATACATATTTTAAGGTTTCGGCGGCCGTTCTGGATATGGCTGCGGACCTTATTCCATTCCATACCCGTGGCGGTCTCGATCTCTTTATAGCATTTGTTTTCAAGATAGAACAGGCGGATCACGGTCCGCTGATAGGGTGGGAGGGTTTGGATACAGGCTGACAGCTGGTCGAATTGTTCCTCCTGTTCAAATTTATCCTTCAGATGCAAATCATCGGCCGTTTGCATATGATCGGGGTCGAAGGTCTGCACCCTGGTTTTGCCGGCTGAGCGTAACTTCATCAGGCAGTGATTTTTAGCCAGGGTATAGAGCCAGCCCTTAAAATGTGTCACCTCGTGTTTCAGCAGTTTTTGCGCCAATTCTTCGAAGAGATCCATCACGGCGTCTTTGGCGGTCTCCGGTTCGCCGAGGTATTTCAGACATACCCCGTAGAGCAGGTCGAGATAGCGTTGGTAGAGTTGGGCCACTATTTTCAGATCGGGAGACGACCGGTAGGCGGCGATCAGGGCCTGGTCGTCGGGACCCGCGGGACCGGTAGCGCTGCTTTGACTTCCGGCGCTTGTCCCGCTTCCGGCGCTTGTCCCGCTTCCGGCGCTTGTCCCGCTTCCGCCATTAGACGATATGTTCTTTAAAAAGGCCAACCGGACCAAAGTAAGGATTTTTTTCGAAGGCTGCGAGGGAGGGGAAGGATGTTCAGTGCCGGAAGGCCGGATGATAGCGGTGGAGGGTCTCGCGGAGATATTCGCGGTCGAGATGGGTATAGATCTCGGTGGTGGTGATGCTTTCGTGTCCGAGCATCTCCTGGACGGCGCGCAGATCGGCCCCGCCTTCTACCAGGTGGGTGGCGAAGGAATGGCGGAAGGTATGCGGGGAGATGTTCTTGGTGATCCCTGCCAGGCGGACAAGGTCTTTCAGGAACAGGAAGATCATCTGGCGGGTGAGCCTGCCGCCCCGGCGGTTGAGGAAGAGGATGTCTTCATTCCCTGGTTTTACCGACTGATGGGACCGGATCTCATCGGCGTAGATGCGGATATATTTTGTGGCCGCGTCGCCGATGGGTACCAGTCGTTCCTTATCGCCTTTGCCGATGACCCGGATATAGCCTACTTCGAGGTAGAGACAGGAGATGCGGAGGTTGACCACCTCGCTGACGCGTAGCCCGCAACTGTACATCGTTTCGAGGATCGCCTTGTTCCGGCCGCCTTCCGGTTTACTCAGATCGATGCAGCCGATGATCGCTTCGATCTCGTCGAAGCTCAGGACGTCGGGGAGGGCTCTTTTCTGCCTGGGGGATTCCAGCAGGGTGGTGGGGTCGACCCTGACGATCTGTTCGATGATACAATATTTATAGAAGGCGCGGATGCCGGAGAGGATACGGGCCTGAGAGGCAGCATTCAGCCCCATTTCCGTAATCCACTGCAGGAATTGCTGTAGATCCTTTAATTCCACGTTTTCCGGGGTCTTCATTGAACCGGCGGTTTGCAGGTATTGGGTCAGCTTGTCGATATCGTGGAGATAGGCTTCGATAGAATTGCCCGACAGCGACTTTTCCAGTTGCAGCCAGGCTTTAAAACCTTTCTTATAGGGTTCCCACATGCGTCGAAGATAAAAAAATGTGCCCGGAATTCGCTTCAATCCTATATTTGTGGCTATGGCAACAGTCAATTTGCGCAGTTTCAAACAAGTCGTGCTACGTAACAAGCGCCGGATGCGGCGGTTCCTGAGCTGGTTGGAGAGACATCCTTTCAAGGGGCTTCATTCCTTTGTCGTCGAGGCGGACAAAGAGGTCTGGCAGCGCACCGATTGTCTCGATTGCGCCAACTGTTGTAAAACGATGTCGCCCACTTATACCAGGGAAGATTTGCGCCGGATCTCCAAGCACCTGGGCATGACGGAAGCCGCGTTCAAGGAGAAGTGGTTGTACAAGGACAAGACGGGGGATTGGATGAATGTGAAACAGCCCTGTCAGTTCCTGGATCTCGAAACCAACATGTGTCATATCTATGCCGTGCGGCCGCGGGACTGCGCGGGTTTCCCTCATCATAACCGGAAGAAGATGAATGCCGACTACATCCATATGTACAAGCAGAATGTCGAATATTGTCCTGCCACCTACCGGCTTGTATCGGCGGTGTTCGACAAGGTCAAGGCCGACCGCGCGGCTGCCAAGGAGAAGGGCAGCGACTGATCAAAGATATACATCCTCGAATAGCACGATCTCCGGAGCCTGTCCCGTGGCGAGGGTGATCGCCAGTACATCGTACTGGACCCGGCGGTATACCGGCCACCGGTAGAGCCAGGCAGCAGCTCCCTGTAGCATATGTTCGATCTTTTTCCGGCTGACGCTTTCCTCAGGGTGACCATAAGCGGAGGACCGGCGCGTTTTGACTTCGATGAAATGCAGCACGTCCGTGTGTCCGGCGATGAGATCTACTTCATAGCGGCCATGTCTCCAGTTGCGATGGAGGACGGTAAATCCGTTGCGGACCAGCCAGCCTGCGGCCAGGTCTTCTCCCTGGCGTCCGATCTCAAGATGCCGTGACATTGTGCTGCTTTTTTGAGTAACTTGTCGCGCCTAACGGACCAATGAGGTCGATAGGGGCATACATATAACATGAAAAAAGTACATAAGGTTTTCAAATTACAGGGCAAGGTGCAGCATTACGCCTGGGGTGGCGTTTCTTATCTTCCGCAGCTGTTACACATTGCCAATCCGGATAACAAACCTTTTGCAGAATATTGGATGGGCGCGCATGACAATGCGCCGGCGGAACTGGTGGAAGAAGGCGGGCCGGTACTTTCGCTCAACGAATACATCCGCAAGCATCCGCAGGACACGTTGGGGACGTATACTTCGGGCCGTTTCGGCAGGCTGCCGTATCTGCTGAAAATACTGGACGTGAAAGATATGCTGAGCATCCAGGTGCATCCCACCAAGCGGAATGCGGAGCTGGAATTCGCCGCGGAAAATAAAAAAGGGGTAGCGTTGAATGCGCCCAACCGAAATTATAAAGACGATAACCACAAGCCGGAGCTGATGCTGGCGCTTAGCGAGTTCTTCCTTTTACATGGCTTCAAACCGGAGGAGGATCTGTTACGGACGCTGCATGCGGTTCCCGAGCTGGCCTTTTTGGCGCCGGTATTCGAGCGGCACGGTTACCAGGAATTGTATCGAAAGGTGATGGAGTTACCGCAGGCGGAGGTCAACCGCATTCTTCAGCCGTTGCTGGACCGTATCCTGCCGGCATATAAGGAGGAGACGCTGACCAAGCAGGAAGAACATTTCTGGGCGGCGCGGGCCGCTTTAACGTACGATGAACCGGGAAAGATCGACAGGGGCATTTTTTCCATTTATTTCTTCAATCTGCTAAACCTGCATCCGGGCGAGGCGATCTTCCAGGACGCGGGGTTGCCGCATGCTTACCTGGAGGGACAGAATGTGGAGATCATGGCCAACTCGGACAATGTATTACGGGGGGGGCTCACGCCCAAGCATGTAGATGTAGCGGAGCTAATGAAACATGTACGTTTCGAAGCGACGCATCCGCGGATCATCATGGAGGACTATGGTCCGGGCGGGATCGCGGTCTATCATACGCCGGCGCCGGATTTCGAGCTGAGCAAATTGGGTTTAACGCAAGGAGAAAGTCTGACGATCCGGGCGCATTCCGTGGAGATCTTTATCGTGCTGGAGGGAAAGATCGGGGTCATCGAGCCGGAGGCGACGCCTTTTGGGCGGAAGCGGGGTGAGGCGTTCGTGGCTTTTCACCAGGCGAAGTTCGAAATCATGGCACAGGAAGATGCGGTGGTCTATCGCGCGGCTGTGCCGTCGGGGACGTTATAAGCTATGCGTTTGGTGGGATAAAGAAAATAAAGAGGTCTGACGGCCTCTTTATTTTTTAAAGTACAGGCCGAGGATGGCCAGGAGTGTCGTGATGAAGAAGGCGAACATCCAGCGCATGACGTCGGATTTGACGTCGGATACCTTGACCTCCAGGTCACCGCGGAATCTGGCGAGATCTGTTCTTACGGAGGATATTTCGCCTCGAAGTTCGATCTGCAATTCGGCCCGCAATAATGCCAGATCTTCCTTGGTGGCGAATATCTTGCGGAAATCATCCATCATTTCATGCCGGCTATTGTCGACATAGGTGATAAATGCCTCGGCTTCGCTTTCGCCTATCCTGGGCTTTAATAGCTGAAATAACTGTAATCCCGTCATGATCATATCCCTCCTTTTTGATTTTGTTGTTTATGGAGCAAAATTAATTAACGGCCAAGTTCTTGTTCGAAAAAAATATCCACAGCGAGATTTTTGCCGTCGGCGGCGGACGTGGCGAGTTCGTCGCAGCGGTTATTGTAGGGGTTGTCGGCATGACCGCGGACCCACACGAAGCGAAGGGTGTTCTTTTTCGATAATTCGTAGAAGTGTGTCCAGAGGTCTTTGTTCTTTTTGCCACCTTTGAAATCCGTCGCGATCCAGTTTTTGAGCCAGCCTTGTTCCACGGCTTTGACGACATACTGGCTATCGGAGTAGATCGTGATCTTCAATCCATCTTTTTTCAGGGCTTCGAGACCGGCGATGACCGCCATCAGTTCCATGCGGTTATTGGTGGTGCGGCGGTAGCCGCCGGATAGCTCTTTGCGCTGGTTGCCACAAAAGAGAATGGTGCCATACCCCCCCGGGCCGGGGTTGCCGCGGGATGATCCGTCAGTGTACATGATCAGTTCGTTGCTCATGCGGCAAATATATTATACTTGGATGACACCCATTTTGAAATCGGGCAGTTCGCGGTTGTGTGCGGCGGCCTGCAATCCCTGTGCGATGACGTGACGGGTGTCGGCGGGATCGATGATGGCGTCCACCCATAGCCGTGCGGCGGCGTAATAGGGAGAGGTCTGGCTTTCGTAGCGCTGGCGGATGTCTTCCAGCAGGCGTTTCTCCTCAGCGGGATCGATCTCCTGTCCCTTGGCCTTGCGGGCGCCTACCTGGATCTGGAGCAGGGTCCGGGCGGCCTGTTCGCCACCCATGACGGCAATGCGGGCCGTGGGCCAGGCATAGATGAAACGGGGATCATAAGCCTTTCCGCACATGGCATAGTTACCTGCGCCGTAGGAGTTGCCGATGATGACCGTGATCTTTGGGACGACGGAATTGGCGACGGCGTTGACCATCTTGGCGCCGTCTTTGATGATGCCGGCGTGTTCGCTGCGCGAGCCTACCATGAATCCGGTGACGTCCTGGAGGAAGACAAGGGGGATCTTTTTCTGGTTGCAGTTCATAATAAAACGGGCGGCCTTGTCCGCGCTGTCGTTATAGATGACGCCGCCCATCTGCATCTCGCCCTTTTTACTTTTGACGATCTTTCGCTGGTTAGCGACGATGCCTACGGCCCAGCCGTCGATGCGGGCATAGCCGCAGAGGATGGTCTTACCATAGTCTTCTTTGAACTGTTCGAAAATGGAGTCATCCACGATACGGTGAATGATCCCGACCATATCGTAAGGTTTGGTGGCGTCGGCAGGGAGGAGGCCGTACAGTTCTTCCGCGGGATGACGCGGCGCTACCGGCGTCGTGCGGTCGAAGAGGATGGGGCCGGGCGGATGTCCCAGGCGGCTGATGATCTGCCTGACCTGGTCAAGGCATTCCTGCTCCGTTTTGAATTTGTAATCGGCAATCCCGGAGATCTCCGTATGGGTAGCGGCCCCGCCGAGGGTTTCGGCATCGATGTCCTCGCCGATGGCAGCTTTTACCAGGTAGGGGCCGGCCAGGAAGATGGAGCCGCTTCCTTCCACCATCAGGGTCTCGTCGCTCATGATGGGCAGATAGGCTCCTCCGGCTACGCAGGGCCCCATAACGGCGGCGATCTGGGTGATGCCCATGGCGCTCATGCGCGCGTTATTGCGGAAGATGCGGCCAAAATGTTCTTTGTCGGGAAAGATCTCGTCCTGCATAGGCAGGAAAACGCCGGCGCTGTCCACGAGATAGATCACAGGCAGATGATTTTCCATCGCTATTTCCTGCAACCGCAGATTCTTTTTCCCGGTGATCGGGAACCAGGCCCCGGCCTTCACCGTCTGATCGTTGGCGATGATCATGCATTGCCGGTTATGGATATAGCCGATGCCGGCTACGGTACCGCCCGCGGGGCATCCGCCCTGTTCTTCGTAAAGCTGGTAACCTGCCAGTGCGCCCAGTTCGACGAAAGAAGCGCCTTCGTCCACCAGATAGCTGATGCGTTCGCGGGCCGTGAGTTTATTCTTTTCGTGCTGCTTTTCAATTGCCGCCTTGCCACCCCCTAATGCGATCTTATCCAGCCGGGTTCTGAGCTGAGCGAGGGCCAGGCGCATGGCATCTTCGTTCTTGTTGAAATCCATGCTTTCCGCGTTCATAAAGGACAATTATATCCTGCAATTTAGCGGGTTGTTGTAATATTTCACCGTATTTTTAGCCGCATGTCATTCTACCGGAAAGTCATATGGGTTTACCTGATGGTATTGGCTGTTGGCATCAAGATCGTTTCTTATTTCCCGAAAGTAGTCGAAAGGTGGTATTCCAATGGGCTATATCCGCAGATCTCGCGGGTACAGCGCGTTCTTTTTGGTTGGGCGCCCTTTAGTGTGGGCGATATCCTTTATCTGGGGGTGGGTATCTGGTTGCTTTACGGGTTGATCCGCTTTATCAAGCGGTTGGTCAGGCGGGAGGCGGATAAGGCCTGGCTGCTTTCGTGTCTGCGTCGTGTCATTTTTGTCGTCCTGCTGGTCTATGTGTTGTTCAACGGGCTGTGGGGATTGAACTATAACCGGCTGGACATCGCCGATCAATTACAACTCGAGGTGCATCCTTACAGTACGGCGGAACTCACCCGGCTTTTGCAGGGGGTGAGCGACCGGCTGGCCGTGCTGGATAGTGTGCGGCTGGTCGACCGGGACCGGTTCCGGCATCCCAGGGCGATGTTCGAAAAGGCGATCGACGCCTACCGGCGGCGAGGAGTCGAAGATCCTCTTTTTTCTTATACCTATCCCTCCATCAAGCCTTCCCTCTTTAGCTATCTGGGCGATTACCTGGGGTTTTTAGGTTATTATAATCCTTTTACCGGGGAGGCGCAGGTGAACACGACCGTACCCGTATTTACGCAGCCGTTCACGGCCTGTCACGAGATAGCGCATCAGATGGGTTATGCGAAGGAGAACGAGGCCAACCTCATGGGCTATCTGACGATCCGGGGTTGGGGCGAGGCAAGCCCCGCCTATGAATATTCGGCCGATTTCGAGATCTATATGTATGCAGCGAGAGAGCTCTATGTGCGGGATTCCACGCTGTACAAGCCTTTCCGGGCGCAGCAACGGCCGGGTTTGAAACAGGACGTCCGTGAATTACAGGCGTTCAACCGCCGGTATGTCAATCCCATCGAGCCGTTGATCTGGCAGGCTTATGGGCATTATCTGCGCGCCAACCGCCAGCCGCAGGGGATCAGGACCTATAGTGAAGTGCTGGCCTGGCTGATCGCGTACGAAAACAAATATGGCTGGAATTTCAATTAGAAGGCGTTCTTCCACATCATGCTCTCGATGGGTTTTTCGGGTTGACCGTTGTATTTGGCGTTCTTTTTCTTGTTGTAAGGCACCATGATCTCGCCGTCCACGGGGAAATAAATGAGCTGGCCTACAGGCATCCCCTTATACACTTTTACCGGCTGTTTCACCGAGATCTCCAATGTCCAGTTGCCACAGAAGCCTACATCTCCTTTGCCGGCGGTAGCGTGGATATCGATGCCGAGGCGACCGGTGGACGATTTCCCTTCCAGGAAGGGGACATGGGCATGGGTTTCGGTGTATTCGTGGGTGACGCCCAGGTAAAAGACATGTGGGTACAGCACAAAGCCTTCCTCCGGGATCTCGAAATATTCGATCTCGTTGTGTTTTTTGGCGTCCAGGATATGATCCCGGTAGGTCGCCAGCCATTTGCCCAGGTGAACATCATAAGAATTACTACCCAGACAGCTTCGGTCATAGGGGGTGATCTTGATCGTTCCCTTTTCCATTTCTTCAAGTATGCGAGTATCGGATAGGATCATGTGGAAATTTGGTTAAGTTTGTAAATTCCGAATATATTTTTATAGATGCCCCTGTTTTATCAACATAATATCAACCAGGACACAAAGTTAGGGATTTGGTTTATCGAAGAGCCCGAATCCTTTTTCCTGGCGAAGGTGCCCCTGAAAAAGGATGTGTCGCATCCCTTCAAGCGCCGGCAACATCTGGCGGGCCGTTATCTGTTAGCTTATCTTTTTCCCGATTTTCCCTTGCAGGAGATCCGGATCGCCGATACGCGTCAGCCTTTTCTGGCCAGTGAAAAATACCATTTTTCTATTTCGCATTGCGGGAACTATGCCGCGGCTATCGTGAGCACCAACAGCAGGGTCGGGGTCGATATCGAGCTGATCACCCCGCGGATCGAAGCCCTGGCGGCCAAGTTCCTCAACGAGGAAGAGGCGCAGTTCTTCAACGAGGACTATGCGCTTTTCCTGGAGCAATGGGGACTGCGGGGCCGGGTGTTCCAGGAGTTCCTGACGCTGATCTGGAACGCCAAAGAGGCGATCTTCAAATGGTATGGCCGTGGGGAGCTCGACTTCAAGAGACACATGAAGCTGGAAGGGAGCATCAACCTGGACGGCGATTGGATCAAGCTGCCTTTTGTCTTCGACAAGACCCAGCGGGTCCACCTGACCGTGGAGGGGCGCATCTTCGAGGAGCAGTCGCTGACGCTGGCGTGGGTGCTGACCTAGCGGGGAGCCTGCAGCTCCCGCGGTCCCGGGCGGGGCCGTTGCAGCAGCAATCATTCGTCCAGCAGGTCGGTTTCGTCTTCCAGCAAGGGCACCTCGATGACATCTTTTCCCGCGATGCCTTCGATGGAGCCGCGAACATGCGCTGCGTTGAGCAGGACTTTTTCAAGCTGTTTTTCCCGTGCTTTCCAGAGTCGTTCCATGGTATCCCTTTCTTTTTGGATGGATTGTTTCATCGATAGGAATCCTTCGCGGATGGCCTTCCATTGCTCGCTGAATTCGGAGCTGGTGAGATAGGAATACAGGAGCTGCATCTTGTCCCCTTTGTTCTCCTGGGAACGATTAGCGTTGAAGACCCGGATGATGCCGTCGCGGAGTACATAGGCCAGGGCCCTGACCTCGGAAAAAGAGCAGATCCAAACGCCGTTGCGTTCGCCGAAGCAGGACATGTCTTTCGGCATAGCCTGGGTGACGATGACGGCGATGACCGCACCCTGGCTGCGCATATCGGCCTTGAGTTTATCGACCCAGTGGTCCGAGAAATCGCGGGTGCGTTTGCTTTCATAAATGATCTTGCCACATTCCTGCCCATAATTATTCCTCACGAGCTGGATGCAATCGGCGCCGCGGACCCCTTTGCCCACTTCGCTGATCTCGTCGAAGGGAAAGCTGCTGCGCAGCAATTCTTCAAGGGCCAGTTCCTGGACTTCGCCCTGGAGCTGCATCGAGCCTTGTTCTGATTTTCGCCTCATCTCTTCGATGGTCTTTTCCGCTTCCGCGGCGAGACGTTTCTGATCTTCGAGCTGTTTTTCGAGCTCTTTGTACTTCAGCTGCTGCGCGGTCTCGCGGGCGGCGATCTTCTGTTCTTCCAGGTGGCGGATCTCATCGGAAAGTTTGGCCCTTTCCTGCTGGAGGAGCTTTTGGACGGATAGCTCGAGTTCAGCCTCTTTAGTTTGAAGATCCTGTTCTTTTTTCAGGAATTCGAGTTCTTTTTGTCGCGAAGCCTTTAGTTTTTCTTCGCTTTCCTTTTGCGCATCCTGCAGGAGGCGAAGTTTATTTTCAAAGTCGTTGGTAATGGATTTGCGGAGGGCCTGCTCCGTTGCGGCTTGCACCTGACGTTTCTCTTCTTCGAGCTTACGGGCAAAAAGCGCTTCTTGTTGTTGCGCCTGCTGCTGGAGTTCTTTTTCCCGGGTAGCAAAAATGGCCTCTCTCTCCCGGATAAACTTTTGCATCTGGTCACGCAGGTCCTTCTTGTATTCTTCAGCCATGGCTTCCTCCATAGGAAAATGATGGCCGCAATTCGGGCATTTTATTTCTGTTGCCATTTTTAATTAATTAACTCATTTTAAGGCTCGCTTATATCCAACTTGTAGGTCTTTTTAACACTACTCCATAGTTACTCATAACTTCTTCCGGTAATTGAGAAATTTCTAGTTTTTTCCTTCCTAGTACAAAAGAACCATTTGCAATTTTCTTTAAAGCATTGCTTTCTCTATTGGGTGGAAAGACCACCCATATTTCTTTCTGAGGGAAAAGTCCTCGAATCGCCTTTATTGGAGGAACCAAATCACTATCTCCAGAGATCAAAAAAGCTACGTCAAATTTATTCGTAAAAGCATCAATCATCATTGTAGTAGCTATGTTTACATCAGTCATTTTTTCTTTAGAATCATACCAAACATTTGAACAACTATTGCACTGCATTGGTTGATTTCTAAATTGCCCATATGTTATCGAAATAGACTTCGTAAGTAGGGCTTCGATGTAAATATCTTGTCTTTTTTGCTTGTCAACGTTGTTACTTATCCTAGATGTAAAATATTTTGTTTCGCATAAGTCTTGGGAAGGCAACTTAATGTTATTTGCAAGTAGTTGTATATCAAGCCATTTGCAATTATTGAAGCCTGATTCCACTATCCCAAAGTATAAATTAAACCCATCAATATACACATTAAGCCGCTTCATTTTTTTGGAATTAATGATTTAAGTACTACTTTTGCAAAGTACAGCCCCTCAGATAGTATCTGTGGATTACGCACTCGAAAGGGTGCGTTTGTTTTTTGTTGATAATCAATAAGTAAGTTGAGAAATTTGGATTTAAAAAGGCAAATCATCCATAACGATACGGCTTCCATATTGCCGAGACGTTTCTTCAGTGTTTTGCTCTTCTTGCCAAATGTCAAAAGTGAACTCTCCAGATTCGCTTAACCCTTTAACAAATGGTTTTCTTTCCGAATACTTCCCCGACTTGACACTTAAAGTGGAGGAAACGCTTGATAATACTCTTTTTCGCTCTTCCTCGGTTTTCGGCTCGTATAATTCCAATGTTTCAATTATTTCCTTGGTTGTTACTGGTTTCCCAGCTTCTTTAATGGCATAAGCAATTTTTTTCAGCCAAGGCCACTTTGGGGAAAATACTTCCGCGTCGGGACGCAAGCTTACATCAAACGAATCTTTTATTTTAACAGGGCGCTGCTTTAACTGTGCGATGGTAGCATTGACATCTTTTAAATCAATTTCTAGTTTTAAAATCTGATCTCGAATACCTTTTTGTTTTGTTAGATAGAAATTAATCAGATCGTTAATTTGATCATCCTTTATTTCAATGTGAATCGCCATTTTGCTAGCAGTTGATTTGATGAAGGTAAAGGGGATTTAGCGATTCAAAAAACAATATTTTATCTTGTGTTTCTATATATTCATTCTACTAAAGCTATATTACTAATAAACAAAGTATTAAAATAAAAAATATAATTTCAACAACTCATAATGTAAGATTATTATAGAAAAACTAGACCCGATAGATAAATCAACCGATACCATGTTCGCGCTGATAGAGCTGGGGTGTTTTGCCGGTGATGCTTTTGAAGTTCTTGTGGAAGCAGGTGAAATTGTTGAAGCCGCTTTCGTAGCACAGCTGTTTGATGCTGATGCGGTTGTCGAGCAACAATTTGCAGGCGTGGCCGATGCGTAGCTCCGTGAGGAACTGGGTATAGGTCTTCCCCGTCCGGGATTTGAAATACCGGCAAAAGGAGTTGGGAACCAGCTTAGCCACGGCGGCCACCTCTTCCAGATAGACTTTGCGGGTAAAATGGCGGAGGGTATAGTCGTAGATGGCGTTGATCCGATCGTTCTCCGCTTCGGAGAAATCGGGCCGGAAGCCTATAGAGGACAGGAGCTGTAAATGTGACGAGGCGGCGAAGGCCGAGAGGCATTCGATGAGGGCGATGATCCGGCCGACCCCTTCGGCGGACTGGATATGGCGAAGGAGTTCCGGCATTCCCTCTTCTTCGCGGGCGCTCACGAGGATGCCCCGGCGGGCTTTTTCCAGCAGGTGGCGGATGGGTTTCGTCTCTGGGAGGTCGAGGAAGACGTCGCCCCAGAAATTTTCGGAGAAATGGATCACGGTGGAGTGGACGGGCCGGCTACCGTCCTCGTTGAAATAGACGTCGTCGTATCGCCAGTAATGGGGCAGGTTGCTGCCCACAAGGATGATGTCGCCGGGTTGGAAGCGTTTGATATGATCGCCCACGAATTGCGTACCGCTGCCCTGGTGGAAGATGATCAGCTCCACTTCCGCATGGTAGTGCCAGCGGTTGTTGATGAACGGGTCCCGGTCTTCCCGGACGCTAAAGCTCTGAGCCGGGGTCCGTGGGACTTTTAATAATTTGGGCTTCATGGAATCTTACAAAGATACAGCGTTTCTGCGGGTCGCGGCCGGTCAGGGCTCCCACTGCAGGGCGAAGTATTCGGTGCGGCCGGTGGGGCCGTTCTCGAGGTCGTGCGGTACGCCTGAGGGCAGGAATACGAGATCGCCGCCTTTGGCCGGGATGTACCCATTAGCGATATGCATGCGGACTTCGCCGCTTCGCAGGAGGAGGATCTCTTCCGCGCGATGCACATGCTGGGGGTGGCTGATCTCGCCGGGATCGAGGGTGGTGGCGTGCATGTTGATGTTTTTCAGCCAGGCCGTGGGCTGGCTGAAGATCGCGCGGCTTTCGCCCTTGTCGGTTTTTTTCATGGGGAGGTCGGGCCAGTCGCGGATGAAGGGGGTGGCAGCCTGGTTGGAACCTGAACGGGATTTGAATGCCAACAGATAAAAACTGGCGTTGGTCCCGGCCGTGTTATGGAGGACGGGTTTGTCCAATGCGGCAAAGAGTCCGATGCCACCGGGACCAAGGGTTTGTTTGGTAGATTCGAAGTTGATATCGCCATCTTTGACGATGAGGAGATGGTCCGCGGAGTCGTTCGCCAGGTGGAAGGTTTGGCCGGGGGGCAGGGTAACCAGCCGGATATCGAGATCGGCCAGATCTCGGGTCGCGCCTTTGAGCACCGTGGGACCGGGTGGGAAGACGCCGGCGGTGAGGGTGTCGGGTGGGGGTGTCGCGGGCGCGGCGACGGGTAGCGACGGTTCGGCGCGCCGGGTGGCTGCGGAAAGGGCCATGGCGGTGGTCAGGAAAAGGAAGAGATGGCGAAGCATAACGGGGGAGGATTTGACCGAATGTAGCCCATTTTAGCTTTCCGGCCGAACCGGGCGGCTATATTTTTGTTACTTTGGGAATGAAGAATGCTAGGCCCTCACAGCCCAATGCCCCGCTTACCTGGCGACAACGACTCAATGCCTTGCGCGGGCTGCCGCGTTTTTTTGCCCTTGTCTGGCAGACCAGCCCCGGGTTTATGGTATTGGATATGGTATTGCGGATCGCCCGAAGCGCCATTCCTGTGTCCGTTTTATATATCGGAAAGCTGATCATCGACCAGGTGGTATTGTTGACCCGCGGGGGACATGCCGCCGCCAGGCATGGCTTTTTCGGCCTGGGTGCTGCGGATGGGGTACATTTCCTGTGGCAGCTGGTGGCGGCGGAGTTTGCATTGGCGCTGCTATCGGATGCGTTGATGCGGGCGATCACGCTGGTCGATTCGTTGTTGGGCGAACGGTTTGCCAATTATACTTCCATCCGGATCATGGAGCACGCGGCCGCGCTGGATCTGGATCAATTCGAAGACACCACTTTTTACGATAAGCTGGAGCGGGCGCGTCAGCAGACCAATGGGCGGACGGTACTATTGTCGCAGGTCCTGGGTCAGGTACAGGATTTCATCAGCATGGGTTTCCTGGCGGTGGGTTTGATGGCTTTTAACCCCTGGCTGATCCTGTTGTTACTAGTGGCGGTAGTCCCGGCTTTTTTGGGTGAGTCCTATTTCAACGACCGGAGCTATGCGTTAACGCGGGCGCAAACGGAAGAGCGGCGGGAATTGGATTATCTCCGCTACCTGGGCGCCAGCGATGAAACGGCCAAGGAGATCAAGCTTTTCGACCTGAGTGGCTTTTTAATCGCCAGGTTCCGGTCCCTCTCCGATAAATTCTATCGTGACGGCCGCGCGCTGGCGATACGGCGTTCAGGCTGGGGCACCGTTTTCTCGTTGTTGGGGAGCGTCGGGTATTATAGCGCTTATGTCGTGATCATCATCCGGGCCGTCCATGGCCGGCTCTCCATAGGCGACCTGACGTTCCTGGCGGGCTCTTGCCGGCAGCTGCGCAGTCTGCTCGAAGGTATCCTCACGCGGTTCACCAGTGTCTCGCAGGGGGCTATCTACCTGCAGGACCTATTCGAATTCTTCGAGATCCGTCCGCGGATCGTGCGAGTCGCGCATCCGCGGCCCTTTCCGCGTCCAATCAAGGAAGGTTTCCGGTTCGAGAATGTCGGGTTTCGTTATCTCGACTCCGAGCGTTGGGCCAATCGGCATCTCAGCTTCACCTTGCAGCCGGGGGAGCGGCTGGCCTTGGTAGGCGAGAACGGGGCGGGCAAGACCACGCTCATCAAGCTGCTTACGCGGCTCTATGATCCCACGGAAGGACGGATACTGCTGGATGGGGTCGATCTGCGGGAATACGATCCCGGAGATCTTCGCCGGGAGGTGGGGGGGATCTTCCAGGATTATCTCCGGTATCAGATGACGGTCGCGCAGAACATCGCCGTCGGCGATATCGAGAAACAGGACGACCGGGCCCTCATCGAGGCTTCGGCGCAGCGAAGTCTGGCGGACCTCGTTACGGAACGTCTGCCGGGTAGGTATGACCAGGCCCTGGGGCGGCGTTTCCGGCAGGGCGTCGAGCTTTCCGGCGGCGAATGGCAAAAGATCGCACTCGCGAGGGCGTACATGCGGGATGCGCAGCTGCTGATCCTCGACGAGCCTACGGCTGCACTGGATGCGCGGGCGGAGTACGAGGTCTTCCAGCGGTTTGCGGAGCTGACCCATGGACGGACGGCGGTACTGATCTCGCACCGGTTCTCCACGGTGCGGATGGCGGACCGGATACTTGTCCTGGAGAAAGGGGAAATGCGGGAGATCGGAAGTCACGAAGAGCTGCTGGAACGCGGCGGGAAGTATGCGGAGCTGTTTCATTTACAGGCGCAGGGATACCGGTAGGAATGTGCCCAAAATGCGCTGTCGGTCCGGGACTTCAAGGTTGCTTCAAAATTTATCTTGAACATTGCACACGTATGAAGGTGCTTATCATCGAAGACAACCAGGAGCTGGCGCGCAATATCCGGGACTTCCTGGGGCGGGAGGGGTACATCTGTGAATCCTGTGAAACGCTGGAGGCGGCGAAGGAAAAGCTCACCTTGTTCCAGTACGACTGTATCCTGCTGGATATCGGGTTGCCCGACGGCAATGGGATCAGCTTGCTGAACCTTATCCGGGCCGAGCACAAGGACAGTAATGTGCTGATCATCTCCGCCAGGAATGCCCTGGACGACAAGATCATCGGACTGGAAAAAGGAGCGGACGACTATATCACCAAGCCGTTCCATCTTGCTGAGCTGCATGCGCGGATCCGGGCCATTTACCGGCGAAAGAATCTGGGCGGCGCCAGTATCGTGGAATTCAACGAGATCAGTTTGAACACCGATACTTTCGAGGCGCGGGTGGGGGATACGCTGCTCGATACGACCCCCAAGGAATTCGATCTGCTCCTGTATTTTATCGTCAACAAGAACAGGGTCCTTTCGCGTCAGGCCATTGCCGCGCATTTGTGGGGGGATTACACCGATAATTTGGCTAATTTCGATTTTGTATACCAGCACGTCAAGAACTTGCGCCGGAAGATCAGCAATGCGGGGGGGATGGATTATATCTCCACCGTTTATGGGCTGGGATACAAATTTAATTCTCATCTGGGCGGGTGAGAATCGCCGGGTGGGTGAAAAGAATGAAACTAACGACAAAATTTACGCTGTGGTATTTCTGTGTGATGATGGTGGTGCTGCTGATCGGTGGCGCCATCGTCTACTACGAGATACAGTGGAAGGTCAGCCGGGTGGAGGTGGTCCGTCACCAGCGGCTCAACGACCTTATCGCCGGTCAGGTCCGGGAGGGCGGCGATTATACCGGTCACCCTACGCGCAAAAGAGCGACGGTGGTGCCCATTCCGGCCGACTCCATGCCCAGCGGGAGCCAATCCTATTATACGCGCGGATTGGCCTGGAACCCGGAATTCCAGACCAATGAATATAAGCTGATGGTCACGTCCTTCTATACCATCGGCGGCCAGCATTACCGGATCACGACCTATTCTTTTATCCCATCGTTTTACCAGCTTTTACCAGGAGTGGTGGATTCCTTCAAGTGGATACTCCTCGTGCTACTGGTGCTGGTCATTGTATCGGGCGGGCTGATCTCCAAGTATATCCTGGCGCCTTTTAAACGGACGATGCGTGTCATCCAGGGTTTCGATCTCAAGCAAAAAGAGGCGATCCGGCTGCCCGACACGCGGACCGACGAGTTCCGGGAGCTGAATACGTTCCTGCTCCAGCTTACCGAATCTGCGCGAAAGGATTATCAGTCGCTAAAGGAATTCACGGAGAATGCCAGCCATGAGTTGCAGACGCCCACGGCGATCATCCGTGGTAAACTGGACCTCTTGATGGAATCGGATATCCGCGACGAGCAGGCCATCCTGATCGCCGAGATGCAAAATGCGTTGGAGCGGCTTTCGCGCATCCACAGTTCGCTGACCCTGCTGACGAAACTGGAGAACCAGGAATACCGGCCCGGTGAGCCCGTGTGTATCAGCAATCTGGCCCGGGAGACCCTGGCCTCCTTCGACGAGCTGATCCAGATGAAGTCCATCGGGCTGCAGGTGCATATTGAAAAAGCGGTCTATATCCCGCTGCATCATTCGCTGGCCGATCTTTTGTTAAGCAACCTGATCAGCAACGCGATCCGGCACAATGTCCCGGCGGGACCGGTGGTGGGGGATGCCGGGCATCATGCGGGACCGGAGGGGAAAAAAGGACTGATCCGGGTAAACCTCACCCGCGAGGGGCTTGTTATCGTCAACACCGGCCAGGAGCCCGTGGTCCCGACGCAGGAGTTATTTAAACGGTTCAAAAAAGGGAATACCGGCAGCGACTCCATCGGCATAGGTCTCGCCATCGTGCGCCAGATCTGTGATCTAAGTCATTTCGACATCGATTATCAATACCAGAGCGGGTTGCATATAGTGGCTGTCAGTTTTCAGCCCAGGGGGGTGGCTTCAAAATTACTTCAAAATCTTTCGCTCCCTTTACATCCGGATGCGGCCGGAGGCCGCCCAATGTAAATATGACAAAACAGATATTTTTCGGTCTTTTCCAGGTCATCGTCCTCGTGGTATTGGCCGGAAGAGCGGATGCACAGGTGTTGACGATGAAACAGGCAGTACAGAATGGGCTGAACAATTACGGGACCATCCGTGCGAAGGCCAATTACGTCAAGGCCGCACAGGCGAATGTCAAAGAAGTACAACGGGAATATCTCCCGGATCTCAATTTCGGGCTTTCGCAGGATTATGGTACGGTGGCTTCCAATTATGGACCTTACGCTGCGTATAAAACCTCGCCCGTCTCCTCCAGTGGGCCGGTGCTGGCCACGCAGAACTGGAATGCGGCGTTCGGCGCCTTGTACATGACCAATGTCAACTGGGATTTTTTCCAGTTCGGCAAATACAAAGAAAAGTCGGCGGTCGCGCAGAAGGCGCTGGATCTTAACCTGGGGGATCTCGACCAGGAGCGTTTCGAGCAAAGTGTCCGGGTGTCGGGGGCTTTTCTCAACCTGATCGCCGCACAGAAGCTGATCATCTCCCAGCAAAACAACCTGGACCGGGCAATCGCCTTTCAGACCGTGGCCACAGCCAGGGCCAAGAGCGGGTTGAACCCGGGTGTCGACTCTTCGCTGGCCAATGCGGAGGTCTCGAGTGCGCGGATCTTGCTGACCAATGCGATCGAGAACGCGCAGGAGCAGGCCAATGCCCTGGCGCAGCTGATGCAGGTGACGGCGCCGGACTCCAATAATTTCACCCTGGATTCGGCCTTTGTGGTGCGGATACCGGCTTCGCTGAATAACGCGCCGGCCCAGCCGCTCAAGAACCATCCCGTGCTGCGTTTTTTCCAGGAACGTATCGACGTCAGCAACGAGCAGGCGAAATTCCTCCGGACGCAGGAATACCCGGTGTTTTCGGTATTCGGTGTCGCCCAGGACCGCGGGACGGGTTTCTCTTCCAATTACGGCGCTTCCAATCCCAATGCTTATACGCAGAATTATCTCAAGGGGGTCAGCTTCAATACCGCCAACTATCTCATCGGAGTGGGTGTCTTCTGGAATTTTACCAGTCCGTTCCGGGTACACGAACAGGTAGCCGCGCAGAAGTGGAACTCGGCGGGGTTGCAGGAAGAATATGGTCTGATCAGCCAGGAGCTGCAGGCACAAACGGTGCTGGCGGAGAGCAGGATCCGGAATGCCCTGGCCAACTACCACGAGGCGCCGGTCCAGGTCAAGGCCGCTTCCGATGCCTATATCCAAAAAGAGACCTTGTATAAGAACGGGCTGGCGACGATCGTCGATGTCACCACGGCAGCGTTTATCCTCAATCAGGCCGAGACGCAGCGGGATGTTATCGATACCAATGTCTGGCAGGCGTTGCTGTTCAGGGCGGCTTCGACCGGTGATTTTGGATTATTTATCAACGAATTTTAACGAACATATAGCTCACCATGGGATTAATCAGACTCGCGCTTAGAAAGCCTATTACCATCTTAGTATTGGTGGCCGGCCTGTTCTTCTTCGGTATCAGCGCCGTTCGTACCATCAAGATCGATATTTTTCCGAATCTGGATCTGCCGGTGATCTATATCTCGCATCCCTATGGCGGTTTTACCCCCGACCAGATGGAGACCTATTTCGGGAAACAGTATGTCAACCTGCTGCTGTATGTGAGCGGGGTAAAAAGCATCGAATCGCGGAACATCCAGGGGTTGACCCTGATCAAGCTGACATTCTATGAAGGGACGAATATGGCACAGGCTGCCGCGGAGGTGACGTCGTACAGTACGAGGGCGCAGGCCAGTTTTCCACCTGGCTCGCAGCCGCCGTTCATTCTGCGTTTCGATGCCTCTACGTTGCCGGTAGGACAGCTGGTGTTGAGCAGTCCGACGCGCAGCAATAACGAGCTGCAGGACCTGGCCAACGTGTATGTCCGTGCGCAGTTCAGCAGTGTAAAGGGCCTGGTGTCGCCTGCGCCTTTTGGTGGGAATGCCCGTACGGTGGTGATCAAGGCCGATCCGGAGCTGTTGCGCGAGCATAACCTTACGGTGGATCAGCTGGTGCAGGCGCTTGACCTGAACAACCAGGCTACGCCTTCCGGAACCGTGCGGATCGGTGATAAGAACTATTTTACGCCGACCAACGCAACCATTGCCACCGTCAAGGATTTCGAGAATATCCCCATCTTTTATAATGGGGTGCAGAACGTCTATTTGCGGGATGTGGCGAGAGTGGAGGATGCCGCGGATATCACCGCCGGGTATGCGCTGATCAACGGCAAACGGTCGGTTTATCTGCCCATCACCAAATCGGCCGCGGCCTCTACCTGGTCGGTTGTACAGGATCTCAAAAAGGCTTTACCGCGTTTCCAGGCACAGCTGCCGCCGGATGTGAAACTATCCTATGAGTTCGACCAGAGCGTCTATGTGATCAATGCCGTCAAGAATCTGCTGGAAGAAGGGGCGATCGGCGCCGTCCTCACGGGTCTGATGGTCTTGTTGTTCCTGGGTGATGTCCGTGGGGCTACGATCGTGATCATCACGATCCCGGTGTGCGTGATCTCCGGAATCCTGTTCCTGAACCTGGCGGGGCAGACCATCAACATCATGACGTTGAGCGGCCTGTCGCTGGCCATCGGGATATTGGTGGATGAGTCGACCGTGACGATCGAGAATATACATCAGCATTTGGATCTGGGGAAACCCAAGTCGTTGGCCATCTGGGATGCCTGCCGGGAGATCGCTTTTTCCAAATTGCTGATCCTGTTTTGTATCCTGGCGGTATTTGCGCCGGCATTTTCGATGAGCGGGATCCCAGGGTCGTTGTTCCTGCCGCTGGCGCTGGCGATCGGTTTTTGTATGGTCACCTCTTATCTGATGGCGCAGACCTTTGTGCCGGTGATGGCAAATTGGATCATGAAGAAACATCACCAGAAGGGCGAGAAAGAATATGCTTCGGACGAAGAAGAATTCAGGGCCTCGGGGCTTACGGCCGAAAGCCAGGCGCATATTGCGGAGGAAAAGGAGAAGCTGCTGGAACGGGGGACCGGAAAAGACGGCAAGGAAACAGGGTTCGACAAATTCCGTAAACGGTTTCTCCGGTTCATGGACCGAATGATGCCATACCGCGTGCCTATTGCCATTGCCTATATTGTTATTGGCCTGGCCGGGGCCTGGTTGATGATCTCGAATATCGGCCGGGATGTCCTTCCCAAGTCCAATGCGGGGCAGTTCCAGGTGCGGTTGCGTGCTCCGGACGGGACACGTATCGAGCGGACAGAGTTGATTATGCTCAAGGCCTTGCATATTCTCGACACCCTGGTAGGGCATAACAATGTCCAGGTAACCTCGGCCATGGTGGGGATGCATGGCAGCCAGTTCTCCACCAACCCGGTATATCTGTTCATGGCGGGGCCGCAGGAGGCGGTATTACAGGCCAGCCTGGTAGAAGATTACAAGGTCAATATGGACAACCTGAAGGAGGAATTCCGGGCGCATGTCGCGCGGGATATGTCCGAGATCAAGGTCTCGTTCGAGCCGATAGAGCTTACCGACAAGATCCTGAGCCAGGGTTCTCCTACGCCTATCGAGATCGCGGTAAGCGGGAAGAACAAAAAGCTCAACGAACGATATGCGGACAGCGTTGTCGCCAAATTGAAACAGATCCCCTATTTGCGGGATGTACAGATCGACGAGGCCATCCATTATCCCGCGGTAGACATCGATATCGACAGGGTGCGGGCGGCGCAGCTTGGCGTCAATGCCAACCAGATCAACCGTTCTCTTATCGCTGCGACTTCGTCGAGCCGGTTCACGGACAAACAGGTCTGGCAGGACCATACCACCAACCTCAGCTATTTTGTACAGGTACAGGTTCCGGAAAACCAGATGACCAGCGTACATGATATCGGTGAAACGTCGGTGCTGCCGAACCAGAGCAGGCCGCAATTGACCGATGTAGCTTCAATGAAGATGGATACGGTATACGGGGAGGCCGATGATCTGGGCGCCGTGCCCGAATTATTCGTCACCGCGAATCTGCAAAAGAAAGACCTGGGGCATGCCACGGACGATGTCGACAAGGCCCTGGCGTCGCTGGGCAAATTGCCGCGAGGGCTGGTGATGGATGTTCGAGGACTGTCTACTGTGCTCACGGATACGTTGTCGAGTTTGCAGACCGGGCTGATCGTGGCTATTATAGTCATCTTTTTGATGTTGGCGGCCAATTTCCAGTCTTTCAAGGTCTCGTTGGTAACGTTGTGTACCGTTCCGGCGGTATTGCTGGGTTCGCTGGGTCTGTTGCTGATCACGGGATCGACCCTGAACCTGCAATCCTATATGGGGATGATCATGTCCGTGGGGGTATCGATCTCCAACTCCGTGTTGCTGGTTACGAATGCCGAGGAGCTGCGGTTGTTGCATGGCGATTCGATCAAGGCGGCCCGGGAAGCGGCGGCTACCCGTCTCCGTCCGATCCTGATGACGAGTGTGGCGATGGTGGTCGGGATGATCCCGATGGCTTCGGGTCTGGGTGAAGCCGGGGACCAGGCGGCGCCATTGGGCCGTGCGGTGATCGGCGGGCTGATCGCGAGCACGTTTGCCGCGTTGTTTGCGCTGCCGTTGATCTTCGCCGGCATTCAGAAAAAGACCTCTACCACATCCGTATCTCTCGACCCCTCGGATAAAGAAAGCACACACTATATACCTTCTTTGTATGAACAACAAAATGATGAACAAAATGAAAAATAAACACACCTCTATAATCCTGCTCGCGTCGGGCTTGTTCCTGCTAGGCGTGTCGAGCGGCTGTTCGTCCTCGGATGGCGAGGGTAAAAAGGGCAAAAGCGACAGCGCCGGTGGCGGGCAAAAGGATAGCGCCGCTACTACGGCCATCGTTTCGCTGCAGAAGGGCCGGCTTTCCACGACCCTGCATGTCCCCGGGGAGCTGATCGCATTCCAGCAGGTAGACCTCTATGCGAAAGTGAACAGCTTCGTAAAGCGGTTATATGTTGACGTTGGCTCCGAGGTGCATGAGGGACAACTGCTGGCTACCATGGAGGCGCCCGAGATCCAGAGTCAGCTGGCTACCGCGCTGGCGCGGGTAAAGAGCCAGGAGGCGCTCTATATCGCCAGCAAAGCCAATTACGACCGGATCATCGAGACCAGCAAGACGCCGGGGACGATCGGCCAGAACGATATCGACCAGGCCGATGCGCGGCAGAAATCCGATTTTGCGCAGCTGGAAGCGAACAAGGCTGCGTATAACGAAGTCGCCGAGACGTTGAAATACCTGGAGATCCGGGCGCCGTTCAACGGGGTCATCAGTCTCCGGAACGTCAACCCCGGGGCCTATGTGGGGCCGAGTGGGAAGGGGTCCGATCTGCCGATGTTCACGTTGCAGGAGCAAAAGCACATGCGGTTGGTGGTATCGGTGCCCGAGGCCTATACCGGTTTTCTGAACAACCAGGACAAGGTCAAATTTAGCGTAAAGGCCTTACCCGACCGCAAATTCACGGCGGATTTGCACCGGCTGGCCGGGGCATTGGATAACCGGCTGCGTGCGGAAAGGACGGAAATGGATGTGTACAGCAATGACAAGACCCTGCTGCCCGGGATGGTAGCGGAGGTGGATCTGCCGTTGCCTTCCAGGGACAGTACGTTCCTGGTGCCGAGTACGGCCGTCGTGAATGGGACGGAGCAGGTCTTCGTCGTGCGGGTGACGCCGGATCACAAGGCGGAATGGATCAACGTGCGGCTGGGCCGGTCGGAAGGCGGGCGGATCGAGATCTATAGCGACAGTTTGAAAGAAGGCGATCTACTGGTTAAAGCGGCGAGCGAGGAAGTGCGGAATGGGATGACGCTCAATCCGGGACACTAACGCGCTTCGTTGGACCGGGGATGAGTAGACCTCCGGGTATCGCTGTTGTCGGATGCGGGCGACGGCGGCGCCCAGTAGTTGCCGGAGAGGATGATAAGGTCGATCATTTTGATGCTGTTATCATAGTAATCGAAATCCTTTAGTTTAAAGTTCGCGATATAGTCCCACAGTTTGTTCAGCCATTGCTGGTTGTCGGGGCCGGCCATCGCGGCTACCGCGAAGGGGCAGATAAAACACAGCGCTTCGAAATAGCGGTGGGGCAGGTCTTCCCCGGAGAGATTGTAGCCGGCGGAGATATTATCCGGGTTGCCTTTGGTGGTGGAACGGATCCAGGGGTTGATGCGGGCCAGGAAGTCTGCCGCGCGAGGATCGCCGGAAACCAGATAATCGGCCGCAATCCGCCAGGGGACGCGGCAGGCGTTGAAATTGTAGACGCCGTCGTATTTCGACTCCAGGTAATTGGGCTGGGCCGGGGTGGCGGTTAGTGAGGAATCGAGGTGGATATGTTTAATAAAATCGGGCACCAGCCCTGCTTCGGGGCTATAGGTATCCTGCAGGTAGTGAAAGATGCGGTAGTTGTTCGTCAGCACGCTGTCCCAGGTGGAGTCGCCGGTAGCCTGGCGGAAAGCGCGGATATGATCCGGCATAAAATCGGAAGAGCGCATATCGTAGAAATCATGACTCCTCGGGCTCTCTCCATTAGCTTCCATGATGATATAGGTAAACGGGTTGATCTCTTCCCGTTTGATGGCGGCGATCATGTCGAGGGCCTTCTGGCGATAGGGGATATTGCTGTGCCGGCCCCATTGGGCATCGGCGAGCAATAGAGAATAAGCGATATCCATGTCTCCGTCGGTAGCGGTGCCGCCGTCGATGCTGCGGCAGTAGCGGGTCTGCATCCAGGCCATGAGGTCGGAGCTGGTCGTACTGGGGTGCGAACGGTAATAGCGATAAAGACAATCATAAGTTTCCTGCGCGGTGCTGTCGAAGCCGGCCATGAGCGCGACGATCATCATGCCATAGCCCTGCCCTTCCGAGACGCAGATATTGTTGCCTTTGGTCCCTTCGAACCACACATATTTCTCCCCTGGAGAGCATCCGTCCAGGATATAATGTTTTTTCCATTGCAGATAAAAGGACCGGACGCTATCGTCCATGGCGTCGCGGCTGAGGTTACCGGGCAGGATGGCCGTTCCCTGGTATGTATTGTGTTGCGGAAAGGGCCGGGCGGGAACGGCGGATGCCGGCCCGGTGGAATCCGCGCACGCCAGTGCGCTGTGGAGTTGCGTCAGCACCACCAGGAATAATAAAACTTGTTTGAGGAGCATACCGAGAAAAAGCAATTATCACGCCATTTGGCGGGATCAAGGGCGCATTGCGCTCTTAACACCCATTAAAGTTTTCTTAAAGGAAACATTAACAAGGGCGGGGCATCGGCCGTCTCCGATCCGGGCTCTTTAACAGGTAAACTAAAACCTCTATTATGAAGACTCCTCCTTCTGCCACCTTTTGCCTTTCCATGATCGCGTTTTGTTTCCTTCTCCTTTATTCGTGCAAGCCCGCGGAGATCCCGGACACCCAATTGGGTAACTGGCTGCAGGCCGCGGCCATCGGAGCCTATCCCCGGGCCAATGCCGTATGTTTCACGATCGGCGATCATGCTTATGTCGGCCTTGGGTACAACGAAACGATCGCCCAGCCGGGGCGGCTCACGGATTTCTGGACCTTTTGCGTCGACAGCGGCTGGACGCAGATCCAGGATTTTCCCGGCGCGCCGCGGAGCAATGCCGCAGCCTTCAGCATCGGCAACTACGGCTATGTCGGTACCGGGTGGGATGGTTATACGGCTTACAATGATTTCTGGCAATATGATCCGGTAGCCAATACCTGGACCAGGAAAGCGGACTATATGGGCGGACCGCGCTACGATGCCGTCGGTTTCGGTATCCAGGGAAAGGGATATATCGGGACCGGATTCGACAATTATTGGCTGAATGATTTTTATCAGTATGATCCGGCGCAGAACACCTGGAGTGTAACGCCGGGTACGTCCGGTAATTTCTCGAAACGCAGGGGAGCGGTGGCCTTTGTATACAACAACCAGGCCTATGTCGTCACTGGAAGCAACAGCGGCGGGATGGTGCGGGATTTCTGGCGTTTCGATCCCTCCCAGCAGGAAGCCTGGCATCAGTTAGCCGATATCACCAACACCAATCCGGCGCCGTTTGACGATGGGTATACCGATATCGAACGGGAAAATGCGGTGGTCTTTGTCAACGGTACCGAAGCGTTTTTATCTACCGGGATGAACGCCAGCATGATCAACTCCACCTGGGCTTATGATATCAATGGGGACCGCTGGACTCGCCGGACGGCCTGGCAACGGGCCGCGAGAAGCGGCGCGGTGGCTTTCACGGTTAGCGCTCAAAGCTATCTGGGTGCGGGCAGTACCGGTTCGTCGACCCTGGACGATTTCGATCAGTTCCTGCCGACGGTCGCTTTCAATTCCAATGACTACTGAGACCGGTCTATTTGATGATGATGATCTGCTTGGCAAGGGTGGTCTGCGCGTTGGAAAGACGGACGATATAGGCGCCGGCGGGTAACTGGCCGTTGCCGCCGATGTTCACGGTTTGTCTGCCTTGCAGGCTGGACCAGCTGGTTACCTGCAGCCGGTGACCGTTCATATCGAAGAGCTCGAACAGGGCCTGGGTCACGGGGTTCGAGGTCTCCAGGTACAGGCTGCCGTTCTCCACCATGGTGGGGTAAATGCGAACGGTTTGCGCCGATTGCAAAGATATGCTCATGATGTTGGAGTAGGCGGTCTGACCATCCCGGTCGACCATCTTCAGCCGGTAATAGAGGGGGCCGTTCCAGGGGTCCTGGTCGGTATAGGAGTAATCATGTTGTTCCAGGGAGTCGCCCGAAGCGGCCGCGATGGCTTGTATGTCCTGGAACAGCGCGCCGTCGGTGCTGCGTTGTACCACGAAATGGTCGAAGTTGATCGCGTCGGTGGTGGTCCATTTGAGGAGCGCCTGGTTATTGTCTTCGGCCGTAACGGACCATTTGATCAGGGTCACGGGCAGGGTGGAATAGCTCTGAGAATAGGTGACCCTGTCCGCGCCGCCGTTCTGATAATAATCGAGCACCATGTTATAGGAGCCGCTGAGGACAGCGGAATAGGTCGAGACGGTATAGACGTGGTCATTGAAGTTATTGATCGGGAAGGTATTCCCGCCGTCGAGACTCAGCCGGTAGCCGTCGTCTCCGCCAACGGTGATGACCCAGTTCTCATGCGCCAGGGTCTGCTGGAGCCGGTAGCGGACGCTGAACTGATAGGTCGTGACCGTGCAGGAATTGGTATTGAATGTGGCGGTATTGCTGCCGCTGGTGTTGCCGAAATTTTCGTCGAATGTGGGGTTATTGGTCGAGCCCTCGTGGATCATGCCTTTGTACAAGCCCTGGAGATTCATGCCTTCGAAGACATAGCCGTTCCAGATGCCGTTGGTGCCGTAAATGGTGGTATCGCTGGTGCCTTGACAGTTTTGGGTCATATTGAAGCTCACCTGGCTGGCACCGCCGTCCTGATAATAATCCAGGACAAATTTGGTGCTTCCGGTGAGGTTCACCGTGATGGTGCTGGTGGTGTAAGCATGGTCGGCCCAGTTATTGATCGGCCAGGTATTCCCGCCATCGAGGCTAAGCCGGTAGCCGTCGTCGCCGCCGACAGTGATGGTAAAGTTGCCTATGAAACTTTCCTGGAGCCGGTATCGGACGCTGAACTGATCTGCAGTGATCGAACAGCCATTGGTATTATAGGTACCCCCGCCGCCGCCAAAGGTCTCGTTGAAGTTGGGGCTGGAAGTAGTGCCTTCGGTGACGTAGCCCTGATAGCCATTTTGGAAATTCATGCCTTTGAAGACGTAGCCTTCCCATACGTTGTTCGTACCGTAGACGGTGGTGTCTCCCTGGAGATCGGAACAGGCTTGTGCCATGACGCCGCTGACGGCGGAGAGGACGAGGAGCAGGGACAGGATCGTGTTTTTCAAATAGAAATTGTAAACGTGCTTCATCGGGACAGGATTTTAGCGTACAACTGGATCTCCATATTGGTGCCAAATTGTAATCAGATGTCCGTCATTATTTTACAGATACTATTTTCTAAAAATCCGATCTAGGGAACGGAAGATATTCCCATTTGTGGAAGCTATGATCAGTATGGATTGGCGGGTTGATTTTGGGATTTTGTCTTTGTCGTATCGCCATATTGGGCGGCGCTGCCGTTGCCCTGGTCGACCCCTTCCGCTCCGGGAGGCGGAGCTTTTTCATATTGGTTGTTGTAATCGTATTGCAGGCTGGCGTTGAGGCTGTCCGGTTTGATGA
>Ga0210396_10001148_pt1 | contig 29752 bp, 24 predicted proteins | sample IncBWH17OmetaG_FD_155466 | JGI IMG/M metagenome (GOLD analysis project Ga0210396, IMG submission 155466) | Forest soil microbial communities from Barre Woods Harvard Forest LTER site, Petersham, Massachusetts, United States - Inc-BW-H-17-O ...
GCAGTAAAGAATTTTGATATAGAGGGTAGAAGAACCCATATCATCCCATTGGGGATGTATATAATAATTGTAGATAGTATTGGTATATTCAAATTCACTGTATTCCCGCCCATAGAAAGGAGAATGCGGATCTTCTTCGGCTGTGTATATATGCCTCCAGTTGTAGTATGGCTCCAGGTCCTGCATTCTTTTTTCCGCTTATTTACGGTGAAAAGCATCCATTGCTTTCCGGACGCTGCCAAACTCCTTCAGCAGAAAACCGGCTTCTTCCTGCGAAATCCCCAAATTTTCCATCAGCATTTTTTCTCCTCTGTCAATAAGCTTGTTATTGCTCAGCTGCATATCCACCATCCGGTTTCCTTTTACTCTTCCCAGCCGTATCATGGTGGCGGTAGAAATCATGTTCAGAATAAGTTTCTGTGCGGTACCCGATTTCATGCGAGTGCTGCCCGTAACAAATTCGGGACCTACCACCACTTCAATGGGATAACGTGATACGGTAGCCAGCGGGCTTCCTTCGTTGCAAGTGATGCACGCGGTAAGGATATGATGTTTGTTACATTCCTCCAGAGCTCCTATTACATAGGGAGTGGAACCTGAAGCAGCCAGTCCGAGCACCACATCTTTATCGGAAATAAGATGCTCCTGAAGATCTTTCCATCCCTGCAGTGTATCATCTTCTGCAAATTCTACCGCTTTCCGGATGGCACGATCTCCTCCGGCTATAATGCCTACGATTACACCTTGTTCCACTCCGAAAGTAGGTGGACATTCAGAAGCATCCACGATACCAAGACGGCCGCTGGTTCCGGCACCCATGTAAAATAAGCGCCCTCCTTTTTGAATTTTCTCTGAAACAATATTCACCAATGCCTCTATTTGTGGAATAACTTTTTCCACAGCCAGCGCCACTGTTTGATCTTCTTTGTTGATATTAGAAAGGATATCATGTACACTCATCTTTTCCAGATGCGTGTAATGGGATGCTGATTCTGTAATTTTTTTCATAGATGGCAACCCGCTGTAATCAATACAGGGAAGGATAACGAGCCGGGTTTACTTCGCTCATCATCCGGTAAATGGTTTCGAATATATCATCGGCGCTGGGTTTGGAAAAATAATCTCCGTCAGAACCATAGGCAGGACGATGTTCTTTGGCAGCAATAGTAAGCGGTGCAGAATCCAGAAATGCATAGCCTTCCTGATCTTCGAGCACCTTTTGCATCATAAACGCAGAGGCTCCTCCCGGAACATCTTCATCCAAAAGAACAAGTCTGTTGGTCTTTTTCAGCGATTCAACAATACGATGGTGAATATCAAAAGGAAGTAAGGTTTGTACATCAATCAGCTCAACGGAGATATCTGTTTCCTGCAAATGTTTTACCGCTTCCAGTGCAATACGGCAGCAGGATCCGTATGTTACCAGCGTAACATCGGTACCTTCTACCAGGATCTCGGGCTTACCTAGTTCCACACGGAATTCTCCGATATTGGCCGGCAGTTTTTCTTTAAGACGGTAAGCATTCAAGGGTTCAATAACAAGAGCCGGTTCGTCACATGCAAGCAGGGTATTGTAGAATCCCGCGGCCTGCGTCATATTGCGGGGTACACATACATTGATACCTCTCAAGGCGTGAATTATCATACCCATGGGTGAGCCGCTGTGCCAAATACCTTCCAGCCGGTGGCCCCGGGTGCGGATAATGACTGGTGATTTTTGAGAGCCTTTGGTGCGGTATTGCAGTGTAGCCAAATCATCACTCAATATCTGTATGGCATATAAAAGATAATCGAGGTATTGAATTTCTGCAATAGGGCGGAGGCCCCTTAAGGCAAGACCGATAGCCTGACCAATAATAGTGGCTTCGCGGATACCGGTATCAAATACCCGGTGTTCCCCGTATTTTGCCTGCAAACCTTCCAGTCCCTGATTAACGCCTCCAATCTTTCCGGAGTCTTCACCAAAGATGAGCACCTCCGGATATTTAGCAAGGATATGGTCAAAATTTTCTCTCAGCAATTCCCGTCCGTCCACAATCTTGAAATCCTTTTCATATTTCACTTCCTGTTGTTTTGCACTGGACAAATTAAGCGACGTCTGGCTCCAGAGGTAGGAACTGTAACGATCGTAATTGGCAATTTTTGACTCTTCCAGCCAGTCTGCCAGCTTTTGTTTAACAGGCAATGTCTCGTGTCGTGTTAAACGAAGCGCGGTACGAACCGCTGTATTGATATCTCTGCGATAAGGTTCTTTTACCGATTGCAGATCCTGTATAAGCTTATCAACAAACACTTTTTGCTGGGAAGCAGATGAAAGCTGCTGAAGAAGTTCAACCACTTCTGTTTGTTCGGCACGGATGGGATTCAGATAGGCTGTCCATGCTGCCGACTTCATTTCCCGTACAATTTTTTTGGCTCCTTCTTCAATGGCTTCCAGGTCTGCTTCGTTAGCAATACCGGTAGCAAGGATCCATTCCTTCATTTTACGGATCGGGTCGAAATCATGCTCCCAGTCCAGGCGTTCCTTGCTTTTATAACGTTCGTGAGAGCCGGAGGTACTGTGGCCTTGTGGTTGAGTCACCTCTTCCACATGAACCAATACAGGCACATGTTCTTCCCTGCAAATCCGGCTTGCTCTTTCGTATGTTTCGCAAAGGTGTACATAGTCCCAGCCTTTGGTTTTGAATATTTCATATCCTTTGCCATATTTATCGCGCTGGAATCCTTTCAGGATTTCGGAAATGCTTTCTTTGGTGGTCTGGTATTTTTTGGGAACGGAAATACCATGTCCGTCATCCCAAACCGAAACAAGCATGGGAATCTGCATTACACCGGCAGCATTGAGTGTTTCCCAAAACAAACCTTCGGAGGTGCTGGCATCTCCAATGGTTCCGAAAGCAATCTCATTTCCTTTTTCAGAAAATTTATGAAAAGTTTCTGTCTGGAGCTCGGGGTTGCAACGGAAATACTTAGAAGCCATGGCCAGACCCAGAAGACGTGGCATTTGCCCTCCTGTAGGGGAAATATCTGCGGATGAATTTTTAAGCTGGCTAAGATTTTTCCAGGATCCGTCGGGTTCCAGAAAACGGGTTCCGTAATGTCCTCCCATTTGCCGTCCCGCACTCATTGGTTCTGCATCAGAGTCGGTATGCCCGTATAAACCGGCAAACCATTCCTGAAGATTCAGAGCCTGAATGGCAAACATAAATGTCTGATCGCGGTAATAACCAGAACGGAAATCTCCCGGTTTAAACACCTTGGCCATAGCCACCTGTGCCAGTTCTTTTCCATCACCGAAAATGCCGAATTTGGCTTTTCCTGTCAGCACTTCCCGTCGCCCCAGCAAGCTGGCTTCACGGCTTTCATTTACGATACGGTAATCTTCCAGAACGATTTTCCGGAAGTCCTCTTTGTTCAATTTCGGTTGTCCGGCTTTGTTGATCTCTTCCACTTTATTCATGCCTTAAGGGATTTGGAGTACTGATACACAAACATACAGCATTTTCCCGAAAGGTAAAAGACGCAGAAGCCAATTTAAGAGCCTACTTCAGGCTTTTTTAGGCCTGGATGATCAGGGCTCACTATGATGGTGTTTGAGTCCGTCGCAATCCACACAGTTTAACCCATCGGCTGTCATCATCCATTTCCTGCCTACCATGTCATCATCATAAGTATCCTGCAGATTCTCTATGTCCGAATTATGTACTAGCGGACGGATGTTTTTTGCTAAAGAAATGATCTTATTACGAGGTACTTTCACCAATATATGCACCCGCTGAAGCCTCCATTTATCCTGTATAGGAAAAGAATAGCCCGGATCCAGTTCCAGAACCGAATCATGTACGGAAAAAGAATAATGTATATCCTTGGCCCGGGTCATGGCCTCCTTTTCGGTTAATCCATGGGCGGAACTGATTACTGATATTTCAAAACTATCCGTACGGCTTGCTACTATATCAAAAGACGGGTAGCCGAGAAAAGCCTCATTTTCGGTCAATCTCATAAAATGCCAGTCGTTTTTATGCGGTGTGCTTTCATAATCATTACCGGGCACCGTATTGGCCGAAAGGTGTACGTATAAGGTATTACCTGCCGGTTTGATAACCTGGCTGTCCTTACTGTTTCCTTTTTCTTCAAACTGTTTGGTAACTCCGTAACCAATATAAAAACTCAGGATAAGACCGGCAGACCATAACAAGGCAGCTACAATACGGAATGCTTTATTGGATTTTCCCAAACCAAACAGGATACGGATACCATGATAAATAAGCATCAGAAACGGTACCCCGAACAGGAGCATGACGGTTATGAAGGGCAGGAGGTAGGGTTGCCCATCGTTAAAAAAGAGATGGAACAGTCCCCGTATAGAGATATGGGTGCTGCCACTATCATTATATCCTATACCGGAATCATTGATGCCGAAATGGAAGGTCTGGGAATGAAATCCAAATACAGAAGCCAGCAAACCGATCATCAGACCCACACCGATCAGAATAAAGATGGCTGCGAAAAATTTACCGATCACCTTTCCGAACATATGGAAGAATTCTTCCAGAAAAGCGCCGAAACGGCCTACTCCTTTCCGTACTTTATCTTTGTTTTCAGGCGATCCCATGTTATTCTTGAGATCCTGCATTTTCTTTTTCAAATCATCCATTTCGTCGGTGAAGCTCTTGTGAATATTGTTGATATTCACTGTTTCCCCTTTCATCTCCAGTTTCTCGGCTGTTGTTTTAGCCTGTGGAATAATGATCCACAGCAGAATATAAAGCAGGAATCCAAAACCGAAAACAAATAAACTGATGGCCAATGCCAGACGCAGCCACAAAGGTTCTATTCCAAAGTAGTGTGCAATACCTGAACATACACCACCCAGTATTTTATCATCCGGGTCACGAAAAATACGATGCCGTTTAGGTGTCTCTCCCTGTTCTGTTTGGGCTCCGGTCCCGGCTTCAGCTTTCTGTTCTTCCCCTTCTTCTCCTGCAAAATCTTCCGGTTTACCCATTACCGAAATCACCTGTTCCACATCACTCATCATCACTACCTGTTTGGTAGGGCTTACTTTGGCCTGCAGCATTTCGGCTATCCGTGATTCGATATCGGAAACAATTTCGTCCCGTCCTTCGGTGTTGCGGAAATACCCTTTGATGGTAGTAAGGTATTTGCTTAATTTATCGTATGCATCCTCCTCAATGTGAAAAATGATACCGCTGATATTGATAGTGACCGTCTTATTCATGGCTGAAAGGTGTTGAAGTAGGTTTGGTAACAGATTGTACTGATTTTACAAGTTCATCCCAGGTGGTTTCCAGTTCTTTTAAAAACTGAATACCCAATTCCGTGAGGCGGTAATATTTTCTCGGTGGTCCTGAAGTGGATTCTTCCCAGCGGTAGGTGAGAAGTCCCATATTCTTGAGTCGGGTAAGTAAGGGATAAAGTGTTCCTTCCACCACTACCAAACGGGCTTCTTTCATCCGGTCTATAATTTCGGTAGGGTAAAGCTCTTTGCCGGAGAGTGCAGAAAGGATGCAAAATTCCAATACCCCTTTCCGCATCTGCGCTTTCGTGTTTTCTATGTTCATGTTTTTCGGATTTAGGGCGGAGAAGAAGAATTGTTTTGTTTCTTTTTCCCCATCTCTGAATGTGATACAAAGATATGGTTATAAAAATGTATTATGCAATACATAGTACTAAAATAGTATATATATTATTGAAAATGAGCAGTATAATTTTATGCCTAGTACTGGATGAAACTCATTTTTAGGTCATTTTTTACTATCTCAAAGCATTAGCCATGAATTTCTAAGTACTTTTACATTCTTAAAACAAACGGATGCACGATTTCGCCCGTGACTGGGCAGAACTTTTCAGCCTGGCTTCTTTAATCAGTTTGCTGACCCTTACGGGCTTGGAAATTGTGCTGGGGATCGATAATGTGATTTTTATTTCCATTGTAGCCGGACGTTTGCCCAAAGCTTTGCAGCCAAGGGCAAGAACCATCGGTTTATCACTTGCTTTAATATTCAGGATCTTTTTACTGATATCCATTACCTGGATACTGGGTCTCAAAAAACCATTGGTTACTATTGGCACTTACGGAGCTACCGGCAGGGATCTGATTTTGCTGACGGGGGGCATTTTCCTGCTTGTAAAAACAATTGGAGAAATAGCCGATCGCATAAAGGGCAAGGAAGAAGATCATGCTCAGATGGGAAGCAAGAATACGATGAATGCCATCATTACCCAGATTGTGTTTATCGATATCGTATTTTCTTTCGACTCCATCCTTACTGCCGTGAGCATGGTTAACAATGTGCTCATTATGATAGGGGCTGTTATCCTGGCTATGTTTATGATGCTTGGGTTCTCGGGACCGGTAAGCGATTTCATCAATCGTCATCCGGCAATAAAAATGCTGGCGCTTGCGTTTTTGTTAATGATAGCCCTGATTCTTTTGCTGGATGCGGCACATATAGAGGTGGGGCATATCAAAGCTTACGTATATTGTGCCATGGCTTTTGCCTTCCTGGTTGAATTGCTCAATATGTGGGAACGAAGCCGGAAACAAAAGAGGAAAGAATAATGGCATCAGTAGTTCATCATTCCGTTTGAAAAACCCATATGCACAGGATAGTTTTTTTTCCTTTCTTTCTTATTTCATCATTGATCATTGCGCTGACTCCGCTTCTAAGCAAAGCACAAAGCACGGTTTTGAATCACTATGTTCAGAAACTGGATCCGAAAGATCTGGAAGGTAAATGGTATCTGAACATGAGTACATCCAAAACGTGGACCCATACGAAAATCAAAGACGTCACCTTTACATTCCAACCAGGTACCGGCTACTGGCAGGAAGATATTGCCTACTTGAAAAAAGGGAAATCTAAAAAGATACACGCTATTGAGATCCCTGCAGGGGCTTCCTCTATAAAAGAACACCGGGATAAAGGAATGTTTGCAAAACGCCGTACCTGGTATGTGGTAGCAATGGGTGATGATAAGCGATGGATGGTGGTGTATTACGGAAAAAAATTATCCGGGCATGAATCCCTGGCCGTACTCAGTAAAAGCGGAAAGCTGGAAGACGCTGATAAGGCGGAACTCGACCGTCTTTTTAAGGAGAACTTTTTTCTCCATGCCAAATCAAAGAAAATAAAGAATATTTCCCGTCCCTGATTAAGGCCGGTTAAGCGGAACCGGATCACCCAGAAATTTAGGAGTGGTATGAAAAACATACAAATCAAGCAAGGCTTTGAAACGTGCAAAATACTCGCGTACGCTTGTCTTTAAAGCATATCTGGAAGGTACATCCTGTGCGTTAAATGCAATGGCGTTGATACCATACCTGGCAGCAATAAACAGAGCCCGCTGATTGTGAAATTCCTGAGAGATAATGGTTATTTTATCCGTTCCGAAAATCTTTTTGCACCGCACCACCGAATCCAATGTACGGAACCCTGCATAATCAAGGGTGATCGTAGCTTCCGGAACACCTAGCGCTATTAATGCATCGCGCATATCCGTAGCCTCATCATATTCTTTTTTATGATTATCTCCGCTTACAATGATGAGATGAATTTTTCCGGCCTTATACAAAGCAGCGGCAGCTTCGATACGGTAGCGAAAAAAAAGATTGGGGCCTCCATAAGCGCCTGTTTTACTGGCACCAAGGAGCAGCGCTACTTCATTTTCCGGAATACTTTCGATGTTTGAATAAATCTTTCCTGTAGCACTGTGTATGATCCAGACGTTAGAAAAAATAACCGCCCCGATAAAAAGAAGGAAGAAAATGATAAGCCAGCGGGTGAGTCTGTTCTTAAAAAAGCGGGAAAGACGGGAAGCATCACTCATTTCAAAAGTTCGAGGATAACAAATACCGAGAATATGACACTGGCAACCCCATTGGTGGTCATAAAGGCTAGGTTAACCCGGCTCAGATCATCGGGTTTAACAATCAGATGCTGATATATAAGCAAGAAACAAAAAACACATACTCCTATCCAATACCAGCTTCCGAAATGTGCATAGATACCAGCATATATCACAAGCCCTGCCGAGATGATATGAAAGACCGTGGATAATATAAGCGCCCCCTTTTTTCCGAGTAATACCGGTAAGGAATGTAGCTTGCGGTCGCGGTCGAAGGATTCGTCCTGCAAGGCATATATCATATCAAAACCGCTAACCCAGAAAAGAACGGTAAAGGAATAGAGCAAGGGAAGGATATGGAATGTTCCGCATACAGCCAGATAGGCACCGATAGGCGCAAGGGCCAATCCAGCACCCAGCACAAGATGGCATAAGGCCGTAAAACGTTTGGTATAACTGTACCCGAGGATGACCGCTAATGCAACCGGCGAAAGATAAAAACACACAGGATTGATAAAATAAGTGAGTGCCACAAACAAAACGGAATTAAGGATAACATAGAACAAAGCCTGACCAGGAGATATAATTTTAGCAGGAATCTCCCTGTTCACAGTACGTGGGTTAATGGCATCAATATCCCGGTCGATATACCGATTAAATGCCATGGCAGCGCTTCGTGCCAATACCATACAGCCAACCACTGCGGCCAGGGAATAAAGTGAAAAATGAACGGCATGCATTCGGAGAGCCAGGAAGAACCCGATCATCGCAAACGGAAGTGCAAAGATGGTATGACTGAACTTGATGAGAGAAAGGTAATTTTTCAATTGAGGGGCAACAGGTTTCATTTTTTATGAATAATATTCATGATGAGAATATAGACAACAGGAGCAGAGCTGAGGAGTAGTCCTACCATGCCGGGTGTAATGATATGTACGCTTACCGGATATCGCTGATTTAATATGATATATGCACAGGAGGTCAGAAATCCCAGCATACCGCAAATAAGGGCAATAAACATAAAGATAGTGACGGGGCTGGCAAGATAAAGTCCTGTGAGGGCAGCGGCTATTAATCCTAAGAGGAGAGCTGCTAATCCGGCAAGCCGGGTAAGTTTTTCCATAATCAGTTGAGGACAACTTTCCTTATGTCGGGCAATTGCCCGTTTCGTTTAAAGATAACGAAGTAGATTCCGTTATTCATTGTACCCCGGCTCAAAATTAGTGACTTCGTGCCTTCTTTGACCGTAAGTTGAATAATTTCTCTGCCCAGTACATCACATACTTTCAATTCGGCATTGCCACTGAAATCGCCGAAGGATACAGTGGCTGTGGAATTAAATGGATTGGGCCATACTTCCATCCCGCTTTCTTTAACAGGCGATGGTCCGGAAAAAAGAGGGCTGCAGCCTATCAGGGCATGGAAAGCATCCACTTTTCCATATCCCCATTTATAATCTGGAAGTCCGGTGCCCGTATAACTATCCATCATAGCCGAGCAGGTGATGGCTGTTTTTACCTGCTGGTGAGTCCAGGTAGGATTTTGTTGCAGCAACAGGGCAGCCACACCGGTTATGACTGGTGACGCCTGAGACGTTCCACCTCCTGCTATGTGCTGACCTCCCCATGCCAGCTGAGAATTATAGAAATAAGGCTTCATAGAAAGCACCAGACAGGACATAACATAATCTCCGGGTGCGGCAATATCCGGTTTCTGAATACCGATACGGGTGGGGCCATGCCCCGATAAAGGAGAAAGTGTACGCGGGGTGAAGATTGCATTGGTATCACAAATAACGGTATCAACCACGTCCATAAAACAGTTCTTGTTTACGTAGTTTGCTACACTTATCACATCGGGAGAGCACTGAAACCCGGTTTCCATAGTTTCATTGGTATCCGGCAGTTTGTATTTGGTTATTGCAGGAAAAGCCGACGATGTGGGAATAGGACTGTTTACGAAATCGCCGCACCATCCATCAAATTTGCCGGTTCCGGAGGTTTCTATCCGATAATTGTAGTAAGAAGAGTCTGGGAAAATAATATATTCAATGGAATAACTGCTTAGTACCTTCTGTTCATAAGACATCAGGGTAGCAATCCTGTTTCCGTTGTTCCATATTGTGTCATTCACAATAACGCCTAACTGATCGGGAATGCTTCGATATACTGTTCTGCCCCGCGTAGAGTAGGTAGGGCTTATCTGATCCGCCACAATACAGAACCGAAGTGTCTTCATAGAAGCCGTATCACCATAATAAGGAGCATCAAACAGGTTATTATTGTTTGCACTGTCATTGGCTGTAAACCGCAGCCAGGTAAAACAACTGTCGTTGGAAAGGGTGTTGGTTACATGGTAGGGGATGTTTCCGCTGTTTCCGGTAGCGGCTACAAATACCCGTCCGGCCTGTTGATTGAGCAAGGTATCTATCATCTGGGCTTCCAGATCAAAGCCATCATGAGAACCCGATTCAGACCCCAGACTACAGTTTATCACACAAGGCTCACCCAGAGCTTGTGCTTTTGCAAATATATAGGCGGCGCCATCTGCAATGGTAGTTCCATTGCGGTTAAAATTAACGGCTACCATAATGATATCGGCCCGCGTGGCAACCCCTTCATAGCGATGCACGGCCAATCCGTTTCCTGCAGCTGTTCCTGCAACACGTGTTCCATGGCCCCAATAGAGGGTATCTGTGTGCGTACAAAGACCGCTATCGATCTGAACATTGGTCCACTCTTGTCCGTAATTAAATGGCTGAGGCACGTTAATGGTACTGGGCATATTCTGATCCCATATAAATTTGATACGGGATTTGCCAAGGCTGTCTTTGAAATCGCCATGTGTGAAATCAATACCGGTGTCGATAAACCCGCAAACGATTCCTTTTCCGTCATAGGCACGTGATAGGGGGGCAAGTCCGTTATGTACTTTTACCACATTGGTGAGATAAACCATCGTGTCGTTAAGTGGATGTGGATGGATGCTTCCCATTTCCACCCTTTTCACAGCCTGGAAAGCAGCAAAGCGGTATAAATAACCTGCGGGAATAGTGGCGGATGATATGGATCCTATATTATAATGGAAAGTGCCCGAACAGGCATCCAAGGCCATTCTTATGGCTTCAGGGTTACCTTTAACAAGGATATTCAGTTGTTCAGCGGACTTCTTTTTGTCAATACCGATTTTTGCTAGCTCAAAAGAAAGCTTCGTTTCCTGGGCACCGAGCCAGGAACAGCAGATAATAAGTGCCAGACTAATGTATTTTCGAAGTTTCATAGGGGGATTTCTCATTTAAAGATAGTAATAAAAACGGATTTTTGTATTTTTAAAATCTATGGATAATTTCCGGGAAGAACCATTTACCATCCGTTTTATCAAGGCTTGTGAAAAAGCGGATGATGGGCCGGCAATTATTACAGAAACAGGTAATTGTAGCTATCGTACCCTACTGCAAATGGTATATGCGCAGATGGAATTTATAGCCGGCACAATTGCTAACGAATCGGTTGTTGCAGTTGCCGATCAGAATGATGCATTTACTTATGCTTCTTTTATAGCACTTAATTTACTTGGAAAAACATGGTTGCCGGTAAGTATCCGTAACCCCGAAGCCTGGAACAGGAATATATTAACGAATGCCGGATCCTCCATCCTGTTATCTTCAAAGGAAATTGAACTGAAGGGAATACGTGTGCTGAATACGTCCGGTATCCATACTCCGCAGCAGTGCATGAAACCGGTATCCGTCTCCTCGCAACCGGCTTATTTGCTGTTTACATCGGGCAGCACCGGCACCCCAAAAGGTGTTCCGGTAAAGAATCATTGTCTTCATGCTTTTTTCGATTTTATGCTCGGAGCTTACGAATTTCAGGCATCGGATCGTTTTTTGCAGATATATGAACCAAGCTTTGATGTCTCCGTGTTTGTTGCATTCGGGGCCTTGTTTTCCGGTGCCGGTTTATACCTCCTGCCAAGAAAAAAGTTTTTGTTTCAGGAAATTGTGCAGATGCTGGAGCTTTATTCCATTACAGTACTGAGTATGGTTCCTTCCGTTTTGAATTATCTGGAGCCATATTTTAAGGATCTCCGGTTTGAAAAACTACGTTATTCTTTCTTTTCGGGAGATAAACTTTTGCATGCCCTGGCCGAAGGATGGAGTGGTTGTATCCCCCATGCAAGAATTATTAATTCTTATGGCCCGACAGAAACAACCATCGTTTGCAGTCATTATCCCTGGAACAGGCATCAATCGGAAACCGAATCGCTGAATGGAATTGTGCCATTGGGGAAACTATTCCCTGGAATGCATGCATTGCTTATTGATGAACATAAAAAAGAAGTGGCCCGGGGTGAAGCAGGAGAGCTTTGTCTTTCCGGCCCACAGGTGATAGACGAATACATGGGTGGTGTATCAGAAGATGAATTTTTTGAATGCACCACTTCCGGTATCAGCAGAACATATTTCCGTACCGGAGATAAGGTTAAATTGCATCCATCCGGTAATTTTTTGTTTATCGGGCGAACCGATTATCAGGTAAAAATAAATGGCTATCGGGTAGAACCGGAAGAAACGGAAGCGGTTCTGGCCTCTCTCAATAATCATAAACTTTGTGCTGTGATTCCGATAAAGGAAAATGGAGGAGAGGTCTTGTATGCTTTTCTGGAAGGAAGGGGAGATGAGCAGAACTTGTTAAGCCAACTACGGAAAGTATTGCCTGCCCCATCGGTCCCCAGAAAAATCATTTTTATTGACACGATGCCTATGAACCGGAATGGAAAGATAGACCGGCAGGAATTGATTAAATTTGTAAAGTAACAATTGCCCCCATCCTAAATGAGCCAAACTCTTGAAGAACTGAATCTGGTGTTTTGTGATGTGTTCCGGAATAAGGCGCTTGTTCTGTCTCCTGATTCGAATGCTTCTACGATAGAAGGATGGGATTCGCTGACACAAATGTTGTTGGTCGCCGCAGTTGAAAAGCATTTCGGAATAACATTTACGCTGAATGAGGTGATGGGTTTCAAAAATGCCGGTGATATCGTTACAACCATTGATGCATCCCTGAGCAAAAAGGTATGTCGCTGATCTCATTACCCTTTTTATTTATTCTTCCTTTTGTCTGGATAATTTTTCGGATGGTAAAGGTGACGCACCGGTGGGTGGTGTTGCTTCTTTTCAGTATGCTATTTATCGGCGCCGAGCGTCCTTATGCCTTGTTGGTTGTGTTAGGTTGCTCTTTGCTCACTTTTTATGCTGGCAAATTTATTGGGAAGGGACAACAAGCAAGGACCTTGTTTTTTTTCGCTGTCATTCTTCAGTTTGCAGCGCTCCTGCTTCTTAAATATGTGGAATCGGCAGATATAGGATTGCGTTTTCAGTTTAAGGAAACCGGATTCAGAACAGATAGCATTCTCTATACCATCGGCTTTTCTTTTTATACTCTTCAGCATCTCGGTTATCTGATTGATATCCGCTATGGCCGGATAGAACCGGAAAAGAACCTCTGGCATTTCCTTTTGTATTCTGCATTCTTCGCCAAATTTAATGCAGGACCTTTGGAGCGGGCTCAAATCCTGTTGCCTCAGTTTCGTGCTTCGGAACCGGATAAAGATGATTTGAGTCAGGGTATTCAACGAATTATTCTGGGTTTATTTAAAAAATTGGTACTGGCTAATCGTCTGGCTCCGATAGTAGAACGGATCTTCAGTGATACGCCAGGCATGGGATCTTTGGCAAGCGCTGCCGGGGTTATTGTATTTACCATTCAGTTGTATTTTGACTTTTCGGGTTATTGTGACCTGGCTATAGGAACAGCCAGGCTTTTTGGAATCAGACTGACAGAAAATTTCAGTTTCCCATTGAGTTCCACTTCTATTTCTGTTTTTTGGCGCCGGTGGCATATTTCATTGATCAGCTGGTTTACGGATTATATCTATTATCCGGTTGTTTTCGGGCTTCGTCGCCTGGGTTATTGGGCTGTAATAGCTGGCATTATTTGCACATTTCTGCTTTCCGGAGTATGGCATGGCATCGGTAAAACATTCCTGATCTGGAGTCTGTTGCATATTCTTTATCTCTCTTATGAAAGCATCAGTAAGAATGTACGGGTTGGCTGGTCGGGGCGATTTAAAGGAGGATGGTATGCCGGGGTAAGTGTTCTGACTACTTTTTCGTTGGTTTGTTTCAGCAACCTTTTTTTTAGAGCTACAGATGGTGCACAGGCAAAACAATTGATATACCGATTAGGCAATGCCCCTTTAGGATCAGAAGGATGGGAAAAAGGATTTTTAGCTCCATTGGCCGGAGGCGGTTATCAGGAAGCATTGTTCAACTTATTTGTTGCTATTGCATTATCCTTTTTCTTTTTATTGGTTGAAAAACGTGTTTATAACCGAATTGAAACAGGAAAGCGGAGCTTGTTGCAAATCGCGATTCTTCTGATCTTTATCTTTATACTCGGGGTGTTTAATAAGGTGGATTCCTTTATCTATTTACAGTTCTGATGCTAAAGAAAATCCTTGTGGTAGGGATGTTACTCATTTCCATTCTTTTCGGAATGGAGAAGGGGTATGACTATTTCCTAAAAAGGAATATGGATCTGAAGCCCGCATACATCACCCGTCATCGTATTGATGCGGATGTACTGTTTCTGGGTCCTTGTGAACCATTATGGATGATGAATCCGGTAGTTTTTCAATCGGGAACCGGTTTGAAGGCCTATAATCTGGCTACCGTACATGCCAATTTTGCAGAGAATGAGGCCATGTTGCATCTTTACCTGGATCATAATAAAGCACCCGGTTATATATTTTTGTATGTGACCACCGAATCGGTTGACGGAGCTTTCAATGTATTCAATACGTATGCCTTTGCCCCTTATATGGATCACGAATGGATGACGGCACAGATAGAGGAGCAGGATACAAGCTATTATAAATTCAGGCATTTTCCCTTTATGAAATATGCCTACTATGGGGACTATGTACATTTCAATTGTTTTCAGGGAATCAAACATGCCTTGTCAGGCCGTGAAACACCTTATTTCCCGGATGGATATGTTCCACCGCATGATATGGTTTGGGATGGCAGATTGGAACGTTTTGCAAAACAGTTTCCCAAAGGCAGGGTTTTTAAATGGAACCCGGAAGAAATAAAACACCTTCAGTCCATTGTTAATCAGGCAGCATTAAGCGGAAGTCAGCTTGTTTTATATGAATCACCGATGCTGAATGAGATAAAACCTTATATACTGAACCGGGAGGAAATAAGAGAGAAGATTAGTACATTCGCTGTAACGAATAAAATACCTTATTGGGTTTTCGATACCATGAAAATATCAAATTCCAGGGATTACTTCTTCTCTGTTTTGAATACCAATCAGGCCGGTTCTGCAATATTTAATAAAACATTTGCAGCCTATTTCATACAACAACAAACGGAGCCATTGATCAAAACTCCGTCCGATCATTAAAAAGGGGATATCCCGCCATTGCAAATGAAAAAAAGACTTCTTTTATTGTTCCTGCTCCTGGCCACATTGGGTGCAACTGCTCAAAACCTGAATGCCTACTCTGATATTTTGCATTATTTCCGCATTTTTGATGATGGGAAGATGGTGGAAGCGGAGTATTTACCTGTAACACAACCTCAGGTAGGGGGTAACAGCGTGGCTTATATTGACAATTCCAATAATTTTAAAATCTATTATGACGGTGAAACACATATAGAAGCGGATAACAAACCTGATAAATTTTATGAAACAGATAACCTGGTAGCATATGATTTTAATAAACGATTGACGGTTTTTGAGCGGGGACAAACTACTTTGCTTTGCTATCAGCGCGGGATATACTCTGTAGGGGATAGTGTAGTTGCATTTTTTGACACCATTGCTTATTCCCTGAAGGTTTACAAAGATCAGGAAATAAAAGAAATAGAACCGCTTTATGGAAAAGGACAGCCCCTGAAATTAAAAGCAGGCGATAATATTGTAAGTTATGTAGGATATAACGGGTATTTCAAGGTGTATTTCAGGGGACGTCTTTATGAACTGGAAACGTATGCCCCAACTCAGTTTAAAGCAGGTTGTAATACGGTAGCTTATATAGACAAAATGACTCAGAATTTTAAAATTTTCTATAAAGGCAATCTGATGGTGTTAGAATCTTTTCCTCCTGCCAGTTTTAAAGTAGGCGATGATCTGGTGGCTTACATAGATAATACAGGAAATTTTAAAGTGTATTATATGGGAGAGCTCTCCACTGTTTTAACTTATGAACCTCAGTATTATGATGTGGAAGACCATGTAGTAGTTTATGGAGATGACATGAATTTCTATGCATACTATGATGGGAAAATGACAAAACTGGAGAGTTATAAGCCGGATTCCTACCAGCTCGATTTTAACTCGATTGCATATAAGGATAGATTCAATAAACTTCGTTTTTTTAGTGAAGGAAATTATCAGGATGTGACCAATGCGATTATCAACTCCTATAAGCTTACCCGCAATGTGCTGATGTATTCAACCGATGTGGATGAATTTCATTTTTTCTGCAACGGAAAAAATTATTGACGGGAAGGAGTTACAATTAATACTGGTATCTGTACCTCGTGACGTACTGCATCCAGTGTAGTGCCGAATAATATATCCTCAAAGGCTTTGTGGCCATGAGCTCCCATAACAAGTAAGTCGGCTTTAAATACCTTAACCATTTCGGGGATAGCTGTCTTAGGATTGCCAAACCCCAGTTCTGTTTCCACCTCATAACCCTGTCGAAGGAGTGCGTTTTTATAATCCACTAGTCTTAATTCATCACTCCCTGTTTCATTGTCAGAGATCTCATCTTCCATGATCATGGCTCCTGCAGTTTCCACAATATGAATCAAGAGATAAAGCGCTTCTTTTTTGCCCTGCGCTGTGGCATGACTGATGGCTTCCGAATCCATGGAACTGAAATCGACCGTGACTACGATTCTTTTGTATGCTTTTTCTTCATTCAATAGTAGCTCACCTGGGCTATGTAATTCTGAAATATGCGGGCTGCCGAGTTTCTTAAGTAAGGGGAAGAGGGTCATGAAAAGAAGTAGAAACCCCAGGCCTACACTTATCGGAATTACCACGGCAGCAATAAGAATGGGATGCTCTGAAGTTTCAATCCACCCGGCTTCTGAATCATAAATCAATTTCACATTCATTCCTACAATAATAAGGGCGCTGATCCAGGAAAGGGATTTAAGCCAAAATGGGATAACAAACCTTCCCATTTTTTTTCGATCGCTTACAAAATGAATCAAGGGGATAACGGCAAAACCTAACTGCAGACACAGGATAACCTGACTTAAGACAAGCAAGGGACCTGTCTGAGATTCACCCGCCAGCCAGATAACAAGAAGGGCTGGAATTACAGCGAGTAAACGTGTTATGATTCTTCTTAACCAGGGCTGGATACGGAGTTGCAGATATCCTTCCATTACAATTTGTCCTGAAAGAGTACCCGTAAGCGTAGAGCTTTGACCAGCGGCAATGAGAGCCAGTGCAAAAATGGCGGGAGCCAGTTTGCTTCCTAACATAGGTGCCAGTAAACGATGCGCGTCCTGAATTTCCGAAACACCGTACATTCCTTTGCTGAAAAATGCGGAGGCTGCCAATATCAGGATGGCTGCATTCACAAATAAAGCCAGGTTGAGAGCAATGAAGGTATCGATGAAGTTGTATCGTATAGCGGAGAGAATACCCGTAAAGGTTCGTTTTATTTTACGCGTTTGAACCAGGGAGGAGTGGAGATACAGATTATGTGGCATCACCGTAGCACCGATAATACTAATGGCAATGTAGAGGGCATATTGATCGGGCAGGGTAGGGATTAAACCCTTTAAAACATCACCCGCTACCGGTTTGGCAAGAAACATCTGGTAAAGGAATCCCAGTCCTATTATAGCGATAAGCCCCAGGATAAAGGCTTCCATTTTGCGCATTCCGTATTGAACCAGAAACAAGAGGATGAAGGTGTCAAGAATAGTGAGGGAGACTCCGATAAGCATGGGAATACCCAGCAGTAATTTAAGCCCAAGGGCCATTCCAATAACTTCGGCCAGATCACAGGCTGCGATAGCTATTTCGGCCATTATCCAAAGAAAAAAATTAAGAGCCTTGGGATATGCGGCCCTGGATGCCTGAGCCAGATCAAGTCCGCGTACCAATCCAAGACGGGCACTCAGACTTTGAAGGAGTAATGCAACGAGATTGGACAATACCAATACCCATATTAGTGTATAACCATATTTACTCCCCCCGGCAATATCGGTGGCCCAGTTGCCCGGATCCATATACCCGACGCTGATGAGATAAGCGGGACCCATAAATGCAAACAGCTTTTTCCAGAAACCGCTCTTTTCGGTATTTACGCTGCTGTGAACCTCTCTAAGGGATTTGCTGTCTGTATGCATATTAACGGGAAGAAGTAATCAGGATATTTCTTGCAATCTGGTGACTGATAAACTGAGGCTTTCCTCCGTTTATCCTTATCTGTAACGAAAGATCATACGAGGTAATCTGATCTACATAGATTGTACAACCCGGTTTTAAGCCTATTTCATCCAGGTGTTTTAAGAAAAGGACGTGGTGATCAATCACTCCTGACATTTTATATTTTTTTCCTTTTTGGGCAGAAAGCAGTAAAGCCGCTTCTGTTTCCGGAAGACGACCTTTTGCATCTGGGATCGGATCTCCATGCGGATCATGCTTTGGAAATCCCAGGTATTCATCCAGCCGTTCAACCAGTTCGGGCGATTGGATATGTTCCATTTGTTCGGCCATATCATGTACCTCATCCCATCGAAACCCCAGTTTCTCTACCAGAAAAAATTCCCATAAGCGGTGTTTACGAATGATGCCAAGCGCAGCTTTTTTTCCAGTCGCACTTAATGAAACACCTTGATAAGGAGTGTAATGAATCAATTTTTTGACCGATAATTTTTTAATCATATCGGTAACGGTAGCTGCCCGGGTGTTCATTTGTGCTGCAATAGCATTCGTGCTCACCTCCGGCCCGCCCTTTTCCATTAATTTATAAATAGCCTTGAGATAGTTCTCTTCCGTAAAGGAATGCATGATCAAAATATTTATGTAAATCTAAATAAAATATTGTATATCTAAAATATATATTTAGATTAGTCTAAATATTGGATTTGGCGCAGAAAAAAAGCCAGTCGATGGTTATCGTTCTGGCTCTTTTTCTTAAGGCCTGATATTGGTTGGCGCTTAATTATTGAGCATCACAGGCATAACAAGCATCAGGATATCTTCTTTGTCCGCTTCCTGTTCGGCAGGGATCAGGATACCTGCACGGTTAGGGGCACTCATTTCAATATGTACTTCATCACTATCCAGATTAGCTACCATATCCATCAGAAAACGGGAATTGAACCCTATTTCCATGTCTTCGCCCGCATAGGAACAAGTAAGACGTTCGTTGGCTTCATTGGAGTAGTCAAGATCTTCGGCAGAGATATTCAACTCACTTCCCGCCATTTTTAGACGTACTTGATGAGTTGTTTTATTGGCAAAGATGGCTACCCGTTTAATGGAACCTAAAAAGGCACTGCTATCGATGGTGAGTTTGTTTGGATTTACTTTGGGAATTACGGCATCATAATTCGGATATTTTCCATCAATGAGGCGGCAGATAAGACGCGATGCTCCGAAAACAAACTGAGCATTGGTTGCATTGTATTCTACTTTTACGCTTCCTTCCACCATCCCAAGATTGTTTTTAAGAAGGTTAAGAGGCTTTTTAGGAAGAATGAAAGAGGCGGAGCCAGCAGCTTTAATATCACTGCGGCGGTAGCGTACCAGGCGGTGTGCATCGGTAGCAACAAACGTAGCTCCTTCCGGGCTGAATTGAACAAATACTCCTGACATCACAGGACGGAGCTCATCATTACCGGTAGCAAAAAGTGTTTTGTTGATAGCTGATTGTAAAGCATCGGAAGCAATTTCAACAGATGAACCGCCTTCGATCATTGGTGCTTTGGGATATTCATCGCCGCTGTGTCCGGTTACTTTGTATTTTCCGTAATCAGAAGATATTTCAATGCTGAATTTTTTCAGATCAACAGAGAAGGTAAGAGGTTGTTCCGGAAATGCTTTAAGTGTATCAATGAGGAGTTTTGCAGGAATGGCTATGTTGCCTGAATCCTTTGACTCTACATTCATGCTGGTCGTCATGGTGGTTTCCAGATCGGAAGCAGAAATGACCAAATCTTTCCCGTTTACTTCAAACAGGAAATTATCCAGGATAGGAAGAGTATTGGTGGAGTTCAGAACACCATTAAGTGAAAGAAGATTTTTTAATAAGGTAGAACTGGAAACAATGAATTTCATATCCGCAGAGTTTATTGATTGAATTTATCCGCCTGTAATTAGGCAAGATGCTTAGCTACAAATTTAATTTTATGAGTCCAATGGATTGGACCGTTACCAGCTTAGTTTTAACTTACTTTTTAACACCAGCTTTTTTCCTAAAGTACTCAATATCAGTAATTAATTTTCCAAAAACATAGTATTGCGTGATTACAAATTCATGTTTGTTAATAAGTGTGTACATACGGTCCAGATCATACTTTTCAGGTTTGCCCTGAGCATCCATTTCCAGGCGGTGTGGTTCCATCCCGAAAAACTTCAATTCACAGGTTTTATTGTCCTTGTCTTTTATCGTCATAACATATAAAGGAGTGCTTGTAAGAATAGAATCTTTCCTTTCTACGGACATATCATTCAGATAGGCTTCAAAGCCCATTCCCTGGAAATAAGACAGGTATTGTCTTGCATTCAGGGTATCCAGATTGGAAAGGGGAGCATTACTGGCAAGATCAAGTACCGCAAAATGATTGGGGGAAGGTTGTTGTAACTCAAACGAATGTCCGCCATTCTGCACAAAATCCAGTCTGACAGAGCGAATATCCGGAGGGTAATAAGAAAACGCCGTACGATCTCTCCAGTCGTTTTCATTGGTAGCATATACGGGAGTCAGATACCTGGTCTGTCCTTCTATAAACATAACAAAGGGACGGGCCGAATTTAATTTCGTATCAGGATCGGCCAGGAGCATGTAAGTGCCTTCATCATCGGGTGTAGCGCCCCCCACATAATACATCTTGATAAGTTTGTCGCCCTTATAAATTTCAATCTTAATGGCTCCTGATGCCAGATTTCTAATCACATTTTCCTGAGCCTGTACGCCCACCATACTCTTTATGGCAAGATTTTTAATGACAAACAGCAGGTTAAAAACTCCGTCGTTTCGGGCTCTCCATTTATCATTTACGGTCCAGTCTCCGGGTTTGTTTTTCTTGAGTGTAACCGTGTGGTTGGCTTTATCAGCAATAAAAATACGTGTAATGGAAGCTGTATCCGCTAATGCAAAATCACGAAGATCTTTAGGTACCGTTGTATTGCCGTTTTTTCGCACCAGCCAGAAAGCAATTCCTCCTAATAACAGAACCAGAAGCAGGGCAATTCCATTTTTTTTCATTGGATCATTAACATTAAGATGGTATCAGGGGAATGAATACGTGGGGATACCTGCAAAGCTACGAAGTATATTTCTTTTTACGCAAATAATACCGGATCAGTCCGAAAAGCAATACCAGTAATACCGGCAGAATCATATTCAATGCTTTCCATTGCAATTCTTCGTTTTTAACTTTTTTTCGATCCAGCAGACGGAGGGTTATTTCGCGTGAGCGGACTGAGATAAGACCGGAATCATCACACAGATAGTTTACACAATTCAGGATGAAATTCTTATTGCCAAAAAGCTGGTTCATATATAGATCGTATCCCAGAGGTACAATCTGTCCCCTGGCAATATCGTTTGAAATAATATCTCCGCTGGAAACAACAATCATTTTTGTGGGTCTGCCATTTGCCATGAATCCGAATTCCTTGCTTTGTTTTACAGCGGTTGAAATAGTGTATTTGAAGTTCGATTCAAAAGCACCTTCCAGCAATACAGCTACCGGCTGATACGAATTTCTGAACTGACGTTCATCCGGTGGCATATAGGCCATAGAAGTAGAAACCCTGGCAGGGGTATTCATAGTACGTGTGTATTTGGATGAATGGAGCAGAATAGTTTTCTTGATGCCTTTGGAAGCAATAGTATCAATACCGCTTACAAAGCGAAACTCGATAAGATCCAGATTTTTTATAATCGGGTTATTGTCATTCGGTGCCGGGCCTATTAGTGGAAAGAATACAAACGGCAGGAATTTGAATTTCGGCTCTCCTCTGTTAAGGGCCATATTTAATGGAATACGGGCACATTCCATATCCATCAGCAGATTGGTATTGATCCGAACCCCGTATTTAAACAGCATGTTCTCCAGTTTGAGGGTATTGGGAATGGCAAACGTAAAGGTGTTCCGTTTCAAACTGTCCATAGAAGTTAGTACCGGATTAACGAGCCACAGCACCTTACCTCCATGCATAATATACTGATCAATGAGAAATTGATCCTTGTCGCTAAAGCTGCTGTCAGGTTTGGCTATAATAATGGCTTTGTACCGGGTAATAAAGGATGTGTCGCGGTTGAGGGTATCCATCAAAGCACGGATACTCCCGTGAATGGTAACACGTTCAACACGATAGTATTCCGACAATGCAGTGGTAATGTCGGCTGTATGCAAAGAATCCAGCTCATGCTGTCCTTCTATAAAGGCAATTTTAGGCTTTACCTGTACACGAAGTTTACGGATTACATTGGAAAGTTCATATTCAAGTGCTTCGATAGAGCCGTTTATCTGCTGTTCAGCACTAAGACCTTTTTGATCTTTCATAAGCTGAACGGTAAGCTCTTTTCCATGATAGGAAACAACAGCACCCGGAAAAACGATTTGTTCCGATACCCCGTTTTCCATTCCGGTTTCCTGGTTTTTGGGATTGATCCCTTTTTCTACCAACTGTTTGTAAAGTGCTTCTCGTTGTTTTTTATCGGGATTGGCAGAAGGATTAATAAATTCATATTCAATATTGGGTGAATAAGCTCTGAATTCATCCAGCATTTCACGTGCGGCATTTCGCAGGTGGTTGTTGTCGGCATTCAGTTTGCCGTCCAGGTATATTTTGAAGTAAACGGCATCGTCCAGCTTTTTAAGCATGTCGCGGGTTTGCTCCGAAATAGTATACCGTTTTTCCTCTGTAAGGTCGAAACGCTTAAAGAAAAATGAAGAAATGAAGTTGAGAAGGATGATAATAAGTACTGTCAACATTAAGTTGATCAGATCCCTTCTTTTTTTATTTAATTTTTTCTCCATCATTCATTACCATTTACGGCTTTCGAGGGTAGTTCTGGTAGCCAGGAGAAATATTGCAATCAAGCTTACAAAGTAGAGCACATCGCGCGTGTCAATAACGCCGCGGCTTAAAGAAATATAATGTGTATTGATGCTTAGGGATAAAAGAAAGCTGTCTGCTTTGCTAAAGAATTCTATGGAACTGGCCATATCGAGACCAATGAAACAGAAAACAGAAAAAACAACGGCCAAGACAAAGGAAATAATCTGATTGTCAGTGAGTGAAGAAGCAAAAATGCCGATTGCCACAAAAGCTCCTCCAAGAAAGAGGAGTCCGATATAAGATCCCCACATGCCACCCGTATCCAGATTACCGGCAGGGTTACCCAATTTACTCACTGTATAATAAAAGGCCAGGGTAGGGAGCAGGGAAAACATAACCAGGATAAATCCGGCAAAGAATTTGGCAAAAATAATCTGCATATCGGCCAGGGGACGGGTAAAAAGGAGTTCAATGGTTCCGGCTTTACGTTCTTCGGCGAATGAACGCATGGTAATAGCCGGTATAAGAAACAGAAATACCCAAGGAGCCATTACAAATAATGGGTCAATATTGGCATACCCATTCTCCAGGATATTAGACCCACCGGGTACTATCCACAGAAGCAGGCTGGTAATCAAGAGGAAGACACTGATGACTACATAGCCAATCAGGGAACTTAAAAAACTCCTTATCTCCTTTTTAAGCAGTGCATACATATAGGACGCCAAAAATAACAAATAAAATACGTCTTTATACCGTTGTTTTCAACAGAAGATGGAAATACCTTTAATTCGGAATTCACCAAAAACATTCATTTATGACATTCCCTCCCTATCTTTCCGATGTGATGAGCTACCATCCGATGGACTGGACGCTCTGCGAAAAACGTATTCATCAGGCATTGACAGATCATCCTGAAGATACGGTTCAGATCATGCATGCATTAAAAATATGCTATTATGTACAGGAAAAGTTCGATCCCTGTATTGAAACTTGTGAAAAACTTCTGGGATTATATCCGGATATAACTGATATAGCCGAAACCTATAATGTTATGGGTTCCTGCTATGAAGGTAAATATATGTATGAGCAGGCTATTCAGAATTATGAAAAATCGTTTGAATTGGACCCTGAATCCGGGGATTGTTTGCGTAATCTCGGGGATTTATATACGAATAAGATCGAATATGAGAAAGCAATTGGAGTTTTCGAACGATTATTAAAGGTGGAATACTGGGAAATAGAGGCTTTTGAAAATCTGGGATATTTGCATTCACTCAGAAAGGAGTATAATCAGGCCATCTCCTATTACAAAAAAGCTATGGAGCTGGAGCCGGAAGAAGGTTTTTGGACCAATCAGGTTGCCAAAATGTTTTACATGGACAAGCAATACCCTGAATCTGAAAAATGGTTCAGAAAATTACTGGAAGATAGTCCTAGCTCGGCAGAGGCCCATTATGGAATAGGATCCTGTAAACAGGAAGCCGGTGATTACTATTTAGCTATGCACCATTATAATGAAGCATTAAAACTCGATCCCCGTCATCCCAGATCATTAAATAACATTGGGAAACTGTATTTTGATTTTGAAAGCGATATTAAAACTGCTGTCGAAATGATTGAAAAGGCAATAGCATACAGCGAGGAGGATGATACAGATATCAGGTCTACCGCTTATCTGAATCTAAAACGTATTTACAAACAAATTGCCGATCATGATAAGGCGGATTACTACCACCAAAAATTCATGGAATGCTTCGGATTTACATATGAAGAAGTGGATGAAGGAGGGGAAGAAGAGGAGCAAGAAAATTAACCGGAGTTTATGTAAATAGGCCTGTTTTAAGAAAACTGCACATATTACATGAAAAAGCCCCTGAATGGGGTTTTTTTATACAATAAAATGATCTAATACAAAAAAGCGGAAATGCCTCTATCTGATGTTTTTGAAAATACCGGGGAAAAGATCCTCTTAAATTTCGTACCTTTGGGCACCAACCTAAACCCGAGTTATTGAATAGTAAACCCTTACCAAGGGGTGTTTTGCATTATTGAAGTATTAACAAGTTAAAAAACAAAAACACGATCATGAAAAAAATTATCATGGGCTGCACATTCTTGTTCCTGAGTCTGGCAGTTTTTGCTCAGCAGGGAACAGAAAAAATAAAGCTGGTAAAGCCGCGCTCTTATTCTAATGCTACAAAAGGCGGTGTCTCATCAGCGAAGACAGGAACACGTCAAATGATAACTCCTCCTTCCACACTCGCATCGTTCTGGTCAGATGATTTTTCAGTAAAAACAAACTGGACAATATCTTCTCAGGTTGGAGCAGGGGTTTGGAAAATTGATACTATAGGACCTATAGGGGCTTATAAAATCCCTAAAATTCTGTCCACAACGCATGCCAATGGTTTCGCAACTTTTGATTCCGATAATGATTGTTCCGGAAATCAGATTGCTGATATAACCACAGCATCCGCAATTAACTGTACCGGACACCCTTATATTAATATGGAGTTTCAGCAATATTACCGTCGCTGGTTCGACAGTACGTTTGTGTACGTAAGTAACAATGGTACTACCTGGACTAAGTTCCCGGTGAATACAGCTGTTCAGTTTAAAGACTACAGCGGTTCTAATCCAACTATTTCAAAAGTGAATATTTCTTCGGTTGCTGGAGGACAGGCTACCGTATGGCTCCGTTTTGAATTCTATAGCCCAAGTTCATTGGGTACACAAGCCGGTTGTGGTTATTCGTGGATGGTAGATGACGTGTCTTTGCTGGATATGCCATCAAACGATATTTCACTGGATCAGGCTTATTCTGATTTTTTATATCAGGGAGGTGGTTTTTATACCCAAACACCAATCAGTCAAATCGTTCCTATGACATTCCGTGCAGCTATTTCCAATCAGGGATCGGCTGTTCAAACCAATAACAAACTTACAGTAGCTATCAAAAATGGTTCTACTACTGTTTATAATCAAACCGGTCCCATACACCCTTCACTGGCTTATACAGCTGCTGATACATTATATGACACCCTTCCAGCATTTACTCCTAATGCGGTGGTGGCTTCTTATACTGCCCGTTTTGAAATATCACAGACTCAGGTTGAAAATGCAGCAGATACTGCTAACAACTCCATTACTCAAACATTTGCAGTATCTGATACTGTATTTGCAAGAGATAATGGAATATTGCCAACGCTCGGTACAAGAACAGTTGGTAGTGTTGATTATACAGGAGGTGATGCTGACGGTTCTATGATAGGAAACCTGTTCTTAGTTCCAGCCCCAACTACCATTGTTTCTATTTCTGCATTTGTGGATACTTCATCCACACCCGGAACAACTATGCAGTATATACTTCAACGCGTAGATTCTGCAGGAGGATTTAATCAAATAGCTACTTCGGTAGTTATGAATATCACATCTAAGGCAAGTTTGGGCCGCTGGATCACGATTCCGCTTACAGCGCCTATTTCTGTAGTACCGGGAAATTATGTGGCTGCAATTGCTGCCACAGGACAGGTTGCCGGTTCTGCTACAGCTCTTCCACAAGGTGTTATGATTGCGCTTGATAAACAAACGCAACAGCCTATCCGTTCTACGTATGTTTACACGGCCGGTTCTTCTCCTTCGGCATGGGGATATATCACATACCTTCCTATGATTCGTATGAACTTGTGGGCCGGTCCTGCCGGAATTAAAGAACATACCCTGAATATGTCTTTACTTTCTGCTTATCCTAACCCAGCTACACAAAGTGTTGCGATTAACTACACCATGAACAAACAAAGTGATGTGGTTATTTCGGTTACAGATGTTACCGGTAAAAATATGTCGAATGTGAAGGAAGCTGGTATTGTTGGTCAGCACAGCACCCATCTCGACCTAAACGGTTATGCAGCCGGTACTTATTTCTACACAATTACAACTGATTTTGGTAAACTCAACGGCAAATTCGTTGTGATTAAATAATCAGTTTTATTTTTCTCGTTTTGAATGGAAAGCCCGGATATAATGTCTGGGCTTTCTATTTTATAAGTTTTGTATTGTATTTTAATGAGGTTTCCCTTATGAGTGTTTTCGGTGCCTTTTTGCCTGCTATTATTGATCCATAAAGGATGGTTGCAATTGTTTTTTTGTAAATTTACCTGCCAACAACAAATCAGCTGTAATTAATTCATTGTTCCTTAAAAAGGAAACGATTTTTGAATTACGTTATTACTAACCATTAAAACGAAAATACAATCATGAAAAAAATTATCATGTGTTGTTCCTTTCTTGCGCTTGGATTGTCAGTGTATAGTCAGCAAGGACCGGGAAAAAACAAAGCAACTCACTCCCCAGTAAAAAAAGGTGTGGTGACTAATGTACAGAGTAAAGGACGCCAAATGGTAACTCCTCCAACAACACTGGCTGCTTTTTGGTCGGATGATTTCTCTGTTAAAACAAATTGGACTATGACTGCCCAGGCCGGAGCAGGACAATGGAAAATTGATACCCTTGGCCCTCAAGGCTCTTTCAAAATAACACCAATCAACTCCACTACTCATTCGAATGGTTTTGCCACGTTCGATTCGGATCTTGATTGCAGTGGTAATCAGATTGCAGATCTTACAAATGCAACTGCCATCAATTGCAGCGCGCATAACTTTATTGCACTTACGTTTCAGGAGCAATATCGCCGCTACATCGATAGTACATTTATATTCGTAAGCAACAACGGTACTACCTGGACCAAATATCCGGTAAATGTGGCCCTTGCAGTTAACGATTTTTGTGCTACTAACCCAACACTGGTAAAGCTTGATATTTCGGCTGTTGCCGGAGGGAAAGCAACTGTATGGGTTCGTTTTGAATTCTATAGCCCAAGCACTCTTGGAACAGGTTCAGGTTGTAGTTATTCCTGGATGGTGGATGATGTAGCTTTAACGGATATTCCAGCCAATGATCTTTCATTGGATATGGCGTATGCCGATTTCGGATATCAGGGCGGCGGTTATTATACCCAGACTCCTATAAGCGAGATAGTACCTATGACATTCCGTGCAGCTATCTCCAACCAGGGAACTGCTACACAAACCAACAATAAACTTAAGGTAGATATCCGTAATGCTTCATCTTCGGTGTTTAGCCAAACAGGACCGATTCATGCATCACTTTCGTATGCTGCAAAAGATACATTGTTTGATACGCTGCCAGCATTTACTCCTGCTGCTTTGGCTGCTAACTACACAGCTCGTTTTGAGATATCTCAGACACAGGTTGAAAACCCAGCTGATACAATGAACAATTCGGTTACCAAAATGTTCTCTGTTTCCGATACTGTTTTTGCCCGTGATAATGGAATGACTCCGATTGCAAGTACAATTGGAAGTGTTAATTACACCAATGGTGACGCAGACGGGTCTATGATTGCCAATCTTTTCCAGTTACCAATGGCTGCTACCGTTACAAGTATTTCTGCATTTATTGATACTTCTTCTGCTGTTGGAACTCAGATGCAATATGTGTTAGTTCGCCTTGATTCTGCAGGTAATTTTAATACCATTGCCTCTTCAACACTTATGAATATTACATCCAAGGGTAGTCTGGGCCGTTGGATCACCCTGCCAGTGAGATTACCTGTTGTACCGGGAAGTTATTTTGCTGCTGTTTTGGCCAATCTTCAGGTTTCCACCACCACGCCTCCTTCAGGTGTGATGATTGGTGTTGACAAGCAAACACAACAGCCTATCCAGACGTCTTATCTGTATGCTGCAGGAAATACAACCTGGGGATATATCACTCAATTGCCGATGATCCGTTTGAATATTCTTGCCGGATCTTCCGGTATCAAGGAAAATTCAATGGGCATGTCGCTGATTTCTGCTTATCCTAACCCTGCTTCACAAACTGTTGCAATCAACTACACGCTGGATAAAACAAGCGATGTACTGATCCAGATTACTGATATCAGCGGTAAAAATATGGGAAGTGTAAAAGAAGCAAGTGTTATGGGTCAGCATAGTGCACACCTTGATTTAGGAGGATATGCTGCTGGTACTTATTTCTATACGCTCACTACAAGTTTCGGCAAATTGTCCGGTAAATTTGTTGTGATTAAATAAAGTTCTTTTCTGTAAAAAGCCCCGGCAGGTAATTCTGGCCGGGGCTTTTTTATTTCGAATAATCTATGTTGTTGATAGTAAAGCGATGGATTATTCTATTGATTTCAGGTTCAGTTTCCGTATAGAAGGAGCAATCCGGGCCGTAATAAAAACAATTCCAATAGTCATGGCTCCTCCAAAAATAACGGAAGGTACAAGTCCCATTAATCGGGCAGCTACACCCGATTCAAATCCTCCAATTTCATTGGAAGATCCGATGAAAATACTGTTCACTGCCGACACCCGCCCACGCATATGATCGGGAGTCATTAACTGGAGTATGCTGTGGCGAATCACGACACTGACATTGTCAAAGGCCCCTGTCAGAAAAAGGAAGAAAACGGACAGATAAAAATTTTCGGATAAAGCAAAAAGTAT
>Ga0210396_10001149_pt1 | contig 29750 bp, 24 predicted proteins | sample IncBWH17OmetaG_FD_155466 | JGI IMG/M metagenome (GOLD analysis project Ga0210396, IMG submission 155466) | Forest soil microbial communities from Barre Woods Harvard Forest LTER site, Petersham, Massachusetts, United States - Inc-BW-H-17-O ...
GGAGAAGGTGGCGGGCGAGAGGCCGGGAGGGCAGGAGAGGCATTTCTGGGTGCCGCTGTAGGCGGCGTCGACTTGCCAGCCGTCGATCGCGACGGGCAGCCCGGCGAGGCTGGTGACGCAGTCGAGCAGGAAGAGGGCGCCGTGCTCGTGGGCGACGGCGCCGATACGGTCGACGGGTTGATGGACGCCGGTGGAGGTTTCGGCGTGGACGATGGCGACGACGCGCGGCTTGAAGGAGCGGATGGCGTCGATCATGCGGTCCTGCTCGATGACGCGGCCCCAGGGGGCGTCGACGGTCTGGATTTGTCCGCCGCAGCGGGAGGCGACGTCTTTCATGCGGCCGCCGAAGACGCCGTTGACGCCGATGAGGACGCGATCGCCGGGCTCAACGAGATTGACGAAGACGGCTTCCATGCCCGCCGACCCGGTGCCGCTGAGGGCGAGGGTCATTTCGTTTTTGGTGCGGAAGATCTGCTGAAGGCCGGTGCGGATCTGGTCCATGAGGGTGAGGAAGACCGGATCGAGATGGCCAATTGTCGGCTGGGCGAGGGCCAGCAGGACGCGCGGCGGTACGTCGCTGGGGCCGGGGCCGAGGAGGATGCGACTTGGGATGCGGAGTTCGGTTGGCATTTGTGGGGAGTTTAGCACGGGGAGAAGAATTGAACCACGAAGGTACGAAGGGCACGAAGAAAAGCGGGAAGCGGTGTCGATTGTGACACGGGTTTGTAACCCGTGCTGACGATCTGCGGGGCGAGGAAGATTTGCCAGGCCGAGATTTCGCACGATTTGCATCGCAAGCACGGGTTGAAAACCCGTGTCACGGGGATGCACCATCTACTGCCCAAGATCGCACCCATCGGCGTTGGAACACCGGAGCGGGCCAGGCTTTGGAGTGCGTGTCCGCTGCTTGCATCCGCAGGCGGGGGGAATACACTTCGCGCACGTCTGAATCTTGTGCCGCGGCGGTTGGCCGCGGGGCATTGGAGAGGGTTTGGTTCATGGGCAAACCGAGCATCAACGTCTGTCTGATCGGCCAGAAATTCATGGGCCGGACACACAGCAACGCGTACATGAAGGTGAACAAGTTTTTCGACCTGCCGCTGGTCCCGGTGATGCACACGTTGTGCGGGCGGAACGAGGCCGAGCTGAAGGAGTTCGCACAGCGCTGGGGCTGGCAGAACACCAGCACCGATTGGCGCAAGACGGTGAATGATCCGTCGATCGGGCTGGTCGACATCGGGACGCCGAACAACATGCATGCGGAGATGGCGATCGGGGCGCTGGAGGCGGGGAAGCACGTGGCGTGCGAGAAGCCGCTGGCGGGGACGATTGACGAGGCCCGGCAGATGCGGGACGCGGCGCGCAAGGCCAAAAAGAGCAAGACGTTCGTCTGGTACAACTACCGCCGGGTGCCGGCGGTGGCGCTGGCGTATCAACTGGCGCGCGAGGGAAGGCTGGGGAAAATCTTCCACGTGCGGGCGGTGTATTTGCAGGACTGGGCGGGGCCGGACGTTCCGCTGATCTGGCGGTTCCAGAAGAAGGTCGCCGGTAGCGGCTCGCACGGAGACCTCAACGCCCACATCATCGACATGGCCCGGTTCATTACCGGTGACGAGATCGCGGAGATCAGCGGTGCGATCACCGAGACGTTCATCAAGGAGCGGAACCTTCCGAGCCAGGGCCCCAGCGGCGGGATCGCCGGGGGAACGCGGGGCGGCGGACAGAAGGGAAAGAGCGACGTGGACGACGCGGTCCTGATGCTGGCGCGGTTCAAGGGCGGCGCGGTCGCATCGTTCGAGGCGACGCGTTTTGCGACCGGCAACCAGAATCGCAACTCCATCGAAATCAACGGAGACAAGGGGGCGATCAAATTCGATTTCGAGGACATGAACCACCTGGGCTTCTACGACGCCACGCTCCCGCGGAAGCAGCAGGGCTGGACGCAGATCATGGTGACGCACGGGGGCGACCACCCGTATGCGAACTACTGGTGGCCCGATGCGCACGTGCTCGGTTACGAGCACGGGTTCATCAACCAGGCGGCGGACATGCTGACGCTTCTGGGCGGCGGCGAGCCGGTCGTTCCGTTGCCGGACTTTGAGGATGCGTACAAGACGCAGCAGGTTCTGGAGGCGGCGATGATCAGCGCGCAGGAGCGAAGGCCGGTCAAGGTCGCGGAAGTGAAGTGAGGCCGGGATGCAGGGTAACCGCAAACTCGAACGGGAGGGCGAGGCTCCTGCCGAGCGGAGGCTTGCGGACAGGCAGGAATGCGGCTCGGCGGGAGCCTCGCCCTCCCGGATTATGGCCCTGCGGGCGTGCTTGTGTTTTCTGGCTTCTGTGTTCTGTCTTCTTTCGACGGCCCCAGGGTGCGCCAAGCAGCATTCGACGCTGCCGCCGCCCCCGGCGGCGCAGCCGAACCCGGCGCCACGCGTCGCTTCCGATGCGGCGACGCGGGTGCAGACGCTGGACCGGCTGGCCGACAGCTTCGCCCGCTTGAGCAACCAGCTTCCCGGAGGCTCGGAGGACGAACACCGGGCGCTGATGTCGCAAGCGTTCGCGCAGCTCCAGGAAATCCTGCCGATGCTCGACGGCCCGAGTCCGGGCGCCGAGTTTCGCCAGCAGATGCAGGTCATCTCCGACGCCCAGGCGGAGCTGGCCACCGGGCCAAAGGACCTTTCGCCCGAGCCGACGATCGACACCGGCCTGCGCGCCGCGCGCGACGTGCTGGCGAACATCGCCCGTTCGGCGTTCTACGAGCGCGGCGACCTGACACCGCGGTTCGATCAGCTTTCGGCCAAGCTCAACGAGCTGGACACCGTTCGCGGCCCGCTGCACCAGGTGGAGGTGGGCGAGGCGGTGGCGACGTTGAGCCAGATCATCACGAAGATGTCGCACATTCTGGGGCAGCGATTGAGCGAGCAGAACTCGGCCACGCAAAGCGCCTCGCCGCCTGCAACGCAGGCGACCGGGCGGTAAACTTCTGGGGGCGGTAAACTGTTCTCATGTCGTGGACGTCGTTGTGCGATTTCGATGAGCTTTCGGAGGGGCGGGGGAAATACGTGGAGATCGGGGGATTCCAGCTTGCGGTGTTCCTGAATGAGGGCAAGGTGTACGTGACGGACAACACGTGCCCACACGCGGGCCACAGCCTCTCGGGCGGGGAAATCGTAGGCGGGTGCGTCGTCTGTCCGTGGCATGCGTGGGCGTTTCGCCTGGAGAACGGCCAGCTCCGCGACGCGCCCCTGGTTACGATCAGAACGTATCGGACGCGATTCGTCGAGCCGGCGGGGAGGGCGAAGCTGGTGCAGGCGGATTTGCCGATCTACTGATGGGATGATGTGGCACGGGTTTCTAACCCGTGGACGGACCAAGCCGTTGAACCTGCGCCGGTCTTGGTGTGGGAAAGCCGACGTGCCTTGCCGAAACGCGATTTGGTTGGGAAAGCAGGAAGTTGTTCGCGATGGGAAACCCGGCTTTCCCACACCAATGCCGTTCTGGGCTTTCGTCCCCCTTGTCCACGGCTTAGAAAGCCGTGCCACCAAAAGCTTGCCTTTCCAATCGCCAATTGCAAATTGCAGATCACTCCCCTACCGGCACCGGCTGTCCGGTTTGGACGCTACGGCGCTCGGCGTCGATGATGGCGAGGCCGGCGACGGCGTCGTCGGCGGTGACGCGCGTCGGGCGGGTGTTGTTCTTCACGCAGTCGATGAAATAGCGCAGCTCGCCGACGTAACCCGTCTGGGCGGACGTGTTGACGGATTCGCTCTTTCCCGCGGCATAGAGATGCAGGGGCGGCTGGCGGGCAAAGTCGTATTCGGCGGTGGCGCGCTCGAAGTTCACGGTGAACTGCATGCGGAAGCCGAAACCATCCGCCATGCCCCAGGCGCCTTCGGCGCAGACGATCGTTGGCGAGTCGTACAGGTATTGGGTGACGACGTGATCGATTTCGCCGGTGTCGCGCGAGTATCCGCGGCTGAAAACCGCCCTGGGTTTGCCGAACAGGTGGTAGACGAAATCGACGTCGTGAACGTGGAGGTCGAGCAGCGCGCCGCCGGAGAGTTTTCCGTCGCGGAACCAGCCTCCTGGCGTGTTGCTGGCCCGGCGGAAGGTGGCGGACTGCACTTTGCCGAAGCGGTTGTCGGCGACGGCGTTCTTGAGCCACTCCCATTCGCTCCAGAAGCGCATGCACATGGCGGGCATGAAAAAACCGCTTGATTTGGCGGCGGCCTGGGCGATGGCCCGGCCTTCGGCCAGGGTTCGGGCCATGGGCTTTTCGCAGAGGACGTGCTTGCCGGTGGCGATGGCCACCGATACGACCTCCAGGTGCTGCGGCGTCGGGAGGCAGACGTCGATCACGTCCACATCGTCCCACCCGATCAGGTCCTGCCAGCTCGTGGTTCCGCGGATCTGGGTCATGGGGAGGCGTTTGACGTCGGCGCCGGGGACGTTGGACCAGCCGTCGGTAAGGTCGCCGCTGGCGCGGCGCGGGTCGGCGTCGCAGACCGCCACGATCCGCGCATCGGGGACGCTCTGATAAGCCCCGTAATGCATCCGCCCCATGAAGCCCAGCCCAATGATGCCGACGCGGACCATGATTGTTCCCTTCGTGAGCAAAACCCGCGAGAAGCCTGACAGGCGGTGTTTAGAACGCCAGCATCTCGCACAGGCCGCCGGTTTTCAACACCGGACGTCGATTCAGCACAGAGGCCACAGAGCACACGGAGACCACAGAGAAAACAAGACCGTATTGATCCACCGATTTCGCAGATTACGCAGATTAGGTGGTTCTTAATCTGCAAATCTGTGAAATCTCTGGATCAAATGGTCTTTCTCTGTGCTCTCTGCGTGCTCTGTGGATCCCTGTGTTAAACGGAGCGCTCCGAGTCGTGTGACGATATTCATCCGCAGGATTTTGCAGGTGTGAAAAAAAGTGTCGGCGGCCGCAAAGGGGAATGGGGGAACCTTTGCCGTTGCCAAGCGGTGGGGAGACCGCTGGAATGGGCCGCCGACACAACAAATATACGGCAGCAACATGATGGGAAGATGATGGCGCGGCTCCTGACCGATTTCCCTGTGAAAGAGGAAATCGCACGACTCCGGCTTTGCGACGAACCAGGTTGATCTTTTCAATATCGCGGCACGCTCGGCTCACTGACCGGCTGCCAATCGACGTGGGAGGCGCCCAGGACCGTGCCGGTGGCGAAGGCGATGTCGACCTGGGCGATCTGGTAATCGCTGATGGCGGAGACCTCGGCCAGCTCGGCGTCGGCCAGGTCGCTTTCGGCGATCAGCACGTCGGTGGAGGTTCGCAGGCCCAGTCCGAACTGGCGGACTTCGACATCATAGGTGCGGCTGGAGAGGACGACGCGCTCGTGGGCGGCGATGATGCGCTGCCAGTCGGTGGTCAGGGTATCGGCGGCGTCAGCGATTTCCTCGCGGATCTGGAGCGTCTCCTGCTGGCGCGAAGCCAGCAGTTGCATCCGGCGGAGGATGGCGGCGCGAAGGTTGCTGCGGGCGGCCTCGTTGCCGATCGGCACCTGCACCTGCAAGCTGAGCTGGTGCGAGTCGGGGGTCTTTTCCCAGATCATGTTCCACGACTGGCTTTCCGAGCGGCCCAGCCCGGAGACGCCGTACGTGTATTGCAATGTCACCAGAGGCAGCAGGCCGTTACGGGCGACGGCGACGTTGGAAGTCTGCTCGGCAAGCTGCAACTCCAGATCGAGCATTTCAATGCGCTGGTTCAGAGCGGCGGCGGTGAGACGGGCGGGGTCGACTTCGTAGGGAAACGCGGCGGGAAGCGTTGTGGGAACCAGCGTCGTCGGCGCGTCCAGGGGGAGGGAAGGGTCGTTGAGCAGGCGTTTGAGGGTGCGTTCGTTCTGGCGGACGGTGTTTTCAGCGATGATGATGTTTTCGACGGTGTCGGCGACGCCGGAGTCGGCGCGGACGACGTCGGGCTCGGCGGCGACGCCGGCGCGGGCCTGGCGGCGAGCACGCTCGAGCTGTGCGTAGGCCGAGTCGTATTCCTTCTTGCGCACCTTGAGCGCCTCGCGGGCGGCGTAGAGCTGCCAGTAGGCGTGGTCGACATCCGTGAGCACGCGGATCACTTCGAGCTTGGTGGCGGCCTGGCTGCGCTGGAATTCATAGAAAGCGATGCGGATTCCCTGGGTGTTGACGTAGAGTCCCCCGCCGCGGAGCAGCGGCTGGATGATCGAGATCGACGGGGTGTTGGTGTAGATCGAGACGGCGGGATCGGTGTTGGTGCGCGACCATTCGGGAGGCACGTCGATGCGGATTGAGCCGCCGGTGCGAAGGGGAATCTGGAGGCCGAAGTCGGCCGTGACCTGGTCGAATCGCTGGCCGATGACTCGGGGTGCGACGGCCGTGCGGGCGGTGCCGCCGGTCACGTTGGTGAAGAAGACGGCCTCGAACTGGGCTTCGGCGGCGGTGAGGCCGGTGCGGCTGATCGTAGGGTTGAAAAGCTGGACGCTCAGATCGAGGTTGTTGGCCAGGGCCATCTGGCGGCTTTGCTCGATGGTGAGCGACATTTCCGCCGGCGGAGGGCCGGCGGGTTGGGTCATGGGGTTGGTCGAAGGATGCGTGGTGGCGATGGATTTCTGGAGATTCAGCGTGTCGACCTGATTGAGCTGGTTTTGCGAGAAGACCAATTCGCCCGAGCCGCCGGTGCCGAGACGGTCCTGGCAACTTGTGAGGAGGATGAATGGGAGTAGAAGGAAAAGGCTTGGGATGAGTTGCACGTGACACGGGTTTTTAACCCGTGCTGAGCGAGTTTCTGATTTGAACGATTCGGCATTCATGATCTTCTCACACATCGCGTCGTCAGCACGGGTTGAAAACCCGTGTCACGGGAAGGCCGGATCGTCGGACGGAAAGAAGTTCAGCACAGAAACCACAGAGGTCACAGCGAGCACAGAGGAAAGAGCAGAGTTGAGATCTCCTCATTTCTCTGTGTTCTCTGTGTTCTCTGTGGTTTCTGTGTATTGGTCTTTTCTGTGCGAGCGCGGCCTCAGTGGGTGCGGGGCTCGGCACGGGTTGGCAACCCGTGTCACGGGGAAGCGGGTTATTCATGTCGCAGGGCCTCGATGGGGTCGAGCCTGGCGGCTTTGATGGCGGGGAACATGCCGAAGATGAGGCCGACGCCGGCGGCAAAACCGAAGGCGAGGGCGACGGCCCAGGCGGGGACGTAGGCCTTGTCGAGCTGGGAATCGGGGATGTGCTTGAGGGCCAGGAGGATGGCTTCGCCGCCGAGCAGGCCGATGAATCCGCCCATCAGGCAGAGCATGGTGGCCTCGATGAGGAACTGGAAGAGGATGGCGCTGGGGCGGGCGCCGACGGCCTTGCGGAGGCCGATCTCGCGGGTGCGCTCCGAGACGCTGACGAGCATGATGTTCATGATTCCGACGCCGCCCACGAGCAGCGAGATTCCGACGACGCAGGTGGCGATGAGGGTGATGGTGGCGGAGACTTTGCTGAACTCCTGGAGGAACTGCTCGACAATTTCGATGCGGAAGTCGGCGGGCGAATCGAGGGGGATTTTGCGTTTGTGCCGGAGGAAGAACGTCATTTCGGCGCGGGCTTCCTCGGCGACGTCGGGGGCGCGGCAGGTGGCGATGACGAAGATGCCCTGGCGTTCGCGGGAGCGGGCGCCGGTGTTGAAGGGGATGAAGGCCTCCATGCCGCTGCCTCCGCCGCCGAACATGCTGGATTCGGTGCGGTTTTCCAGGACGCCGACGATGCGGAAGCGCCGGCTGCCCAGAAGGACGGGCTCGCCGGTGGGATCGACGGGCAGGCCGAGGCGGTCGCGCAGGCGGGCGTTGATCAGGCAGACGGCGCGGGCGTGCTGGTTGTCGATGAGGGAAAACGTACGGCCGATGATGACGGGGCGGTTTTCGACCTCGTGCCAACTCGGCTCGACGCCCAGGAGCGGGACGTTGTCCTCGGATTTGGTGCCGTTGCTGGCGGTCACGCTGAGCTCGATCTCGCGGGTGAAGGCTTTGACGTCGGGGCAGTGTTCGAGGATTCCATCGAAGTCGGCGGTGTGGAGGCCGAAGAAGTAGCCGCGGGGATTGCGCTTGGAGGGGCCGTTGTAATATGGAAAGACGAACATCTTGTCGGTGCCAAGGGTTTCGAATTCGGTGAGGACGCTGGTTCGCAGGCCGGTGAGGGCGGCGATGACCGCGGTGACGGACGCGACGCCGATCACGATGCCGATGGTGGTGAGGACCGAGCGGGTTTTGTTGGCCCAGATCTGGCCGATGGCGAGGATCGCGCTCTGGATCGCCAGAAGCAGGATCGAGACGGGCAGGCGGAGCAGGTTCACGCGGCCTCCCCCGCGGCACGGAATGCGTGGGAACCACAGAGACCACAGAGGTCACAGAGAGAAATCCAAGGATGAGTTCTTGTCCTCTCTCTGTGTTCTCTGTGTGCTCTGTGGTTTCTGTGCCTGGTTCTTTTGTTCGAGAGCGCAACCTTAGGGATTGCGGCGCTCGGCACGGGTTGGAAACCCGTGTCACGGGGAAGGCTCTGCACGGTCAGGCGGAGCAGGTTCACACGCCCTCCCCGGCCGCAACCGCGAAGGGCGGGGCGGCGGCCTGACAGACGGGGTCCTGATCGACGGGCAGATCGGTCTGGACTCTGCCGTCCTTCATGCGGATGACGCGCTGGGCATGGCGGGCGACATCCGGCTCATGCGTGACGATGATGATGGTCTGGCCGTGGCGGTGGAGGTCGTCGAAGAGGTCGAGGATTTCGTCGGTGGTGGTGCTGTCGAGGTTTCCCGTGGGTTCGTCGGCCAGGAGGATGGCAGGCTTGTTGATGAGGGCGCGGGCGATGGCGACGCGCTGTTTCTGGCCGCCGGACAGTTGATTGGGGCGATGGCGCATGCGATCGGCAAGGCCGACGACTTTCATGGCTTGCTTGGCGCGGGACCGGCGTGACCACCAGCCGGTCGGGGAATAGAGCAGGGGAAGCTCGGCGTTTTTTAGGGCGGAGAGGCGAGGCAGCAGCTCGAAGGACTGGAAGACGAAGCCGATCCGCTCGTTGCGGACTCGGGCCAGGGCGGCGGCACTCATTCTGGTGGTGACGCGGCCGTCAAGCTCATAGGTGCCGGAGGTCGGGCGGTCGAGACAGCCGAGGATGTTCATCAGCGTGCTTTTGCCGGAGCCGGACGTTCCCATGACGGCGACGTATTCGTTGCGATCGACTTCGAGGGAGACGCCGTCGAGCGCGCGGATTTTTTCCGGGCCGACTTTGTAGTGCTTCGTGATGTTGTGAAGGCGAATGACCACGTTTCATGTGACACGGGTTTTCAACCCGTGCTAGACATTGCAAACTTACGAGAGATCTGACGAGGCGAAGTTCGTCTCCGCGGGACGCCGCCAGCACGGGTTACAAACCCGTGTCACAATCAATCTTTCTGCGCGACGACAACCTTCGGCACGGCGGGCTGCGTCGTTGGCGCCGATGTTTCAACCTTGACGGCCTGTCCGTCCTGAAGCGATTCGAGGATTTTGTACGGGCCGGTGATCACCGGATCATTTTCGTTCAATCCCGACTTGATCGCCGTGTGCGTGTCGTCGCTGGGGCCGACGGTGACGGGGGTGACGACGGCCTTGTTGTTGATGCAGCGGAAAACCACCGTGGCAAAGGATTTTCCCTTTTCGACGTCCGGGCTTTTGCGGAGCTCGGCCGGCAACTGCTCGAGCGGGCGGCTCATCACCGACTGGCTGGGGACCTTGATCGCGTCGTTGTGGCTTTGGGTTTCGATCTCCACGTCGGCGCTGAGGCCGGAGCGGATGCGGCGGCCTTTGCGGTCCAAAGCGATCTTCACTTCAAAGTACTTGGTCTGGTCGAGCTGGTCGGTCGTGCGGGACTCGCCCACCGTGTAGACGGTGCCGTCTAAGACCTGATCGCGGTAGGCCTGGATGCGAACGGTGGCGTGCTGGTCCTTCTTCACGGCGTCGATCTGGCTCTCGTCGACGCGGGCGATCATGAGCATCTTGTCCAGGTCGGCGACTTCCATGATGACGGTGCCGGCGTTGTTCATGGTGCCGGTGACGACCATCTCGCCGACCTCGGCCTTGATGGAAGTGACCGTGCCGTCGATGGGCGAGTTGATCGTGGTGTAGTCGATGTCTTTCTGAGCCTTGTCCACCTGCGCCTCGGCGGCGACCAACTGGGCCGCCATCACCTTGAGATTGGTCTCATCCGCCACCAGGTTCTGCTCGGCAGAGGCAATCTGCTCCATCTGCTCGTCGTATTTGGCCTGGGCGGTATCGAGGACGGATTGGCTGACATCGTGCGTCGCGACCAGCGAGGTTTGTCGGTCGAAGTCGCGCTTGAGGTCGGCAACCATCGCCCGGCTCGCTCTGATGGAGGCGCGCTGGGCGATGATGCGCTGGCGGGCGACCTCGATGTTCTGCTGCTGCGCGGTCTTCTCGGCTTCGAGCTGGCGCTTGATCGCCTGGAGGTCGTCGTCATCGAGCTTAACGAGGAGATCCCCCTGATGAACGGGCTGGCCTTCGCGGTCTTTGAAGGGCATCTTAACAATCGGGGCGGCGACTTTGGCGCTGATCGAGACTTTGGTGAGCGGCTGGATTTCGCCGGGGGCGGAGACGGATTCGATGAGGCTGCCGCGGGCGGCGGGCTCGACGCGAACTTCGATGATCCCTGTTTGCGCGGAGGCGGCGCGGACGCGGGCGAACACGAAGTACGCCACGCCGCCCATCAGGCCCAGCACCACAAGTACAATTGCCGCGATTTTCAAATCGATTGCCCTCAGCCCGTTTTCCCCACCCTATTAGACGTTGATACTAACGATTATTTCACTTTCAGGCCAAGGACAAAGTGCCGCACGTCCTTTTGGTGGGGCGGGCATTCTTGTCTTCCTCGGGGCGACGTACTCGTCGACCCGAAACGTTCAGTCGGATGCCAGAGTACCGGCATCCGAGGCAGACAGGAATGCCTCCCCCACCAAATGCGCTAACCTTAAGCCAGCGCCGGGTGGGGTTCGGGCCAGAGCGACTTGGCGCCGAAGGCGAACCAGAGCACTACACCCAGCAAAGCGATGGGAATGCTCAGACCTTCGCTGAAAGTCAGTGGACCGAAAATGTGGTGGCCAAAGAAGGTTCCCTGCGGCTCAGCCCGCACCATTTCCAGCAGAAAGCGCGAGACGCCTTCCACAATGAGCATCAGGGCGAATACCCGCCCGGGCGCATGCGGGAGCGTGAAATAGGCGACCAGAAGGGCGGCGATCAGCCATGCGGTCATCGTGCTGTAAAGCTCGGCGGGATGAACGGGCAGTGCGTGCTGCGACCGAGCGAGATTGACCAGATCGGCGCGCTCCTGGCGGGTGAGGGTTCGGTCGGCTTCGATCTGGTCGATGCTCCTGGGATATCCGTTGGCGTCGATCAACTCATGCGGCACCTGGATTTCTCCGCTATAGAACTGCTCCATATAAGCGTCGCTGTGATAGGGAAACTGCACGGCCCAGGGTGCGTTGGTTTCGGCGCCGTAACAGCAGCCGTTCAAGAAGCAGCCAATGCGGCCGAAGCCCAGGCCGATCACGACGCAGGGGGCGACGATGTCCATGCCGAGGCGGATGGGGACTTTTTTGTACCAGCCGTACGCGACGACGGCGGGAAAGGCCAGCAGGAACCCGCCATAATAGGTCAAGCCGCCGCTGCGGATGTTGATGGCGTTCCACAGGTTCTGTGCGAAGCTCAGATCGCTGCGGGTGTATTCCTGGATGTTTTCCAGGACGTGGGACAGGCGTGCGCCGACCACGCCGGCCACCAGCGCGATCAGGGCGGCGTTGGCGAAGATTTCCGGGTCGATTTTCGACCGGCGGGCGAGGAACTTGGCCAGCTCCATGGCCGCAAAGAAGCCGATCACCATCATGAGCCCGTACCCGTAAATCGGCGCGCCGCCGATCTTCGGGAGAAAGTCGGGAAGACGGAAGAGGATTTGATGCATAGGGTCCCTTGCAGCGAGAGACGAATGATTGAATGCATTCACCCTGAACGGCACGTGAAACGTGAAGACGTGAAACGTGATAAAACCTTGGCCGTTTTATCACGTTTCACGTCTTCACGTTTCACGTGCCGTTCAGGACAAACTCTTCGATTCATTACGCATCTTTCACGGCGCCCGTTCAATCGAGCTGGCGTGCTCGACGGTTTCGACGACCTTGTTCTTTGCGTTGACGATGACGACGCGGGAGCGGTGGCCGGCGATTTGGTCCGGCGCCGCGAGCACGAAGCTCATGATGATCACGCGGTTGCCGACCTTGCTGAGCCGGGCGGCGGCGCCGTTGATGCCGATGACCCCGCTGCCGCGCTCGCCGGGAATGACATAGGTTTCAAACCGGTTGCCGTTCTCGCTATCGGCGACGACGACCGCTTCATTGGGCAAGAGCCCGCCGGCCGACAGCAGGTCGGCGTCGATGGTGATGCTCCCGTGGTAGTTCACGTCGGTGAAGGTCACGGTCGCGTTATGGATTTTTGATTTCAGGAGCTTGGTCAACATCACCCGCGGGATTGTAGGAAAGGCGGGGCAAAAAAGCTTCCCGATCGCAGGAGAGTTATCGCCAAGCCGGGTGCGAAGCGCAGCGGAGCCCCGGATATCGCTGGAGAAAATCGGTGGTCAACCGATGATGACGTTGTCAATGAGCCGCGTGTTGCCTACTCGTGCCGCGACTGCCAAGACCGTCGGCCCGCCCACCACATCCACTGGCTTGAGGGTCTGGGGATCGACGGCGGCGATGTAGTCGATCGACAGGTGCTGCTCGAGCATCACCTTCTGCATTGTTGTAATCAGCCGATTGGTCTGCCGAATCCCCTTGGTGTATTCGCCCTTGGCGATGAACAGCGCCCGGCTGATGGACAGGGCCTTCTGGCGGTCGGTCTCAGACAAATATTGATTGCGGCTGCTCATCGCCAGGCCGTCGCCCTCGCGGACGGTCGGGCCGGGGACGATGCGGATCGGCCAATCGAGCGCGTCGACCATGGCCGTGATGATCCGCAGTTGCTGGTAATCCTTCTGGCCGAAGACGGCGACGGTGGGCTGGAGGATGTTGAAGAGCTTGGCGACGACCTGGCAGACGCCGCTGAAGTGGCCGGTGCGGTGCTTGCCTTCGAGCACATCGGCCAGTTGCGGCAGGTCGATGGTGATGTCGGTCAATCCCGGGCGATACATTTCCTGGGCTTCGGGGGCAAAGACCCAGTCGACGCCGGCCTGCTCGCACTTCGCAAGGTCTTCTTCGATCGGCCGGGGGTATTTGGTGTAATCCTCGCGCGGGCCAAACTGGGTGGGATTGACGAAGATGCTGGCCGCGACCTGGGGGGCGTGTTGTTTGGCCAGAGTGAACAGGGACACGTGGCCGGCATGAAGGGCGCCCATGGTGGGTACCAGGGCGAGCGGCGATCCGCCCGCCCGGAGCGCCCGGGCCTGGGCAATGGTGCGGACGACGTTCATGCGGCAAAGGGTAGAGGGGATTAGGGCATTGGTAAATACATGGGGTCGTTTAGCTCGCGGTGGCAGGCACACTCTGGGCGCCGTCCGCCACGGCACGCGGAGCGTGCCTGCTACAGGGACCGCAACAGTTCCGCGATGCTCTTGTTCGTTACGGGATGAATGACATCCGGGGCGATCTGGGCCAGGGGTTGGAGGACGAAGGGACGCTGGTGCATCAGGGGGTGGGGAATCTGAAGGGCGGGCGTCTGAATGATTTCGTCGCCATACAGAAGAATGTCCAGGTCGATTACCCGGGGTTCCCACTTGTGTTTGCGCACTCGACCCAATTGGCGTTCAATCTCGAGCAATCGGTCCAGCAATGGCTCGGGTTCGAGCGACGTTTCGATCTCCGCGACCGCGTTGAGAAACGTTGGCGAGTCGGGAGGGCCGCCGACCGCGGGATTCTCCAGGAGCGGCGATCCCTGAATGACTCGAATGTCAGGGACTGCATCCAGAGCGGCAAGCGCGCGGCGAATGTTGGCCTCGCGATCTCCGAGGTTGGCGCCCAAGGCGATGAAGGCTCGTACGGTCGGCATCTGCTTTCATCACGATGACCGACACCGGAAGGGGATTCAAGTTATTCTTGTGCCAGCGCTTCCCTTTCCGTTTCGCCGCGGAGAAAAATAGCTCCCGACCCTATTTTTCGTACTCGGAGAAAAATAGGGTCGGGAGCTATTTTTCTCCGCGGCGAAACGGAAAGGAAGGTTGCGCGTCAGATCCAGCGCTCGCCGAAGGACAATGAGCTGATCACCTGGCCCGATGCGATGGTGATGCGGAAGGAGCCGGTGATCGGGTTCGTCGGGTGCCAGTGCGACTGCGGGGCGAGGGCACGGAGAGTGTAGGCGCCGGCGGGGACGTTGGTGAAGCTGAAGTTGCCGTAGAAGTCGGTGGTGGTGACGCGGTCGGCGGAGTCGAGGATGCCGTTGTTGTTCAGATCGAGGTAGACAGTCCAGCCGGCCAAGCCGGCTTCGCCATTCTGGTGGATGCCGTCGCCGTTCCAGTCGTTGTAGACGACGCCGGTGATCTGGTTTTGCTGGGTTTCGCCGAAATTGGCGTTGGACAGACTCTGGCCGGCGCCGAGGGTGAGGTGCTGGCCGTAATTGTTGGCCGGGGTGGTTTGGCGCCAGCCGGTCTTGGGCAACGCGCGGATGATGTAGGGACCGGGGGCGAGGTTGGTAAAACGATAGTTGCCCTGGGCATCGGTGAAGGTTGAAGGCTCGCCGGGATCGAGACGGCCATTGCCGTTGAGATCGGCGTAAACCTGCCAACCGCCCAGGCCCACGTCGCCCGAATCGCGGACGCCGTTGGCGTTGAAGTCGTCGAAAACGTTGCCGGAAATAACGTCCTGGGCCTGGGCCGGCGGCGGAGGAGGTAGCGGCGCGGCCGACATCGTCAGCGTGTACGTCGACGTCGCGCCCAGCGCCGGCGGCGCCACCCACAGGTAATACGTTCCGGGCGAAAGGGTCAGCGAGATGGTTTCCGGCGTGGTGCCGGTGCGCCGCGGGTAAGACAGAATCTCACTGGATTCGATGATCCCGTCGCTGTTGCGGTCCTGCACGACCAATTCGTCGATCTGTCCGGACAGGCCGGTCAGATGCGCCGTGAATTGTTCTGTACTGGTGACGGTGAACCGGTAGAAGGCCGTGGGATCGTTGGAGTCGATCCAGTTGTTGAAACGGATCGACAGACCGTTCATGACGCCGATGTCGAACGCCGTGGCCGGCCGTGGTCCCGCGCGATCGGGAAGCCGGCTTTGCGGCGCGCCAAGCACGTTGTCGGTTGAGCCGTGGCCATAGATGTCAGTCACGGCGCCGGTCGCGAGGTTGAAGGTATAGGCGGTGGGATCGGTGGTGTAGCCGGCGATGCTCACCTGATAGGCCGCCACGCGCTGGGGTCCGTTGCTGGAAAAGTCGTCGCCGAGGTAGGTGGCGACTTTTGAGAATCCGTTGGGCCCGGTGACGGTGATGTTGCCGGTCTTGAAGCTGGAAACGTTGACGGCGGTGTCGTCAGCGTATTCGATCTTGACCATCAGCGTCTGCTTTGCCGGGTTGACGACGACACCGAGGATGGCGGCGGTCGGTCCGGTCGTGTCGGGGACGACGCTGGGCTCATAATCGGCGACGATCGGGGCAAATTCGCTCATCACCCGCGCGTTGTCGGCGGCCTGGGCGGAGTTGTCGGGGTTGCCCGTGGGGACGCCCTCGAAGCTGACGTTCGGGTTCGAGTAATAGGGGATGCGGTCGGCGCCGGCAACGTTCATGATGTCGCCGACGAAGTAATTGCCCAAATAGAATGTCTTCCCATACGCATAGGGGATCGCGCGCGGCGAAGGATCGCTGCGGTCGTGCCCGGCGCCGAGGTTGTGGCCGACCTCGTGGGCGAAGACATAATTGTTCGTCGCGTATTGCGCCTCGACGACGTTGAACCCGAATTGCGCCTGCGCCGTGGCCGGGCCGTCGGGTTGGAAGGCCTCGCCGGCCTCGGTGCCGGCCTCATTGCCCACCCAGAGGGAGACCAGGTCGGCGCCGTACTGCCGCCGCAGCCCGGCGACTGAGCCCAGGCTGCCGACGCCCTGCTGAAGGTCCAACAGGTCCGTGTTGATGACTCCGCTCTCAGTGTAATTCACCTCACCCTCATGCACCAGCCGGACGCTGGCGTTGACCTGGCTGTTGGCCAGGGCGAGGTTGGTATCGGACATGGCGCGGTTGATCCGGGCGGTGAGGGCGGCGGTTCCGCCCGCCTGCTGCACCGCCTCCGGGGTGTAAAGCACCATCACGTCGATCACCGGATCTGCCGAAAGCAGCCTCCGCAATTCGAGCGTTTCGAGTGTGCAGAAGTGAATTTGGGGGGAGGAAATCCGACGCGAGGGTCGGCCGAGCGGGCATCGAAGAACGGCCATGCGATCCATCTCAAGCTGAGTCCGGCGGCATTTCCGGGAGGATGTTCGGCGACGGTCCCAAGCCGCACGCTTCACCGGAAGCCGTGACGAAACTAACACATTGGCCGTGGCCGGATCAATCAGCCATGACAGAAAATCCGCCGTTTATTTTCGCATCATTCTGAGCAGCGGGCTCGGCCGCAGTGCCCCCCATTGTTTCCTCCTCGGACAAAAAATAGCTCCCGACCCTATTTTTCGTCCCCGGAGAAAAATAGGGTCGGGAGCTATTTTTTTCCGGGGCGAGAAGAATCGCCTGAGATGTCACGCACGCTGTGACATGCGAATCGCTTCGGCAGCGAGTCGCGCCGCCCATCGCGCGTCATCCGCGGAAAGCGGCGGTTGTGGCGCATTCTGATAGATATAGTCCTGATAACACGCCGCGTCATGTACGCGACCGAGGACCTGCTGAAGATCGAGCGTGGCGTCCGCGTCACCCGCACGCAGCGGAATTGGAACCGGCTTGAGCGGGTCGCGCAGGTTCATCGGCCACAATTCAACGCGAGGTCGATCTTCGGGCCGGCTCACCATGGCGTAGTAATCGCACGGCGGCAACCCCTCGACCGGCAGCCGCGGGTTGCCGCGCAGCAAATCAATCTCGACAAAGCTTGCCGTGCTGCGAAGGAACTGCTCCCGCTTGCCGAGGTATTGGTCGCGATCCGCGCCAACACATTTGTTCGACGGGCTGAGAATTTCAACGACCGTCACGATTTCTCGCGTCGCCCGGTCGCGGATTTCGATGTACGGCTGCCGCTCGACATCGACGGCAAGCGGCAGTTGTCCGTAAATCGGCGCCTCGGCGGTTGCGCCGGCCGTCTTCGCAGGCGTCGAGCTTCCGGAGACAAGAAGATCGGGACGGCCGATCAATCGCCGCTGGTCGGACGGGAGCTCATGAATGTATGCGTGCTCGTCGATCTTCACGATGTAGTTGGGGCGCACCTGCGGCCCCAGCGCCTCGGCCAGGGCAGGGATGAACCGCTCGTGGAAGTCGTGCCAGACTTCCTCGTTCTCCAGATATGGGTCCATTCCCGGAAAGGGTGAGGACATAGCGACTCCTGCGCAATCGTGAGACCGAGAGGGCAAGGCTCCTGCCGAGCCGGATCTCCCGTTGCGGGAAGGTTCCGGCTCGGCGGGAGCCTCGCCCTCCCGCGACTGATTATACACGACCGCAGGCGGAGCTATGCCAGCATCTCTCCCACCACATTGCCGCTGACGTCCGTCAGGCGGAAATCGCGGCCCTGGAATTTGTAGGTGAGTTTTTTGTGGTCGACGCCCAGGAGGTGGAGCATGGTGGCGTGGAGGTCGTGGACGCTGGTGACGTCTTGGACGGCGTTGTAGCCGAGATCGTCGGTGGCGCCGAGCTGGACGCCGCCCTGGATGCCGCCGCCAGCGACGAACATGGAAAAGCCCTTGATGTGATGATCGCGGCCGCTCCCCTGGGCCATGGGCGTGCGGCCGAATTCGCCGCCCCAAACCACCAGCGTGTCGTCGAGCATGCCGCGCTGCTTCAGGTCCGTGATGAGGGCGGCGGTCGGCTTGTCGATCTCTTCGGCCTTGAGCTTGATGTCCCTTTTGAGGTTGGTGTGGTGGTCCCAGTCGCGGTGGTACAGTTGGATGAAGCGCACGCCGCGTTCGGCAAGGCGACGGGCCAGCAGACAATTCGCAGCGTACGAGCCGTCGGACCCGTGCGTGCCGTACATCTCCAGGATTTCCTTCGGCTCATCCGAGAGGTCCATCAGCTCGGGAACGCTGGCCTGCATGCGGAAGGCCATCTCGTATTGCGAAATCCGCGTGGCGATGTCGGGATCGTCGACGCTGGCACTTTGGATCTGGTTGAGCTTCTGCACGGCATCGACAACGTCGCGCTGCTGATCGCGCGTCACGCCCTTGGGGTTGCTCAGGTACAAAACCGTGTCGCCCTTGCTGCGGAATTGGACGCCCTGGAAACGGCTGGGCAGGAAGCCGCTGGACCACTGGCGGGCGGCGATGGGCTGATTCTGTCCGCCGCGGCCGTCGCTGGTGAGGACGACAAAGCCGGGGAGATTGTCGGCGTCGCTGCCCAGGCCGTAGGTCGCCCACGATCCCATGCTGGGCCGGCCGGAAATCGTCGTTCCGGTGTTCATGAACGTGTGGGCGGGATCGTGGTTGATCGCATCGGTGGTCATCGAGCGGATGACGCAGATGTCGTCGACGATCGAGCCGATCTGCGGGAACAGCTCGCAGATGAGCGCGCCGTTCTTGCCGAAGCGTTTGAAGCCGTACTGCGGCGCGTAGCAACGAAGCTGCTGTCCCTGAAGCTGGGCGATCGGCTGGCCCCTGGTGAAGGATTCGGGCATGGGTTTGCCGGACATCTCGCCGAGCTTGGGCTTGAAGTCGAAGGTTTCCAGGTGCGAAGGGCCACCGGCCATGCCGAGCCAGATGACCCGGCGGGCCTTGGGGGCAAAGTGCAGTGGGTTCACGACGCCGTCGTAGTGCGATTCCTTCGAGGTTGTTTCGCCAAACATCAGCGACGGATTCAAAAGCGATGCGAGCGCGATCGCGCCCGTCCCGCGCCCGACCCGGCCAAGAAAGCTGCGACGCTGCTGAAAACGAATTTGATCGAGGAAGTTCATGTCGCCCTGTGACACGGGTCTTTAACCCGTGCCGAAAATTTCAAATCCACCGACGGTTCACATCACCAAGCACGGGTTGAAAACCCGTGTCACGGGGAATCACGATCGTGTGATCGTCTCACTCAGGTTGATGATCACGCGCGCCACCGACGTCCACGCCGCCAGCTCGGACACGTCCAAGTCGTTTGGCACGGCGGCCTGTCCGGTGCTCGCAAACCGCTTCGCGTCGTCCTTGTCCTGCGAATACTCCTGCAAATGCTTCTGGTAAAGATCCGAAATAATCCTCGACTCGGCCGGGGTCGGGTCACGGTTTAGCGCCGTCTGGAACGCCCACTTCAGCCGATCGGAAAACTCAGTCCCGCCCTCCTTCATTATCCGGGCGGCAAAGACCCGGGCGGCTTCCACATACGTTGGATCGTTGAGCAGCACCAGCGCCTGCTGGGGAATATTGGACCGCAACCGTTCGCAAGCCGCTTCCTCGCGGGTGGGCTGGTCGAAGGCGGTCTGGCTCGGATGAGGGAACGTGCGCTGCCACCAGGTGTACAGCCCGCGACGGTACTGGCTTTCGCCGGCATCCGCTTCGTATTTCCGCGGCGGGAAGTTCAGCGGGTCCCAGAAACCGCCGGGCTGATACGGCCTGACGCTCGGGCCGCCGATCTTGGGCGACAGCAAGCCACTGAACTGGAGCGCCTCGTCGCGGATCACTTCCGCGTCGAGCCGGAACCGCGCCTGGTGCGAATACAGGCGGTTGAACGGGTCGATCTGCTTGTCTTCCGAGGTCGCGGCGGAACTTTGGCGATACGTGGCGCTCGTGACCATCAGCCGGACCATGTGCTTCATGTCCCATCCGCTGTCCATGAACTCGCCGGCCAGCCAATCGAGCAGTTCCGGATTCGTCGGCGACTCGCCCTGCGAACCCAGGTCGTCCAGACTCTTGGAAATCCCGATGCCGAAATACAGCTTCCACAGCCGGTTGACGACGACGCGGGCGGTCAGCGGGTTTTCGCGAGAGACAAGCCAGTTCGCCAGATCGAGCCGGGTGAGTCGCTTCTGATGCGCCTGCGTTTGGGAGGGGGCGAATCCTGCCGAGGCGAAACCTCCCGATACGGCGTTTCCCGTGACACGGGTTTTTAACCCGTGCCTGGCACCGTGCGGTGAGAGAGACGCGGCAATTGCCGGTTCCTTTACTTCGGACGTCGTCAGCACGGGTTGAAAACCCGTGTCACGGCAAACGTGCGGATCGGCGGGAGCCTCGCCCTCTCGCATCGATAGCCGAGGCTGTGGCAGGAAATGCGGGACAGCCGGCGATTCGACATCGCCCGAATCGTCCATCCAGTCGCCTCGATGGAGGAGCCGAACCACGCGCGGCTCTGTGGAAGCCGAAACCAGGCATTTGGGAACCTGGGCGAGAAAACTTTCCTTGTCTTTTTTCGTCTCGGCAAGCTGGTCGCGCAACGGCCCAAGCGACGGCGCGATCGAGCGATAGTAACGGGCCAGTTCGTTTTTCTGATCCGGATCACGTTGGTCGGCCGCGACGGCAAGGACCTTTCGGATGTTCGCGGGGACGGAGTATTGCCGGGCCGGATCGGAATCGGTCGTAACGGCGAGCCGGAAATGTCCCAGGACATTGTCGCGCGTGGACTGGAAATCGAGAGTGAAGCTGAGCTGCTCTTGCCCCCCGCCGGCGATCGGAATTTCCGGCTCGAAGACGGCCGCGTGCGGCTTGCCGGTCTCGGGCAAGATCGCCCAACCGACCTTCCGGTTTTTTAACACATTTTCGATTGCGTAGCCCGACTGCGAATGGTCCGCCGCGGCGCGGACGAGCGCGACTGGCGATCCGTTCACGCTCGCCGAAAACCCGGTCAAGATAAAATTGCCGTTGGGGGCCGCGCCCGGCCCGCCGGACGGAAAGCTCGGGTCCGGCAGCGCTTCCAGACGGATTCCCGTGATCCCATGAAGATGGGTGGTTGCCGTGACCGTAAACACTTCCTGGCTCGATGTCTTTGACGCCAGCACCGATCGGTCCGGCTTGATCTGAAACGCCGCCCCGTTGCGGCTGCTGACCCGATCGACCGTCAGCACTGTCCAGTTGATGTTGCGATTGACGCGCTGTTGCCGCTGCTCCCATTCCAGTTGCGCCGCGGCAAGTGAGGGCGTGCTTTGGTTGAGCGTTTTGCCCAGTTCCGCGATCCCGCTGTCCAATGCCTTGAGCTCTTTGGCCTGGGCGTTGTCCAGCACCGGCATTCCCGGCTCGCGACGCCCAACCGCGGCCTCCTGCACGTCGGCGAAGAACGCCGCCATGTTGTAAAAGTCCTTCTGGGTGTACGGGTCGAACTTGTGATCGTGGCACTGGCAACACCCCATCGTCGCGGCCATCCAGACGTTTGAGACGTTGCGCACACGATCGCATTCATACTTGACCGCGTATTCCTTCGGCTGGGCGCCGCCCTCCTCGGTGGTCTCGATCAGGCGGTTGTAGCACGACGCCACCCGTGTCTCCTGCGTTGCATCGGGCAGAAGATCGCCGGCAATCTGCTCGCGGGTGAACTGATCGAACGGCTTGTCCTGGTTGAATGCCCGAATCACGTAATCGCGGTACGGCCAGACGTTCATCGGATTGTCACTGTGATACCCGATCGAGTCGGCATAGCGGACCAGATCGAGCCACCACATCGCCATCCGCTCGCCAAAGTGCGGCGAGGACATCAAGCGGTCCACGAGCCGGTCGTAAGCGTCCGGCGTGTCATCGTGGACGAATTGGCGGACTTCCGCTTCGGTCGGCGCCAGCCCGGTCAGGTCGAAGCTCAGCCGTCGGATGAGCGTCACTCGATCCGCCTGCGGGGCCGGATGCAACCCCGCATCCTTCAGCCCGGCCAGGACGAAGCTGTCGATGGGATTCTCCGAAGTCCCCTGCGGCACGGGCGGCCGGACAACCGGCAGATACGCCCAGTGCCCCTTCCACGGCGCGCCTTGCTCGATCCAAAGCTTGATTAATGCGATCTGCCGATCCGCGAGCTTCTTGTTGCTCTTGGGATCGGGCATGCGCTCGTCGGCGTTGGCGGTGGTGATCCGCCGGTACAGTTCGCTCTGCTCGACGTGGCCCGGCGCGACGTTGGGCGCCGCGTCGTGGGTCGAAAAAAGCCCGTCTTTGGTATCCAGCCGCAGGTCGCCCTTGCGTTTGTTTTTGTCGGGCCCATGGCAGAAGTAGCAGTTTTCCGAGAAGATGGGCCGGATGTCGCGATTGAAATCGATGGTCTGCGGCAACGCCTTCTCAGCCGCGTGCGCAAAGGCCGTGATACCCACGGCCATCAACAACAGGAGCAGAGACCTTCGCATGTCCGCCATTGTTTGCACTACCACGTAACGGGGCGCGTCGTTTATTGTAGCAGACACCTTGTGGCACAGCCGCCCCCGGCGGTGTTCCGCCGAAGGCGGAAGACTTTTGACCTACGGTCGAACACAGCCGGGGCGGCTGTGCTACATATAGCGGCTATCGATGACCGAACTCATTCTGATCCGCCACGCTCAGAGTACGGTAAACACCGGGCATTCTACCGACGTGGATTGTTGCCTGACGGACCTGGGCCGGGAGCAGGCCGGGCGACTGGGCGAATTGCTTGCCCAACATGACCTCAGCGGCTTCGTGCCCCTGGTGAGCCCCTACCGCCGCACCCGCGAAACCGCCCATTCCATCGCCAAAGCGACGGGCCTGAGATTTATCCCCGATTTTCGCATCCGCGAGTGGGGCGCCGAATGCCAGCTCGACGGCGTCCGCGTCTACGCCGAAACCGCCGAGCAGCTCATGCAACGGCTGGGTCCATTTTATGAGTGGGCCGAAAATCAGAAGCTACTCATCGTCACCCACGGCGCCTGCGTCGATCTGCTGAAGCGCCTGGCCACCGCCACGCCCATTACCGACCACGCCTTCGGCCCCGGAATCCCGAACGCCTGCTGCTTTCACATTTGCGATGGAGAGCTGACGGATCTGTCGCCGGGCGTCTGAGCGGGCTGCACGAGAACTGACAGGCGGGCAGTGCCCGCCGTACATCGCGCGTAAGGGCGGGCATTGCCCGCCGGCTCCGTTATTCCTGGGCGCACAACCTCATGGCGCTCAGGATGTCTGGTTCTCCTCCTGCACCACCTCAAACCCCAGCCGGCGCTTCTGGCGGCGATCCCGGATGGAATTGAGCATCAGGTAGATCAGCGACGGCGCGCCGATCAGGGCCGCCGGCAGGAACATCGAGAAATTGAACCACTTGGAACCGTAGTACGTGACCCAGATGCCGAACCGGTAAAGCCGAAATCCCACCGGTCCGACGCCGCCAATGTAGATGAACCGTGCCGTCGGGATGAACACGGGCAAAAGAACGGCTGTCACAATCAGCGCGCACATCACCACGATTCCCACGGTGGCGAGAATGGACAAGGGTCGACGCATGAGGTCCTAATCCGCCGAAAATGCCGGCCCGATCCTTCTAATCATAAGGACGCTTTCGGCCCGACGTTCTTTCATCCCAGGCCGGGCCTCGTGGCGGTGGTAGTGTTTGAAAACTAAAATGAATCGCATAAAAACTTTATTTTATTGACAATTCATCCACTGAGAGTTTAGATTTACGCATGAACGAAGAAGCTTCGGCCCGGCCGGTCGGCAGTGATTGCCCCTACTGCTCGGCGCCGATGGTCGTCACCCGCATGGCCTGCGGGCGGTGCGGGGTGGCGATCGAGGCGGATTTTCCCATGTCGCGGCTGGGCACGCTGCCGGTCGAGCACCAGCGGTTTATCGAGATGTTCGTCCTGGCCGGTGGAAATCTCAAGCAGATTGCCGAGCAGGTCGGCGTTTCCTATCCGACGATCCGCTCGCGGCTGGACAAGGTGATCGAATCGCTGCGCGGCGAGATCGCCAAGACGCAGCGGGTGCGCGGCACGGTTCTCGACGCCGTCAGCCCCGACAAGTCCAACGCCGAGCAGGCGGCAAAACTGATCAAGGGGATCGGGAAAGGGGATGCGACGTGAACTTACCAGGCAATCGATTGTCGGACAGACGGCGCGAGGTCGCGACGACGCCGCCGCCGAACGAAGGTTCGCGACTGGAAGCGGCGATGAAGCGCGCAGATGACCTGCTCGTCGAATCGCTCAAAAGCGACGAGCAGGCCAAACGCCGGCGCCGCCGGAGGCGGCTCGTCTGGTTCATCTCTACAGGTGCCATCATGATTGCTTTTACAACAATTCTCATACTCGCATTATCGGGAGGGCCTGCAAAACAAGCCGAACCTCCGAACGCCACGGGCCTGGAGCAGGAAGGGTGGTCCGCCTGGCAGGCGGGCAAGCTCGACGAGGCCAAAGACAAGTTCTCCCGCGCCGTAAAGCAGGATCCAAAGCTGGTCAACGCCTGGAACGGGCTGGGGTGGGCGGAATTCAACAGTGGAAACGCCGATGCCGGCGAAAAGGCGTTCCGCAAGGCGCTGGAGCTCGAGCCGACTTTCCCGGCCGCCCTCAACGGCGTCGGGCAGATCGACTTCTCACGCCGGCAGTACGACAAGGCCGAGAAAGAATTGCTTCAGGCAGCGCCCAGCGCCCCCGCGGCGTGGTGGGCGCTGGCCAAGCTCTACCTGCTGGAAGGCAAGTTTGACGAGGCCCGCAAATGGGCACAGAAAACGGTCGATTCGCCTGGTGGAAAGGAGGCCGAGCCGCTCCTGGCCGCCGCCAAGGCCGGGAAACTCGACGACAATCTCCGCAAGCAGATCGAGCCGCCCAAGCCCGTCTCGCCCGAAGTTCAACGTGGCTGGGACCTGCTCAACGCCGGCAGCGTCGAGGCCAAGGCTGCTTTCGAAGCTGCCCTCAAAAAGAATCCCAACGACGCCGACGCCCACAACGGACTGGGTTTCTACTTCCTCAATAACGGACGACTGGACGATGCCAAGCGCGAGTTCGAGACGACCTTGAAGCTCGACCCTGACGCCGCGGGCGCAATGAATGGGTTGGCCCGCGTACTCGACGCCGATGGCAAGACCGACGAGGCGATCAAGCTCTGGGAGAAGATGGTCGCGCAGAATCCCGCGCCCAACGCCGGTACGTTCGGGCTGGCGCAAGCGTACCTGAAGAAAAAAGACTACGTCAAAGCGCTAAAGCTTTACGAGCAGCTTGCACAGGCTATTCCCGACGATCAGGATGTGCAGGTCGGGTTGAAGGAAGCGCGTCGCGGGGCGGGACAGTAACTCGTCCGGCGCAACCCAAAGGGACGCGGCCGTGTCGATCGCGGCCGCGTCCCGCGCCGGGTTTTCTTCTTGACCAATCTATTAAGACAAGCTAAATAGATAGTCATGTTGCATATCAACGGCGACGCGCTGCGCGGGCACCTCGAGGCGATGGTGCTCTCGGCGCTGCGTCGCGGCGACGCTCACGGGTTTGAGATTCTCAAGCGGCTGGAAGAAGCGGGCTCGGGGGCGCTGAAATTGAAAGAAGGCTCGCTTTACCCGGCGCTCTACCGGCTGGAGGGGGCGGGAATGATCAAGGGGGAGTGGGAATCCAACCAGACGCCCCGTCGCGGGCCGCGACGGCGGGTCTACCGGCTCACCGCCAAAGGCCGCCGCCGGCTCGACGACGCCCGCGCCGAGTTCCGGCAGTTCGCTCAGGTCGTTGGACAAATCCTGGGGGTCACCGCGTGAACGAACCCCGGCTGCGACAGTTCGAGGGGCGGGTGGCGCGGATCGTCGCGCCGCTCGTGGCCCGCGCCGGCCGCAAGCGGATGATCCGGGAAGAATTACTTTCCCACTTCTGGCAGGTCTACGAGGAAGAACGCGATCGGCTCGGTGAGGACGCCGCCGCGGCCGACGCGACCCTTGGCCGCATGGGCGACGCGGATGAACTGTCGTCGCAACTTCAGGCGCCTGTCCCCTTGCTCGAAACCCTGATTTGCCTCTGTCTGGCTCGAAAGGAGCTTTTCATGGGACGCTGGTTATGGCTTCTGCTCGGTTGTCTGGCGGCGTTATTTGGCACAAGCATGATTCTGCCGGTCCTGGCCAAGATGAAGCATTCCGGAAGTCTTCCATCCGATGCCGCGGAAGCTTTGGGAATCGGCATCGCGATTCTGCTTGCCGGCCTTGTCCTTCTCGGCTACGGAATCAAAAGGCTGCGCCGCGCGTCGTAAGCGGGTGTAACTCCTGATTGTGAGTTGGTTGTCCTGCTGATAAGTGCCTCCTTAGAGAAATCTTTGGAAGATGTAATAGGCCCGCTCCGTCATTCTCTGAAAGGTGGAGAGCGTATCAGCGGAGAATCCTCAGGGTGATCGCATTGGGCAAAGGAGCGAGTCATGTCAGGACAAAGTGTCTGGCGTCAGTATGTGGCGGGTCTGGGCGCAATTTTTTTGTTCATCCCGACAGTGCACGCCGCCGCAGAGCAGCAGCGGAATTCGGACAAGCCCGTGATTGCCGTCTTCGATCTGACCGGCGAGCTGACCGAGCAGCCGGCGGACGAGTCGGTCCTGTTCCTGGGCACGCCCGCCCCCTCGCTCCGCGAGGTCGTCGGACGAATGAAGAAAGCCGCGGACGATGCCAATGTGAAGGCTGTCGTCATCAACTGCGACGGCGCGTCCTTCGGCCTGGCACAGGCCGAGGAACTCCGCGAGGCCATGCACAAGCTTCGTCAGGCGGGCAAGGAAGTTTACGCCCATTCCGATTCCATGATGCTTGGGCAATACGTGCTCCTCTCGGGCGCGTCGCGCCTGAGCGTCGTCCCCACCGGCGATCTATGGATTACCGGACTTTACGGCGATCAACCATACTTGCGCGGACTGCTCGACAAGCTGGGGGTCGTGCCCGACATCCTGCACTGCGGCGCATACAAGAGTGCCGGCGAGATGTTCATGCGCGACGGCCCCAGCCCCGAGGCAGACCAGATGACCAACTGGCTGCTCGATTCGATCTACGACACTGCGATCAAGCAAATCGCCGACGGACGCAACGTGAGCGCCGAAAAAGTGCGCCAGTGGATCGACAGCGGTCCCTACACCGCCGAGAAAGCAAAAGCGGCGGGCCTGATCGACGCCGTCGAGCATCACGATGCCTTCGAGGCGATGCTCAAGCATAAATACGGATCGGAGGTGACGTTTGAGAAGCAGTACGGCGCGCCCAAGCCGCCGCAACTCGACGTGTCCAATCCCTTTGCGCTGGTTCGCACGTTTGCGGAGTTGATGGGCGGACCGAAAGCCGCAACCCACAACAAGCCGGCGGTCGGCGTCGTCTATGTCGACGGGATGATCCTGCTGGGAAAGGGTGAGGCGAGCCTTTTCGGCTCGTCGGCGGCCATGAGCACTGACATTTCGCGGGCAATCGACCAGGCCGCGCGGGATGATTCGATCAAAGCAGTCGTGTTGCGCATCGACTCGCCCGGCGGGTCGGCTGTCGCCAGCGAAATCATTCTGGGCGCGACACAGCGGCTGAAGGAGAAAAAGCCGCTCGTCGTTTCGATGGGCGACGTCGCCGGCAGCGGCGGGTATTACGTCACCTGCGCCGCCGACACCATCTTCGCCGACGATTCGACCATCACCGCGTCCATCGGCGTGGTCGGAGGCAAGTTCGTCACCACCGATATGTGGAACAAGATCGGCGTCACCTGGAAAGCCTACCAGCGCGGCGCCCACGCCGGCCTGCTTTCCTCCGATACTGATTTCACCCCCGAAGAGCACCAGCGCCTTCAGGCCTGGCTGGACGACATCTACGGCGTGTTCAAGGGCCACGTGGTCGCCATCCGGGGCGACCGCCTCAAGAAGCCGATCGATGAGCTGGCCGGCGGCCGTGTCTTCACCGGGCGACAGGCCCTCGATCTCGGCCTGGTCGACAAGATCGGCACGCTCCAGGACGCCATCGAATTCGCCGCCGGCAAGGCAGACCTCAAGGATTACGACGTCCGCACCGTTCCTGAGCCCAGGAACATCCTCCAGCGCCTGATGGAACAAGCCGGAGGCGACAACGATCCCAACCACCTGGTCACCCGCGGATCGTTGCTCGACCTCGCGGCGCCATACCTGAAAGATCTCGATCCGCAGCGCGTCCGCGCCATTCGCCGGGCGCTCGGGCAGCTTCAGCTCATGCAGAAGGAAGGCGTGATCCTCATGATGCCGCCAAGCCTGATTCAATGACCGGACCTGCTTCGCCTCGGGGCGGTAGTTAGCGGCCCCCGGCTTGGACGTCGCGACGGGCCTCATGCATCGGTTTCTTCAGCGGACTTGAGTTAGAAATCGGTCTGAAACCGCAATTGTTGCCCGCTGCTGAACGATCCGTAGTTGGTTGCATCCAGGAGATCGGGAGCGCCAATCATGAAAGTGAGCAGCGCACCGTCGCCGGCAATGTGCATGCCGAGGAACTGGGTCTGCTGGCGGCCCAGAACGGGGGAACCGCTGTCGCCGGCAACCGTCGCGCCACCATCGGTAATTTCTGATTGAATGACCCAGGGGTGCGTCACTTGTCCGATGCCTTCGTATTGGATCGGGAACTGTCGCCACCGTTTGGAAAAGCCAACCTGAATCTGGCGGTTTTGTTTACCGTAGATCGTGTAGTTGCCGTAGGAGTCGGTCAGGTCGTGAGCGTCGGCAAGGACACTGTTGCAATTGCGCGTTACGTGCGACTGCAATGCCGGCATTCCCGCCGGGTCAAGTTGTGCAAGAGCGACGTCGAAATTCTCCGCCGCGTTGGGATCGAGCTTTCCGACGTACCGGCTGAGGGTTCCCAAATCAGTACTGCTTGCATCGTCGGAGACCGTCACGTTGTTGGGCATCTGCCCGCCGAAGAATGCTGTCAGGGCAAGGACGTGGAAGCAGCTGAGACCGTACAGATTATCCCCTTGAGGAAGTTTTACGACGGCGGCGAGCACGCCGAAGTCGGTCTGGGGGTTCGAGGCGGCGCCGCCGGTTACCCGGATGCGGATGTTTTGGGCCCGGATCGGTCGTGAAATGACCTTGACCGATTCGACATCGGTGGGAACGGCGACCAGCACCTGCTTGCCGCGACGTTCTGTATAGCAGAGCAGTAAACTGGGCAGGCGGTGTTCGCGCTCGGAGGCGGTGCGAGGCTTGAATTTTCTGGCCACGAGGAATCCGACGCAGGGCTCGGTCCTGTTGACCGTGCGGTTTTTGCGAGACTTACCAGTCGCCCGGTAGCCATAGGATACGGCGATCAAGTCTTTGAACTGGCTCTTGAGTTCCTCGGCATGCTCTTCCACCAGCTGACGGGCGACGTGCAACTTGAGTTTTCGCGGGAGGCGCGTCCAGGCGCGGTGCGCCGCCTCCAGTGCGCTTGCCAGGACGTAGATCTTATTCGTCTGGCCGGGAGGCTTTTTGGCCTTGGGTCGCCGCTTGCTCGACGATTTCATCGCGTGCCTCTCATGTGGGTTTGTCCACAACAAACGCGTACTGGGTATTGTCTGACGGAGCCGGGGCGCCGGCGGGGTATCCACCGGCAGTGGACAATAGCAGCTTCTGGAAGTTTGCGCTGCCCGACGGCGTCAGAGGGGCCGGCGACCCGTGGGCAGTGAGATGGAAGGTCACGACGTTGTCTTTCTGAGAGACGCTGGTCGCTTCATAGTAATTCGCTGAGTTATCGGGATAGTGGGGCTTCGCGGCGACAATGGCGGCGTTCCACTTGACCAGCGGGTCGCCGCCAGCCGGCGCGGCTGGCTTA
>Ga0210396_10001150_pt1 | contig 29747 bp, 19 predicted proteins | sample IncBWH17OmetaG_FD_155466 | JGI IMG/M metagenome (GOLD analysis project Ga0210396, IMG submission 155466) | Forest soil microbial communities from Barre Woods Harvard Forest LTER site, Petersham, Massachusetts, United States - Inc-BW-H-17-O ...
TCCAACGACTCCCTGAAGCGGATCGCCTCGACCCAGGCCAAGGACATGGTGGTCGGCGACTACTTCGGCGATGACACCCTGGGGGGCAGCACGCCGTGGCAGCGGATCACCTCATCGCATTACGCCACGGACGCCCGCAGTGTGTCCGTCGCCCAGAACATCGGCTGGGGCACCGGCTCGCTTGCCACGCCGGCTGCAATCGTGAATGCCTGGATGCTCTCGCCCCCCCACCGCGAAATCATGCTCGCGGGCGGCTATCGCGACGTTGGCGTGGGTGTGGCGCCCGCCGCCCCGTCGAGCCTGAACGAAGGCAAGCAGGGAGCGACCTATACGGTGGAGTTCGCCGCGCGGGGCTGATCCGCAGGGCGCCGAGCGAGCGCGCCAGGTAGCGCTTCAGGTGCCAGGCCACCAGCAGCGTCCACCACACGCCTGCGATCAGGTGCAGATAGGCGAGATAGGACCCGCCCGATGGCCTCACCAGCACGACGATCCCGCTGAGCAGCAGCGGGACGAGCAGGGCCGCCAGCAGCAGCGAGCCGGTCGTCTCCAGTACACGCCCCGCACGCCATGCGCCTCGCAATCGCGCCGGGGCGATCCCCGCGAGCTTGTAGACGGCCAGCAGGCACACCAGCAGCGAGAACCCGACATGGGCCCACACAAGCGCGTCCCCGGGATGCCTGGCGGCCAACTCCAGCCCATAGATGCCCGCGCCGCTGGCGATCGCCGCGAGGATCGGGCTGAGCACCAGTAGGCCGCGGCGAGCCGCCTCCCGGCGCACCGGCGCCCCAGAATCCGGCCGGGGAAGGCGCCGGGCCCGCCCGGAAGCCGGCGCCCTCAGGGCAGGTTGCGGGAGGCGCCGGGTCGCTCGTGCCGCCGCCGACGCCTGCGCGGCGGCCACCCCGGCAGGCCCGACCCCGTGCTCTAGCTCGTGGCCTGCCGGCGAGCGCCGCTGCTCGGCGCGCCAGCGGCGGTTGGCGACCCACAGGTAGATCACCGCCCCGAAGCCGAGCAGCACTGGCGCGAAGTGGGGCCAGTGGACGAGCAGCGCCCTCATCGGCGCGAGAGATCCCTCAGCGCGAAGCCGATCAGGGCTCCGCCGAGGAAGATCAGGCCGTGCTGGGTGGAGTGCACCGTCGGATTCCCGTCGGCCGCATGGTCGATCCAGGGCGTGATCAGCAGCAGCTCGAGCACGACCGCGAACACCGCGATCGTCAGTGCCCGCCGGCCGTTGTCCCGCGGACGAGTCACTGCGCCTCCTTACGTGCCGAAGAACGACCCCCTGTCCCCAAAGACTCCTCGAGCGCCGCGGACACCGCCGCCACGGCGGCAGATCCGGCGACGGTCATCGGCTCGGTGCTGCGCAGGGCGCGGCAGAACAGGAACGCTCCCTCCAGCAACGAGAGCATCGAGAGCGCCAGCTCGCGGGCCCGCCCGCGCGGGATGCCTGCGTGCGCGAAATACTCGGTGGCGCCGTCGATCCAGCTGTCGAACACCTCCGCGGTGGCCTGGCGCAGCGGCTCGTTGACGCTCGCCACCTCGAGCGCCACCGTCGCGATCGGGCAGGCGTCGGCGTAACCGGTTTCCCGCAGCGTCTCGCCCGCGCCCTCGAAGAACGACTCGACTGCGCTCAGCACGTCGGGGGCCTGCATCGCGATCGTGGCGAACAGCTGCAGGTAGAGCGCGCCGGAGGAGCGGATCGTCTCCGCGCCGAGCTCGGTCTTGCCGCCCGGGAAGAAGTGGTAGAGCGAGCCGAACGGGGCGCTCGCCTCGGCCACGATCTGCTTGACGCCTGTGCCGTTGTAGCCCTGCCTGCGAAACAGCTCGGAGGTTGCCTCCACGATTCGCTCCCTTGTGCCTGGCAACCCGTCCTCCCCGTTTGACGCCGCATGCACTTCGGTGGTAATACTACGCTCACTAGAGCGATCTATCAAGAGACGGAGGTCCCTGTGCAGCTCAGCGAACGGCAACGGCTCCTGCTTCTGAGGACGATCCTCGCGGCGGGGATCCTTTCGACCGCGATCCACTACACCCACAACTTCATCGAGGTCCACCTCTACCCCGGCCCCCATGGCAGCTTCGACACCTTCACCCGCGTGGCGATCGTGGTCGCCTGGCCCCTGCTGACGGCGATCGGGCTGATCGGCTACCGCCGCTATGCCGAACATCGCTACCGCGAGGCGAGGGTGTGCCTTGCGGTGTACTCGGCGACCGGGCTCGCCACGCTCGGGCACTTCGCCTACGGCTCACCCCAGATCCCGGCGTTCTTCTACGCGACCCTCTTCACCGACGCGCTCACCGGTTTGGCTGTGCTGGCGTTCGCGCTGATCTACGCCCGCCCGCCCCGCGGGCCGGTCGAGCAGGCGCTTGCCTAGGAGCGGCGGGGGACGCGGCCGCCGCGGGCCCCGTCCTCGGAGGCGGGGCCGCGGGTCGAGGAGATGCCCAGCACCCGCATCGCCTTCAGCCCGAGGCTCAGCTTCTCGCGGCCGTCGCTGGAGCTGACGTCGAGCCCCGTCAGCTCGCGCACCCGCTCCAGGCGGTAGTAGATCGTGTGCCTGTGGGTGAACAGGCGCTGGGCGGTGCCGGCCACGTTGCCGTCGGCCTCCAGAAACGTCTCGAGCGTCCCCAGCAGCTCGGTCTCGTACTGCTCGTCATAGGCCACCAGCGGCTCCACCGTCTCGGCATAGAAGCGCTGCAGCTCGCTCGGGTTCTCGCTCATCGTGCTCAGCAGCAGGCGATAGGCGCCGGTCTGCTCGAAGGCGAGCACGCCGTCCTGCGAGCCCCCCTCGGCGACGTTCGCGGCAAGCAGCGCCTCGCCGGCCGCCCTCGGAAGCTCGCCCGGGTCCTCGGCGATGCGGCTGCGCCCCAGCGCGAACGTGTAGCCCGCCAGCGCGCTTTCCAGCTCGCGCAGCACCGCCTCCCCCGTGCGGGCCGCCAGCGGCTCCTCGCCGCCGGGGACGAGCAGCAGGATCTCGACGCCCGCGGCTCCCTCGCGCTCTGAGAGCGCCGCGATCGACCGGCCCACCACCGCGCGAGCGCCCCGCTCGACCACCGCGCGGGCCCGGGCCCGCCAGCCCTCCTCGGTGGGCGCCTGCGGATGGGCGCGGGCGACGATCACACTCGCGCCGCCCTGCAGATCCAGCGACAGCTCCGCCGCCCGCGCCAGCAGCTGCTCGCGTGGGATCGGCTCGCGACCGAGCGCCACCCTCAGGAAGTCCGCGGCGGCGGTCTCCGAGGCCACGTCCGGCGCCCGCACCCGCTCGACCTCCGAGGCGATCATCGTCACGAGCAGCCTGCGCACGAGGGGGCTCGGCTCGGTGCGGGCCCGCATGTGCAGCGAGCCCACCACCGCGTCGGCCACCCGCAGCGGCAGGCTCGTCACGCCGTCGGCTCCCGACAGCAGCGAGCGCTCATCGGCGCTCGAGCGCGCGGCCACCGCGATCGTGGCGCCGGCCGCGTCGCTGACCGCGAGGCTCGCGTCGAGCGCCCGCGAAGCGGCCCGCACCACCTCCGGCAGACCCGCTCCCGACTCCACCGCCTCGGTCACGGCGTCCAGGCCGACGAGCTCAGACATGCCTGTCAGCCCCAGAAGTAGACGACGAGCAGCGCGCCGAGCACACCGGCGCCGACGAACACCGCCAGCACGTACAGCGACAGCACGGTCGCGGCCAGGCGCTGCCACGCGCGCGAGTAGGAGCTCCACGCCGGCACGAGGATCAGGCCCACGTACAGCGCGAATCCGAACACGCCCGCACAGACGGCCACAAGGTCGGTGATGGCAGCGTTGCTCATTGCTTTCCCTGGGGTCGCGGCTCCGCTTATCTGCGCTTGCGATTCACGAGCCCGCATTGTTGCGTACGGGACCGCTGTACACCTGTGCGAAGGCCCGGTCCACCGTCACGGCGGCCACCGGCGGCGGCTCGTGCCCCGCCAGCCCCGCCGTCGCCCGCTGCGCCCGCACAAGGCCGTTGGCGCGCGCGAACAGGCCCACCACCGTGGGTCCGGAGCCGCTGAGGAACGCCACCTCCGCCCCGGCCTCGAGCGCAAGCTCCAACGCCGGGGCGACCTGCGGGCACAGCGCCACCGCCGCCTCCTGGAGGTCGTTGTGCAGCAGCCGCTGCTCGGCGGGGAGCGGCGCGCCCAGCTCGAGTGCACCCCGCAGCGCCTGGCGGCGCCCGGTGAGGAAGCTCATCTCGTGGCCCAGCCCCATCCGATCGGCCTCGGCGTAGACATCGGCGGTCGACAGCTGCGCGGCCTGGGCCAGGACCAGCACGCCGAAGGGCGAGACCGGATCGGGCAGCTGCTCCAGCTGCTCCCCCGCCCCGGTGGCCAGCCAGCGACCGGGCGCCACCTGCGCCGGCACGTCCGCGCCCAGCTGCCCCGCCAGCTCCAGCAGCAGGCCCTGCTCGCCCAGCCCCGACGCCGCGCGGGCCAGGCGCAGTGTCGCCGCCGCGTCCGCGGAGCCCCCGCCGAGGCCGGCGGCCACCGGCACGCGCTTGTCGATCGTGAGCCTCACCGGCGGGCCCTCCCAGCCGGTTGCCGCGCGGAACAGCTCGAGCGCCCGCGCCGCCAGGTTCTCGCCCGCCACCCCCGGGCACACCACCTCGTCCCGTTCGACTCCCGCGGGCGCCGGCTCCAACGTGAGCTCATCGGCCAGCGAGATCGACTGCATCACGCTCACCAGCTCGTGCCGTCCGTCCGCCCGCGCCGGCCCCAGGAACAGGCCCAGGTTGATCTTCGCGGGGGCCAGCGCCCTCAGGGGAAGCGAAGCAGCTGGACTCACGAGACGCCGAGCTTTCCCGCGAGCGCACGGAAGTCCTCGGGAGCAAGCCGCTCCGCGCGCACGTCGGCGGGGTGGCCGAGCTCGATCAGCGCCGCCCGGATCTGCTCGCGCGTGCATTGCGATCCGGACAGCACGAGCGAGCGCGCCAGCGCCTTGCGCCGGTGCGCGAACGCGGCGCCCACGAGCTTGCGCAGCTTCGGCGACGCAGCGGGGCCGCTGCGCACGATCTTCACCAGCACCGAGTCGACGTTCGGGACCGGCCGGAACACGGTGCGTGGGATCGCCCGCACAACCCTTACCTCCCCCGCCAGCTGTGCCAGGACCGAGCTGATGCCATACACGCCGCTCCCGGGCGGGGCCGCGAGTCGTTCACCCACCTCGCGCTGCACCATCACAAGCCAGCTCTGGATGCTCTGCAGCTCCTCGATCGTACGCAGCACCACGCCCGCCGCGATCCCATACGGGAGGTTGGCCACCATCTTGGTGGGCTTCGGCTCGAGCGCCGCCAGCTCGACGCGCATCGCATCGCCCCAGGTGAGCGTCACGTTGTCAAAGTCCGATACACGCCCCTCGAGCGCGGGACGCAGCCGCTCGTCCAGCTCGATCACGTGCACCGACCGCACTCGCGGGGCCAGGTACTCCGAGAGCACCCCCTCTCCTCCACCCACCTCGAGCACCACGTCCTCTGGCGCGAGCCCGCTCTCGCGACCGATCACCTCGAGGATGTTCGGATCGCGCAGGAAGTTCTGACCCAGCTCCCGAACGCGGCGACTGGCGCCGCTCTTCCCGCTGTTGGCGCCTGCGCCGGCCGTGACGCTCACCACCCGAGCACGCGTGCGGCGTTGCGCTCAACCGTGGCGCCCAGCTCGGCGACGCTCACTCCGCGCAACTCGGCGATGAACTCGGCTGTGTAGGCGACATATGCCGGCTGGTTGCGGTGCTTGCGCACAGCCTGGGGCGTCAGATAGGGCGCATCGGTCTCCACCAGCAGACGCTCGTCCGGCACCCGGCGCGCGGCCTCGGCCAGCTCGGCGGCGCTTTTGTATGTGACGTTGCCGGCAAAGGAGATCATGTAGCCGCAGTCCAGGCACTCCTGCAAGCGGTCGGGCATCGAGAAGCAGTGGATCACCACCCGCAGCCCCCTCGCCTCGGCGGCGAGCATCGCGAGCGTGTCCTCGTCGGCCGCCCTCGTGTGGATCGAGAGCGGCTTGTCGATGTCGCGTGCAAGCGTCATCTGTGCGGAGAACGCCCGCATCTGGTCGGCCTTCGACGCGCCTTCGCGGTAGTAGTCCAAGCCCGTCTCGCCAATCGCCAGGCAGCGCTCGTGCTCGGCCAGCGCCCGCAGCTCCGCCAGGTCGGCGTCATCGAAGCCATGCGCCTCGTTGGGATGACGACCCACTGCCGCGTACACCTGCGGAAACGCCTCCGCCGTTACAAGCGCGGCGCGGCAGGAAGTGCTTTCGGTGCCGATCGTGAGCATCCGCGTCACGCCGGCAGCCTCTGCCGCGGCCACGAGCTCCGCGTCGGGCTGCTCGCACAGGTACAGATGGGTGTGACTGTCGATCACGGTTACGCCGGTTGACCGGCAGGCTCGCCCGCGTCCTTCTTGGGGAACAGCGGCTCGAGCGCCCGCACGCTCTGCACTTTCCCCTGACCGAAGTCCGCTGTGGCGAGCGTCCGGTCGGGGACACCGAGCGCGTCGAGCAGCCGCTCAGTGGAGTCGGGCAGGTAGGGGTGCAGCAGCACCGACACCACCCGCAGCCCCTCCGCGAGCGTGCCCAGCACCCGGTCGAGATCCGCCGCGCGCGCGGGGTCCTTGGCCAGCCGCCAGGGAGCCTGCTCCTCGACGTAGCGGTTGAGGCGACGCACCCGCCCCCAGATCTCATCGAGCGCGCCGGTCAGCTGCACGCCGTCGATCAGCTCGCTCACCCGCTCGCCCAGCCCGGCGAAGTCGGCCGCCAGCGCGCTGTCGAGCTCGTCGCCGACCGTGCCCTCGCGGTAGCGCACGATCATCGCGATCGTGCGGCTGGCGAGATTGCCGTAGTCGTTGGCCAGCTCGCTCTCGTAGCGCTGCTCGAAGGAGGCGGTCGACACCGAGCCGTCCTGGCCGAAGGACACGTCGCGCAGCAGGTAGAAGCGCAGCGCATCCGAGCCGAAGCGATCGATCGCCTCGAACGGGTCCAGCACGTTGCCGAGCGACTTGCTCATCTTCTCCCCGTCCATCAGCAGGTAGCCGTGCACGAACAGCTTGCGCGGCAGCTCGATCCCGGCGGCCATCAAGAGCGCCGGCCAGTACACCGCGTGGAAGCGCAGGATGTCCTTGGCGATCAGGTGCACGTCCGCGGGCCAGAAGGTGGCGGTCAGGTCTCCGGCGCCGGGCTGCTCCGTGCCCCCGCCTTCGACCCCGCTCCCGCCTTCAACCCCGCTCCCGGGAGCGGGCGCATAGGAGAGCGCCGAGTAGTAGTTCAGCAGCGCGTCGAACCACACGTAGAACACGTGCTCGGGGTCCCACGGCACCGGCACCCCCCAGGTGAGCTTGTGCCGTGAGAGCGGCACGTCGCGCAGCCCCGAGCGGATGAACGACAGCGCCTCGTTGTAGCGGCTCCTGGGCGCCACGAAGTCCTCGCGCTCGGCGTAGAGGCGTTCAAGGGGCTCCTGGAAGGAGGACAGCGCGAAGAAGTAGTTGTCCTCCTGCTCGCGCGTCAGCTTGACATGGTGGATCGGGCACAGCTCCCCCTCGTCCACTTCGTTCTCCGCCTTGAAGTCTGCGCACCTGGGGCAGTACCAGCCCTCATAGGTCCCCATGTACACGTGGCCGTTGTCGCGCACCCGCGTGAGGATTTCCTGCACCACCTGCATGTGCTCCGGGTCGGTGGTGCGGATGAAGAAGTCGTTGGTCGCCGCGATCCGCGGCGCCAGCGCCCTGAAGCGCTCGGAGTTGCGGTCGGCCAGCTCCTGCGGTTGCATGCCGAGCGCGTGCGCGGCGTCGGCGACCGGCTCGCCGTGCTCGTCGGTGCCTGTCAGGAAGAACACCTGCTCCCCGCGCTGGCGGTGGTGGCGAGCCAGCACGTCGGCGGCGATCGTGGTGTACGCGTGGCCCAGGTGTGGCGCCGCGTTCACATAGTAGATCGGGGTTGTCACATAGAAGGACACGTTCCTCTCAGGCTACTGGCGCACAGCGAGCGGAGCCTGCGAGGCTCCTCACCCGGCTGCAAGGCTGCTCACCCGGCGCGCGCCTCGAGGCTCGCGATCGAGTCGTATACCTCGCTGCCTGTGTCCGTGAGCATCCAGGCGTTCGGCTCGCCGCGGGCGGGATCTCCTCCCCGGTTCTCGATCAGGCCAAGCTTGTGCAGGCGCGCCAGCAGCTTCGACGCCTGGCCCTGGTCGCCGATGCCGGCGCGCTCGCCGATCGTGCGATTGGAGGCACCCGGCTGCTCCGCGACGGACATCAGGACCCGCATCGTGCGATAGGTGAAGCGCATCGGCAATCCCTGCAAGGGGTCGCTGTGCACGACAGCTGTCCTAGCGGGACGCTGCGGGGCCGGCCGCTCGACCTCCTTGCGTGACACGGCGGGGCCGAGGTAGGGCAGCACGATCATGCCCATCAGCGGCCCGAGCAGGTCGAGCAGGCTGCCCTGGTTTGTTTCAGTGAGCCGCCCGTGCAACACCGACAGCACCCCGCCGGCGATCCCCTCGGCGGTCAATGCAGGCGGATTGTCCGCCGCGCGACCCTCGCTGCGACCCTGCTCGATCACCGGGATGATCTGGGCGAGCACGCGGCGGCGTCGCTCAAGGGCCCTCGGCCCCGCGGCCAGGCTCTCGACGATCAGCAGGCGCGCGGTGGCGGGATCGCGCTCCAGGGTCTCCAGCAGCGTTGTGAGCGCGGCTCGGATTCTCGCCTGCCACGAGCCGGACTCTTCACAGGCTGGTAGGACAATCGCGGCAACGCTGTGCAGGGCATCGTCGAAAGCGGCGAGGTAACAGTCCTCGCGGTCCTTGAAGATCTCATAGAACGTGCGACGCGACACACCCGAGCGCCCCACCACGTGCGCTACGGACACGTTGGCGGCCCCGCGCTCTGAGATCTCCTGCACCATCGCCGTCAACATGCGCGCCCGCTGGATCTCGGCGACCTGTTCACGGCCTACACCATTCACGGCGCTGCCGGCGCTGCCTTTGCCGTTCGTGTCGCCACCTCTGCCGTTCGTGCCGGGCTTTCGCCCGACGGTCGTCGTTCCCTCTGACGGCGAGCTTTGCTTAGCGGTCATGTCATTTCTTCCTGTGCGGTTTCCCCTTGTGATGCTTGCCGGCCTTCTTGGTCTTGTGTTTGACCTTTTGCTTGGTGCAACCGGTGACGGTGATCGGAGTGCTCTGTTTGATCCTCGCGCCGTTCTGAGCGACGAACGCCGTCGGCATCTTCAACGCGCTGCCACAGAGAGCCTTCGGCGCCGCAAGCGCGCTGTTCGGTCCCTCCGGCAGACTCAGCGTGAACACGCCGATCGGGACATCTGGGACCTGACGGAACGTGCTGCTGGTGATCCCCGCTTTGCTGATGAACGTTTCACCATGCAGATCGACCGTGATGTTTTCACCGCTGAGCACGATGATCAATTCAGGGAACTTGGCGCCACCATGCGAGACGAAATAGGCGGGTCCGGTGAGCTTGATCGGCATCACAGGCGTAGTGGCCGTAGCGGTCCCAACGCGTGCATCGGCGGGACATCCTGCCGGGTTCCGGTTGAAAACCGCGTCAGGACACGCCTTCTGGAGCGTGGTCAGTCGTGACGGGAGTTCTCGCGGCAGGTCCACCTTCACGGACTTGATGTTCGTCTGAGAGCCGAACGGCGCGTTTGGATAGGTGAGCTTGACGTTCAGGCTCGCGCCGTTGGCCCTCGATGTCTTGCCAATGGTCGACGCCTTGAATACGGGTTTGAAACCGAGCGTGGCGCAGTTGGTGACCTGGAAGGACTCGCCGAACGGACTGTCCGCTCCCTCAGTGCTTGTTATGCCACCACCGAATGCGATCTTGCTGCAGTTCGTGGGATTGAACGTGAATTCAGGCCTGTCAATGCTCAAGTCCACCCTGCGCAAGCGCAAGGGGATGCCGTCGATGATCGTCGGGAACGGATCCGACACCGCGATCACGTGCGCATCGTTGGGATCGACCCTGATCGACTGGCGCACCACAACCGTCCCGAAGTTGAACGGACCGGCGATCGCGGGCACTACTACGGCCACACCATACGGTCCACCCTTGTAGGGACCGGTCAAATACGCCTTGCCTTTCACGAACAGGGGATTCGGGCCCGGACCCACACCCGCGTCGATCGTCCCGATCTGCGAGTCGGCAGGACACGTCCCAGCGTTCGCATCGGCGTCGGAGCACAGCGGAACGCTGCCGACACGGGCAAGCAAGCCTGGAGGGAGGGACACGCTCAATCCACCCAACTCCTGATCGGCATCAGTGCGAGAAAAGGAGAATACGAACGGGGAATACGCTCCTGCCTGCAGGTTCGTGCTACCGGCGACGAAGAACGGGGAAAATGTCTTTTCGCAGCCTTCGCTGACGATGAAGCTGTCAAACGGTGTGGCGATCGGTCCAGAGTCCGGAGCAGACCAGGGCGTCAGTTCTGTGCTCGTCGTATACGTGCCGCAACTTTGGGGGGTCGCAAGCTCGGCGCGGGGGCCGCCGAAGAAATGCAACTTCAAATCGCTGAACGGCAACTGTGGATTTTCATCGAACACTGCCGTGATCCGACCCGTGACCGGGTCGGGCAGGAACTCCCCGGAGATCTTGATCAGCACGCCCGTGATCGGATCGTCCACCACAACATAAGCTGCCAGCAAGGTTTTGAACGGGTTTTCTTCCTGGCGCGCCAAATACAGAGCGCCCGTCACCTCGCGTGGGATCAGCGGCGTCGACAGTTCAAGCGAGCCTATCTTCGAGTTTTCCGGACATTCCTCCGGCGCGGGACTGAAGTTCCGTGTTGTACCCCCGAGCCAGCCGATCTGCGCCTCAGAGCAAGCACCCAAACCATCGCCGGCGGACGGGTCGACCGTGAAACCTTCAGGCAACTTGACAACAGCCTTCTTCAGCGTCGAGCTCGCAAGCGTCCCGCTTTCCTCCGGTTGAGCCTGTTTGAGCTCGAATTCCATGCCCGACGGTGCATCCGCGACATGCGTGGTTGGCTGCGCACCCAATTCCGGGGTGAACTGCAACGCGTTACAGCCGGTAACCGGCGGCGCAACCGATTCCTTGGAGACCCATTTCGGATCGTTGAAGTTCGGTGTCCCGTCCGGATTGTAAGAGCCCGGATTCTGCCACGAGTCCATGTGTATGGAGGCCACCAGCGGTGCCCCCGAGCAATCGGTCGGGTTGGTGAACATCGGAACCTGAGCATTCCCGGTGCCGGCCCTCACGGCAGGATCGCCGTAGAACGTGACAACTATGTGATTGAGATTGATCGCAGGAATATCTGGGTTGGTGGCCTGCAGTACATACCCCGACGGCGTTGGCACTACCCTCACATAGAAAATGTGTGCACCCTTCAGGACGTCGAGGTAACCGAACTCCGCCGGAACCCCACGCTCGGGCACGAGATTGTAAATCGGGCTGTTAATCGAAGTGGCACCACTCGGTTCGGTCAGGATATGTCCGATCACGGTATCCCTGGGGCAGCCGCCTTCTGTGGCGGAGAGCTGCGCCATCGTGCACTCCGGCGCCGCCAGCGTACTGCCGACGAAACCAAGCGGCAGATCCACAACCGCGTCCTTCAAGTCCTGCGTGCTCGTGCTGTACTCCAATCCAGCGCCCTGTGGGTTGTTCACCCGGAAGCCATTGTCGAGGTCGACCGTGGTGGTCAACTCGTACGGGTGATCCCCGGCCTGCGTATCCCTCGTGCCATCGAGCCCGCTCGCATAGAGCTCGAAGCTCGCTGCACCGAACGGCGCGAGACCAGGGGCGATTGGATTCTGGACACTCGTGGACGCTTCGGGAATACCACCGCCCGAGACGCTTGCCCGGTTCGTCAAGGTACCGGACGCGGCGGGATCGACCGTCACATACACGGTCATCGTCAGTCTTTCGTCGGGTTCCAAGGCGATCGGGAAATGACACTGCACTGTCGTCGTATTACAGAATGCGCTGCCCAGATCGCTTTCGAGCCCCGACCAATAGAGCGAGATTTGTCGCACGGTCACCCCCGCCGGCAATGTGTCCGACAGGGTGATTTCGCTTCCGTCAGTTGGTTGGCTGCCAACGTTGGTGGCGACCGTCTTGTAACTGTCGCAGAAGCCAAACGACACGCCTTCGCAGCGAGCGGTTTCCTCAGCCGAGAAGTTGGTGGGTGTCGCGAGCGAATGGATCGTCCAGCCCGCCGAGGGCGTCGCCGCAAATGCAGATACAGGACCAAAACCAGCGGTCGCCACAGCGCCAGTGGCACATACCAGGATAAGCGGCAACCAGCGTCTACGCGCGGTCATCGACATTACTTGCCCCCCTTGTGAGCCTTGGCTTTCATAGCGGTAGGACGATGCTTCGATTGCGCTTTCGGGCACTTGACATGGCCCCGCCGCTTGGCTTTATGGCATACGGCGACTTTCTTTACGACCTTCTTCCTGGCTTTCCTTACGACCTTCCTCGGGCCTGTCTTTGCGGGCGAACCAAGCACGTTGCCCTGACCGTTGAAAGTGACAGTCGGGGAGTTCGGCAGGAGCGGTTGCGTGGCCGGAATCCCGTGACACGCTTCCCCAGCGCACGGCGGCAACGGTGGCGGTGGCGGTTCGATACAGCGTTCTTCGGCAGTACAGATCCGGGCGTCGTAATAGTCCAACTGCGTATCCGTGTCCCGCGACACGAGTTTGTCCGCTGTGCTGAAGAAAACGTTCGCGCCGGTCGCGTCGCTTCCCAACAGTCCGACCGCCGAGCCAATCCCAACTTTCGCCGTGTCCCTGCCATCAGAGATCAGATAGACGTGCCCATCATGCCACTCGTATACGTTCTCGGCGTACTGCGGGCCCGTTTCGAGCGTGCCAATCTGGACGTAATCCAATGCCTGCGGCGTCAAGCCGGCTGGACTTTCGAAAAACACGTAGGCGCCATCGTGGGACATCGTGGGATCGGAGCGTCCAGGACCCGCAGAGAGAAAGCCAAGCTCGGCTGGCACGATTTTTGCGTTGCTGGTACAGCGGAAAGCCGTTTCGCATGGCACTCTCACAGAACGATTGCCATTGTCATTGAAGCCATCGTTGCCGACCGATATCCGGAGCAGCTCACCCGTCAGAGCGTCATAGCGGAACACCTGCTGGGCACCGTCCCTGCTCGTATCATCCGGTGTCAGATCACCTGTGCTGACAAATACAAGGAAGCGTCCATCGGGCGTCACGTTCACTTCCCCTTCCAATTCTTTCCAATCCGCGATGTCGGAGTCGGGCAATGTGGCGACAAACGTTATTTGGCCTTTTGGATGCTGAGCATCGCGCTCGAACACGTACACGTTGTTCTTGCCATCTTTGGCGGCCTCGCCCTGATTATTCGGAGTTATGCTCAATACGCCCTTCGCTACGAAATAGATGTGCGAGCCGTCCGAGGAGATTCCCATCACACCCTGCACGCGCGGCCCATGACCGCTCACGTCCCCGGCTGAAGCATCAACCAGGCTCGGACCCGCCGGGTCGGCGAAATCATACTCATACAGGTTACAACCGTTTTCTTCGCTTATTTCTGCACAGCCCTGGCCTTTCGCGACATGACCATCCTCGCTTGCTTCGTCGGTCAGTTGCTGAGTGCTCATGAAGAATGCCCTCGACCCATCCTGGGACGCACCCTCAAATCGGGCGGTGGCGGCGGGCGAGCTCTGACAGGCAACGCTCGTGCAACTGGTCGGCGAACGTTCGGAGATCTTGACCGTACGCGCCTGGTCGATGCGAGCATAGACCGCGTTCGCCGGAACGGGCGTACTCGAGTTCACACCAGTGCCGGAAGCACAAGCCAGTGCGGTGAAGTAAAGGACCCGCCCGTTGGCTGACATCGTCCCGGGCAGGACGCTATTGCTACTCGCGCCCGCCACTGACCCACACTTGCTGATCAGGTCGGTGCTACCAGCACCGCCGCTCACCGCGACCAGAATCGGAGCGTTGTTGCCGGTGCCAACGTACTCGTACAAGGAGTGTTCGTTACCCCCATCGAACGGCCAAGATGGTTCCTCCTGATAGAAGATATGCGAGAAATCGGTTGTGGCACCCATAGTTCTCGAGCCCCAAACCTCGCCTTGCGCACCGCTGGCAGGCGGTGTGGCGGGACCGATGGCCACAAATGACCCACTGGGCTCACGCACATAGAAGTCGTCCTCGTTCATGGGCGGGACAGGCATGCTGAAAAGCTCGGTCCCGGCATCAGCGCTGACCAACCACGAGCTATTTGTTTCAAACTGAGTTGCCGGCGGCGCGAGCGCCGTCGTCCTCCAGCCTTCCGCGCTGCGTTTGAAGAGGAACTGCTCACCCTCCGTCTCCCGCGAAGCGGTACACGATTCCGCACCGCCAAAGCACTGGATGCTGGATGCGATCAGACGCGAGCCGTCTTCTGAGACATCTGGCTTCGGGCCAAAAAGGATATTCCCAATCAACGCGCCATCCTTTCCGGGCGGAGTGACCATCTCGTACGCGCGATTGTCCGGCAAGCCTCCACCGCTGGTGTCATAGACAAACGTATGATCGGGGCTCACCGTTGTGCCATTGACGTTCGTGGCAATCACGCGCCAGTGATACGTAATCCCAGTGCTCAGGCCGCTCAGATCGGTCGCTATCGGCACACCGCTGGCGCCCGCCTCGAGATGACCATCCGGAACCGGCGTGCTCGTCCCGTACGCCATGCTCGTTCCCCACTCAAAACGATAGGTAGTGGTAAAGCCGCTTGGGTTGATGATCGCGTCGAGCTCAGCGGAGCTGGCCGTGACACTAGTCGCCGACGCGCTTTCGATCCGTGGTGGCGGAGGCGTCGCAAGGGTCGCATCTTCACCGAAACTCGTGCCTTTGTTGTTTGATGCCTCCAGCCTGAAATGGTACGTCACACCCGCCTGCAGAGAGACATTGGCGTGCACAGACACTGCGCTCGTGCCCGAGCCAATGGACTCGACACACGGCGCCGTCTGCCCATAGGAAGTATTGGTTCCGTAGTCGAAATGGCAATCGGTAGTCCCAAGCCCGTCGGGATCGACCGTGCCGTTCAACGTCGCGCTTGCAGGCTCGACTTCTGTCGCTTCACTAGTGACGACGTCGGGAATCACAGTCCCAGGCCCGAATATGTCCACGACCTGCGGAGTGGGTGCCGATGCGTTGTCGGATACGTAGATCTTGCCGCTCGCTTGGTCTACCGCCGTACCTGCTGGATATTCGTAGAAGTGGCTGAACCGCGTCAGATAGGCACCGGCAGAGTCAAATACGTCGGTAACCTTATTCCCTAGATCGCTGATATAGACATCCCCGCTGAGATCATCCACCGCAACGCTGGATTCACTTTCGCTGAACGATCCTGTCGGCGTGTTCGACCCGGTCCAGGTAGTGACATAGCTTCCGGCCGCGTCGAATTCGTACACTCCTTTGAAAGCGTCGACCGCATAGACATGAGCGTTGAAGCCGCTGACCGCGATCCCGCGCGTGTATTCGGAGAAGCCTCCGGGGATCAGAGCCAGCGAGACCTGACGCTGATAGGCGCCAGCGGGACTGAAGATATCGATCGCAGCGTGTTTTGCGTCGAGGACATACAGCTCGCCTGTCGCCTGGTCGACCGCGATACCGAGGGGTGTGGAGAAGCCGTGAGCCGGCGTGTCGCTGCCCACCGGACCGTTGCACTCGCTCGCCGCGGGAGTCGAGCTGCCAGTGACCTGACAGACGTAGTTGCCGGCCGAGTCGAAGGCGTCGACGACATTGTGGAGCGAGTCAAGGACGTACAGCTCACCGGTGCCGTTGTTAGCCGCAACCATGATCTGACTACCGCCAGAGCCGAACGACCCGGCCGGGGTCGTGGAACCGTCGAGTGTGGAAAGCTGAGTCCCGGTCGAGTCAAAGACGTCAACGACGCCAGTGTCGTCCGCTACGTAAGTCTCGCTGTTGAAATCGTCGACGGTGACGCTGTTGGCACTCATAGATCCGAAAGAGCCACTGGTCGGCGCGAGCTGACCGTCGAAGGGATAGGTGAAAGCGGCCAGTGCCGAGACACCGGTAAACACGAGTCCGCCTACCAATACGCATATGACGACCGTCACGGTCAATCCGAACCGACGAGCTCCCATCAATCCCAACCCCTTCCGCAAGAGCGATCCGCACAAAAAGACCCGCGGGACCGCGGGCACGACAAGACCGCCGCGGGCACATGCCCCGCGGCGCCAGAGGGACGACAAGCTCTAAGCGCGCCTACAGCGCGCGAGAAACCGAGCCGGGTGTCAGACCCGGCGGCCCGCGGGGCGAACCCGCGGCGGAGAGGCCTAGCGGCTAGACGCCGACTCGACCAGAGAGAGAGAGAGAGAGAGAGAGAGACGCGTCAGCGACGCTGACGCGTCCTATTACGGACCCGCCTTTGCCGCAAAGACTCTCAAACACGTTATCCCCAAAAGAAAACACGCGAAAAACAACCCTCTCTCAAAAAACGACCCGGTCCCTCTCCCAAGGGCCCCGCCAAAACGTTTCACAAGTCGACCACAGAGCCAACCCGAAAACCCGACCTTATGTTCCGCCCACCACCCGAACCCGGATGACAAGCGCTGGCGGCAACATACCATCGGCGAACCTACGTGTCAAGTCCCCTTGAGCAGATGTCAAGGGGCGGCCGGTTCGACTCCGCCACCGGGTCGGCAGGTTAGCCTGTGCTGCCTCGCTTCACGGCCCACACACTGTCGAAACTCAAATCGGTGTGTTTGAGGATCAGGTCATAGTCGCCGTCATAGTGAAGGATCGCCGCCTCATGGCGATCCGCGACGCCTGCGACGAGCAGGTCGATCGGCTTGACGCGGTGGGAGACGCTTCTGTGTGCTGCAAGCTGCGCCTGCGCGTCCATCGCACGCTCGATTGCTGTGCTGTCGAGTTCAAGCAGCGGTAGCGCCTCCAGCTCTTCGGCAAGCTGGGCAAACCCTGCGGCGTCGCGTGCTGAGTAGCGCATCTCGAGGATCAGGGGCTCTGTCATTGCTACCTCTCCCCGTTCGATCCGTGCGGCGATTCGCTCTGCGTGTGCACCGGTGATACGTCCATCGCGCAGTCGCGCCCAGACCGACGTGTCCAGCAGGCTGAGACCCCCCGTCAAACGCGTGTCCAACCGCCGTGGCGCACCTCGGCAAGAGCGTCGATGTCGACGCCCTCTCCTGTGCGCAACCGGGTGGCCAGACGCTTGCGCAGCATTGCGCTCTTGCGCTGCTGCTCATCTCGAGCATTCGTGTCAGCCAGCAATACCTGAGCGCCCGCGATCGCCAGTTCGCCCACAGTGGGGTCAAGTCCACGCTTCCGCAGACGCTCGCGCGCCTCCTGCAGAGGTGGGGTAAGAGTTACAGATACGCGCTTGTAGCTAGTCGGCATGACCCAAGTGTAGCACTTCGGTGCTGTACTTGACTAGCCACCCAGACTTTTTCGAGAGGCACGAGTCAGCGATTTCGAGGGCCTTGGGTCCCCGATTTCGAGGGGTCTAAGTCCCCGATTTCGAGAGTGAGGTTTGCCTAGCTCCCGAGACCAACGATCGACTGGTGCACCTCTTGGCCGGTGGTCGTGAGCGTCCAAGCGTTCGGCTCGCCGCGAGCGAGGTCTCCACCCCGGTTCTCGATCAGGCCAAGCCTATGCAGGCGCGCCAGCAGCTTCGATGCCTGACCCTGGTCGCCGATCCCGGCGCGCTCGCCGATCGTGCGGTTGGAACAACCCGGCTGCTCCGCGACAGACATCAGCACCCGCATCGTGCGATACGTAAAGCGCATCGGCAGCTCCTGCAGCGGATCTTTGCGGACGACGTGATGTTCGTTGGATCTCATCGGCGCCGGCCGCTCGATCTCCCTACGCGCCGCGGCAGGCCCGAGATAGGGCAGCACGATCATGCCCATCAGCGGACTCGCAAGCTCAAGCAAGCTCCCCCGACCTTTTTCGATCAGCCGCGCATGCAAGACAGCCAATACCCCACCAACGACCCCCTCGGCGACCAGTGAGGTGGGCACAACGCCGGACTTGCCCTCAGCGCTCCCCTGTTCGATCGCCGGGGTGATCTGGGCAAGCACCCCCTGGCGGCGCTCGAGCGCCCTCGGGCCTGCAGCCAGGCTCTCGACGATCAGCAGACGCGCGGTGGCGGGATCGCGCTCCAGGGTCTCCAACAGCGCGGTGAGCGCAGCTCGTATCCTCGCCTGCCACGAGCCCGGCTGCTCATAGGCAACAAGCACGACCGCCGCGACACCGCGCAACGCGTCATCGAACGCCGTCAGGAAACAATCCTCGCAATCCTCGAAGATCTCATAGAACGTGCGACGCGACACACCCGAGCGCCCCACCACGTGCGCTACGGACACGTTGGCGGCGCCGCGCTCTGAGATCTCCTGCACCATCGCCGTCAACATCCGAGCACGCTGAATCTCAGCAACCTGCTCACGGCCTATCCCATTCGCAGCGTTGCCCGCGCTACTTCTGCCATTCGTGCCGGACTCACGCCCGACGGTTGCCGTCCCCTCTGACGGCGACCTTCGCTTAGCGGTCATGTCATTTCTTCCCGTGCGGTTTCCCCTTGCGATGCTTGCCAGCCTTCTTGGCCTTGTGCTTGACCTTCTGCTTGGAGCAACCGGTGACGCTGATCGGGGTGCTCTGTTTGATCGTCGCGCCGTTCTGAGCCACGAACGCCGTCGGCATCTTCAACGCGCTGCCACAGAGAGCCTTCGGCGCCGCAAGCGCACTGTTCGGTCCCTCCGGCAGGTTCAACGTGAACACACCTATCGGGACATCCGGGACCTGACGGAACGTGCTGCTGGTGATCCCCGCTTTACTGATGAACGTTTCACCATGCAAGTCGACCGTGATGCCCTGACCCGAGAGGACGACTATCAGTTCTGGGAACTTCGCCCCACCATGAGATACAAAATACGCAGGCCCCGACAACGTGGCCGCCAGGATCGGCGTTGTCGCTGTAGCTGTGCCCACTCTTGATGCGGCGGGACAAGCGGCTGGATTCTGGTTGAACGTGCTGTCAGGACAAGCCTTCTGAAGCGTCGAAAGTCGGGACGGGAGCTGCTTTGGCAGGTCGACCTTCACGGACTTGATGTTCGCCTGGGACCCAGAAGCTGCTTTGGGATAGGAGAGCTTCACATTCAGGCTCGCACCGTTGGCTCTAGAGGTCTTTCCTGCTGTTGAGACCTTGAAGACTGGTTTGAAGCCGAAGGTCGCACAGTTGGTCACCTGGAACGGGACCGCAAGATTGGAGCTCAATCCTCCTGTGCTGCTCATGCTCCCTCCGATCTGCAGCTTCCCGCAGTTGGTGGGGTTGAACGTGAATCCTGGGCGATCGATCCGCACGTCTACGCGCTTGAGATGGATCGGGATGCCGACTGTGTTCCCGTCCGCTCCTGTTGGGTTGAGGACTGTCGGGAACGCATCAGAGACATCCGTTACATGAGCGTCGGTCGGGTCGATCCGCAATGACTGACGTACCACCACGTTGCCGAAGTTGAACGGGCCGGCGATCGCAGGTACGACCACGGATAGGCCGTAGGGTCCACCGTTGTAAGGACCGGTCAAATACGCTTTTCCTTCCACGAACAAGGGGTTGGGCCCAGGACCAGCGCCGGCCTTCACCGTTCCTACCTGCGAAGCTGCGGGACACGTTCCCGCCGCAGCATCAGCATCTGGGCAGAGCGGAACGCCCGTGAGATTCGCCAACAGTCCTGGAGGCAAGGATACGCTCAACCCTGCCATGTCCTGGTCGGTGTCCGAGCGCGAGAACGACGCTACGAACGGCGTGTACGCACCGGCCTGCAGGTTCGTGCTGCCAGCAGTGAAGCTGGGTGCGAAACCATTCACGCAACCAGATTCCACGAGGAACCCGTCAGACGGCAACGGATCCAGGCCCGAATCCGGTGCCGACCACGGCGTCAGATCACTGTTGGTCGTGAACAGGCCACAGCCCTCAGGGGTCGTCAGCTCGGCTCTTGGGCCGCCGAAGAAGTGCAGCTTCAGGTCGCTGAACGGCAGCTGGGGGTTTTCATCGAACACCGCGATGATACGGCCCGTGTTCCGGTCCGGAAGGAACCTTCCCGCGAGCTTTATCAACACGCCCGTGACCGGATCATCAACCACAACATAGGCTGCGAGGACGCTCCCGAATGGGTTTTCGTTCTGCCGTGCGATGTATAGGGCACCGTTCAGGGTGCCCGGTATCAACGGCGTCACAAGTTCAAGCGAGCCTATCTTCGACGCTTCAGGACATTCCGGCGCCGCCGGACTGAAATTGTGCAAGCTCCCACCGAGCCAACCGATCTGCGCCTCGCTACACGCAGCGAGCCCATCACCAGCCGAGGGATCAACCGTCATCCCTTCAGGCAACGTGACTTCCGCACGCTTCAAAGCCGGTGTCGCATGTACACTCGCGTCCTCGGTCTGCGGCAACTTCATCTCAAATTCCAAGCCAGAAGGACTATCCGCGACATGCGTAGTCGGCTGTGCAGACAGTTCGGGCGTGAACTGCAAACTGTTGCAACCAGTCACAGCCGGAGATTCAGACGTCGCCGACGCCCACGCAGGATCACTGAAATCAGGCGTACCATCCGCATTGAACCGCCCTTGTTTCTGCCACGAATCAATATAGATACTTGCGACAAGCGGTCCGGCGCTGCAACCCGTCGGGTTTGTGAAGAACGGAACATTCGCGTTGCCGGTACCATCATGTTCGGCGGGGTCGCCATAGAACGTCACGACAATATGATTCAAAGCGATCTGTGGAATATCCGGGTTGGTCGTCTGCAGTACATAGCCCTGGGGTGTGGGCACCACGTGAACATAGAAGACGTGAGAACCCTTTAGCGCATCTATATAGCCAAACTCGGCGGGTACTCCCCGCTCGGGCACCAAATTCCAGATCGCACTGTCTATACCGGCTCCACCGCGCGGTTCCGTCGATATGTGGCCCACTACCGTGTCCGACGGGCATCCCGCCTTTGACGATAGCTGCGTGAGTGTGCACTCCGGCGCCGCAAGCGTGCTCCCAGCGAAACCTAGCGGCAAATCGACCACCACATCCTTCAGATCCTCGACGCTCGTCGGTTCCGGAGTGGCACCGCCTTCGGGAGTTCTCCTGATTTCGTTGTCGAGGTCGATCGTAGTAGTCAGCTCGTATGGATGATCGCCCGCCTGCGAGTCCTGCCGACCGTCCAGGCCGTCGATGTAAAAGTCGAAGCTCGATACGCCGAAGCTCGGCGACGACTCAAGCCCATTCTGCACACTCTTCGACACCTGTGGCGCGCCACCACCGGAGACCATCGCCGTATTCGTCAAGAACCCTTTACCTGCCGGTTCGTTCACGGTCGTGTAGATGATCATCTTCAACGTATCGTTGGGCGCCACGATACTTCCCCCTTGAAAACCTGCAAGAGGACCCGGGAATTCGCACTTGACGCCAGCCGCCGTGTTACACAGCAACGAGGCAAGGTTCGTATCGTGACTGACACCTTCTATTTTCAACTTGTCAATACCGGACCAGAAGAATTCGACCCTCTGCACAGTCAGACCGGCCGGCACAATATCGGTGAGCGTCACCGGAGCACCATCCGTAGACGCACTTCCAGCGTTGGTCGCCGTCACCGTATAGGCATCACACACCGGATTACCTGACAGACAGCGAGCGTTGTCCCCAGTCAAGAAATCCGAAGGCGCAGCAGCAGAATGGATCGTCCAACCAGGCTGACGACTCGCCGCCACAGCCGAAGCCACACCACCAGTCACGCACCCACACCCAATCGCAATGCACACCACCAAACACAAGAGCACCCGCTGGCCAGTACCTGACATGTTCACTTCCCCCCCTTGCGCGATACAGATCCGAGGCGCCCTGCCCTCTTTCTCTGGACTGTCTTCTTGGCCTTGGCCTTTCTTCGCTTGGGCTTGATCGTGCACTTGCCGCGGACACGCCGCTTGCCCTTCACGCACTTAACGGTCTTCCTCACCGTCTTACCAGACTTCACTGCTGGAGCAATCAGATTGCCTTGGCCGTTGAATGTCACGGTGGGAACATTGGGTGAGACCGGTGTCGCCGCCGGCGTACCATGACATGCTTCACCCAAACACGGCGGCAAAAGAGGCGACGCCGAAGCAACACACGGATCACCTGCAGTACATACCCGCGCATCGTAATAATCAAGCTGCGTATCAGTGTCCTGCGGCACAAGCGAATCAGCCGTACTGAAGAAGACGTTCGCACCCGTAGCATCAGAGCCCATCAGTTTTACACTGCTGCTTCCCGATTCGCCGATAGTTGTCGTATCCCTACCATCAGAGATCAGATAAACATGACCCGCGTGCCACTCGTACACATTCTGCGCATAAATAGGATGGCTCTGTTCACGCTGTTCATTGGTCGATATCTGCACATCGTTAAGAGCCTGCGGCGTCAACCCGACGGGACTCTGGAAGAAAACATACGAACCGTCATGCGACATCGTCTGATCACGCCGCTCAATCGACGAATTAAGCGCAATACCGGCGTCTTCGGGACATACTTCTTCGCACGCAGGATCAAAGGGGCGATTTCCGTCATCGTTGAACCCGTCGTTCCCCACCGATATACGCACAAGAGTCGCGGTTTGTGCGTCATAGCGAAACACCTGCAGATCACTCGCGCCAGTGTCGTCCGCGGTCAACTCACCCCTACTTGTGAAGACGATAAAGCGCCCATCCGGAGTGACACTCGTTTCATATGGCTGGTTTGAACCGGGAACGCTGTCCGTTACGTCATTGTCAGGAAGCCGCGTTATGAACGCAACATGTCCGTGAGGATAAGTCCCGTCGCGCTCGAACACATACATGTTCTCAGCACCATTCCGCGCAACCTCACCCCGATCATTTACAACAGCGCTCAAGACACTCTTTGCCACGAAATAAACATGTGAACCATCGCTTGATACAGCCATCACGCGCTGCACCCGTGGACCCCCACCGCTCATATCGCCGGTAGAGAGGGCCAGCAGATTTTCACCTTTCGGACTCGAAAAATCATACTCGTACAAATTACAGCCATTCGCTCCAATCGTGCGTTCACAACCTGCTTCTGCTGCCGAATCGCTTTCCGCACTGTCCTCTGCAGCACTGTCGGTCAGCTGCTGGGTGTCCGTGAAGAACACCTTCGAACCATCCGCCGAGGCGTCCTCAAAGCTGGCGGCCCCGGGCGGCGAGCTTGCACACCCCGTACCACTCGTGCAGTCCAGCGATGATCGCTGCGACACATCGACAGTTTGGGACTGGTCGATACGAGCGTAAAGCTCGAATCTGGCCTCAGGTGCAGTGAGTTCAGCCGGACAAGCGCTGTTTTTACTGTGACCTTCCGCCGTGAAATAAACGAACCTGCCATCCAACGAGAGAAACCCGCTGGTCCTGTTGGAATGACCCCCGAACTGCAGGCCGCACATGCTGATTTGACTGTGACTGCCGAGCCCGCCGCTGACAGCCACCAGCGTAGGGGCCACACCCTGTCCAGCGTACTCATAGAGAGATTTCGACCCTATGTTTTCATCGAACGGCCAGATAGGCGCGCTTTCCCACACTATGTGCGAAAAATCAGGAGTCGAACGCAGGACATTGCCCGAAAAATCTCCAACGCCCCGCTGCCCGTCGGCGGGCGGCGTCGTAGGACCAACGTCGACAAGCTTCCCGTCCGTCCCCCTGGTGAACCAGTCGTCCTCGTTGGTCGGCGGTGTCGCCATACTGAACAGAGCCGTACCCGTATTTGCGTTATCTTCCCAGCTGGTGTTATTTCCAAATGACGTTGGGGGCGCGAGGGCGGTCGTCGCCCAGCCTCGGCTTGTGCGCGTGAACAGGTACGGCTCACCCTCCAGTTGACGGAGGGCTGTGCATGATTCTGCTCCCGCAAAGCACTGGATGCTCTCCCCCGTAACCCGCGACCCATCTTCAGATATGTCAAATGGAGCGATCAGAACTCCCAAACCGATCACAGCAGCGTTCTTCTGGATAGGTGTGACCATCTCATACGCCCTTTTGTCAGGCAGCCCACCACCGGTGGTGTCATACACAAACGTATGGTCTGAGCTGACGGTCGTGCCGTTCCTGTTGGTCGCGAGGACCCGCCAGTGATAGGTGATAATTTCTTTGTTTTTTTCCAGACCTGTGAGATGAGCTGTGACCGTCTTCGCTGTCGTACCCGCGCTGATTTCTTCGTCTTGGCCAGGCTGAAGCGGTACCCGGTTACCGTAGGCTATCGTGGTACCCCATTCGAAATGATAGGTCGTGGCGAACCCTTTCGGATCGATACTCGCGGTGATATCCGCCGAGTCCCTTGCGACGTTTGTGGCTGCCTCATTCTCTATCGACGGCTGCGGAGGCGTCGAGAGCGTTTCATCCACACCAGTATTTGGCCCTTCTGTGCTGTTTGCGTTCGAGGCATCCAGACGGAAGTGGTAGGTGATCCCCGGTTGCAGTCCCGTCAGATGAGCACTTACAGCGTGTTCGCTTGAATCGGACGGAATCGACCCAGCCGAAGGAACACACGGCGCCGTCTGCCCATAAGACGTGTCAGTGCCATAGTCGAAATGACAGTCGCTGATCTGAAGCCCATCGGGATCTACCGTGCCGTTCAGCGTGACGGAAGTCGGTTCTATTTCAGTCGCTGACCCGGTGTGCACATCGGGGACCGTTAGACCAGGACCAAAAACATCCACGAACGGCGGTGCTGACACCGATCCGACATCGGAGACATAGACCCTACCGGTCGCCTGATCCACCGCCGTGCCCAACGGATTGTTATAAGAGTGGCCGAACTGGGTCAAGTAGGCCCCGGAGGCATCGAAGGCGTCCGTCACGTCATGCTGTGGATCGGTTACATAGAGATCCCCTGTCGGGTCATCGACGGCAATCGTTGATTCGACGGATTCCCCGATCGTGCCTGCAGGCGTATTCGCTCCTGTGAGCGTCGTGACATATTCACCGCTCGCGTTGAACTCATAAATACTGGAACGGAAGAGATCATCGACATAGACTCGTCCATTCGACCCATCGACCGCGAGCCCACTTGTAAATTTGAAACCTTCCGGAAACGATTCCGGCACAACTGAAAGCGCTATCTGACTCTGATACGCGCCGGTCGCGCTAAAGATATCGACCACCCCATGTTCAGTATCGACGACATACACGTCGCCGTTGCTCTGATTGACGGCGATATCACGAAGGCCACCAAAACCATGGTCCGGAGTTTCACTGCCAGCCGGGCCATTGCACTCACTCGGGGAAGGCGTCGAACCACCTGTTATCTGACACAGATAGCTGCCGGACGAATCGAACTCATCGATCACACCATGAGCGGTGTCAAGCACATACACGTCTCCCGTGCCATTGTTGGCCGCAACTTCAAGACGTTCATTACCACCCCCGAACGACCCAGCCGGCGTCGAAGACCCATCAATGCTCGCCTGCACAGGCGCGCCACTCCCATCCAGGACCTCAACAACATCCGTCTGTGGTTCGACCATGTAGATGTCACCGTTGAAATCGTTGACAGCAACACCATTACCGGAGGCACCGCCAGAGAACTGCCCATCAAACGGATAAGTCACCGCCGCAGACGCCGAACCAGTCGCGAACAGCAAGCCGCCCGCAACCACACACACGACCGTCACAACCCTCGACGTCAACCCGCGAGCAACCATCAGCACGACCTCTCTCTCCGAAAGCGACCAAGACCACACGACCTGCGAGCGGGCAGGCACGAGAACACCGCGACAGGCCGACAGCCCGCAGCGGCAAGAGAACCAACCGGATACGCGTCCACGGCACCCGAGCGTCTACTCGAGCGCGAATACTTCTTGGAGCGCGAGAAACCAAGCCGGGTGTCAGACCCGGCGGGCCGCGGGGCGAACCCGCGGCGGAGAGGCCTAGCGGCTAGACGCCGACTCGACCAGAGAGAGAGAGAGAGAGAGAGACGCGTCAGCGACGCTGACGCGTCCTATAACGGACCCGCCAGAAGCACACGGACTCTCAAGCACGTTATCCCCAAAAGAAAACACGCGAAAAACAACTCCCTCTCAAAATGACCTGGCCCCTCTCCCAGGGTCCCCGTCAAAACAATGTTGGTGTCGACCACAGAGACCGACCCAAAACCCGACCTTATGTCTCGCCCGCAACGACTAAAACGGACGCTGGCGGCAACTTACCACGCGTTGACCTATGTGTCAAGTCTCCTTTGACGCAACCAGCCCGCGATAGAGTTCGTTGACGCCTACCTGTGCGGGCCTGACGACGGCCGGGCGTGGGCGGGCACTCGCCTCGACGAGCGCGAACAGCACCGTCGGCCGCATCCGGCGTCCGGACGCCGAGCACACGCATGGTGACGTCCCCGAGCATAGAAGAACACGGTCCGCTCAGGCTACTTGCGGACTGCGACGAGGAGCGGCGAGACTTCTCATGAAGCGCGCGCTTCGAGGTTCGCGATTGAGTGGTGTACTTCTTGGCCGGTGTTTGTGAGCGTCCAAGCATTCGGCTCGCCGCGGGCGGGGTCTCCACCCTGGTTCTCGATCAGATCGAGCCTGTGCAGGCGTGCCAGTAGCTTGGAGGCTTGGCCCTGGTCGCCGATGCCGGCGCGCTCGCCGATCGCGCGGTTGGAGCAGCCCGGTTGCTCTGCGACAGACATCAGGACCCGCATCGTGCGATAGGTGAAACGCATCGGCAGATCCTGCAACGGGTCACTGCGCGCTGCGATCGTGGCTGCGGGCCGCTTCGGGACAGGCCGCTGGATCTCCCTACGCCCCGCAGCAGGACCGAGATAGGGCAGCACGATCATGCCCATCAATGGACCGAGCAGATCCAGCAGGCTGTCTCGGCTCTGTTCGACCAGCCTCGCATGCAGCACAGACAGGACCCCGCCCACGACTCCCTCAGCGACCAGCGCGGAGGGAACCAGACCCCCAGGCCTATCCGCAATGCTTCCCCGTTCGATCACCGGCATGATCTGCGCGAGCACACCTTGACGGCGCTCAAGCGCCCTCGGACCCGCCGCCAAGCTCTCGACAATCAACAGGCGTGCTGTCGCGGGATCGTGCTCCAAAGTCTCAAGCAGCGCCGTGAGCGCGACTCGGATTCTCGCCTGCCACGAGCCGGGCCCCTCATGGGCAGGTACGACGACAGCCGCAACACTGCCCAGAGCGTCGTCGAAAGCGGCGAGAAAGCAGTCCTCGCGATCGTCGAAGATCTCATAGAAAGTGCGGCGCGAGACGCCTGAGCGTGCCACCACGTGCGCGACAGATACGTTCGCGGCGCCGCGCTCTGAGATCTCCTGCACCATCGCCGTCAATATCCGCGCGCGCTGGATCTCAGTCACCTGCTCACGACCGATCCTATTGGCAGCGCCACCACCGCTGCCTTCGCTGCTCGTGCCGCTGTCTCTACTGCTCGTGCCAGGCTTTTGCCTGGCTGCCGTCCCCTCTGACGGCGACCTCTGCTTGCCGGTCATGTCATTTCTTCCCGTGCGGTTTCCCCTTGTGATGCTTGCCCGCCTTCCTGGCCTTCTTGGGCTTCTGCTTGACCTTTTGCTTTGGGCAGCCAGTGATGCTGATCGGGGTGCTCTGTTTGATCGTGGTGCCATTCTGCGCAACAAACGCTGTCGGCATCTTCAGCGTGTCCTTGCAGAGGGTTCCGGGGGCAGCGAGCGCGCTGTTTGGTCCCTCGGGCAGGTTCAGTGTGAACGTACCGATCGGAACATCGGGCACCTGACGGAACGTGCTGCTCGTGATCCCCGCTTTGCTGATAAATGTTTCGCCGTGCAGATCGACGGTAATCCTCTGCCCCGAGAGGACAACGATCAATTCCGGGAACTTCGCCCCACCATGACTGACGAAATACGCGGGACCCGACAATGTGGACGCGAGGATCGGTGTTGTTGCCGTCGCCGTGCCAACACGTGATGCCACGGGACAGGACGCTGGGTTCTGGTTGAACGTGCTATCAGGACACGCCTTTTGAAGCGTCGAGAGTCGGGACGGAAGCTGCTTTGGCAGATCCACCTTCACCGACTTGATGTTCGCCTGAGACCCAAATGCCGCTTTGGGATATGAAAGCTTCACACTGAGGCTCGCCCCGCTGGCCCTGGATGTCTTTCCTGCTGTTGAGACCTTGAAGACGGGTTTGAAGCCAAACGTCGCACAGTTGGTCACCTGGAAAGGAACCGCAAGGGTCGAGCTCAATCCACCTGTGCTGCTCATGCTCCCTCCGATCTGCAGCTTCCCGCAGTTCGTCGGGTTGAACGTGAAGCCCGGACGGTCGATCCGCACATCCACTCGCCTGAGATGGATTGGGATCCCGACGGTGTTCCCATCCTCTCCGGTTGGTTTGAGGACTGTGGGGAACGCATCGGAGACGTCCGTCACGTGCGCGTCCGTGGGGTCGATCCGCAACGACTGACGCACCACCACATCACCGAAGTTGAATGGACCAGCGATCGCGGGGACCACGACGGACAGGCCGTAGGGGCCACCGTTATAAGGGCCGGTCAAATACGCTTTTCCTTCCACGAACAACGGGTTAGGACCAGGACCAGCACCAGCCTTGACAGTCCCGACCTGGGAGGCCGCAGGACAAGTGCCCGACGCGGCGTCCGCATCTGAGCAGAGTGGGACTCCTGTGAGATTCGCGAGCAATCCCGGTGGCAGCGACACGCTCAACCCTGCCATGTCCTCGTCGGTGTCCGAGCGCGAGAACGAGGCGATGAACGCGGTGTACGCACCGGCCTGCAGGTTCGTGGACCCCGCCGTGAAGCTCGGTGCGAAACCGTTTACGCAACCCGATTCCACGAGAAACCCGTTGGACGGCAGCGGGTCCAACCCGGAGTCGGGCGCAGACCACGGCGTCAGATCGCTCGTGGTCGTGAACAGGCCACAACCCTCCGGGGTCGTTAGCTCCGCCCGCGGACCACCAAAGAAATGAAGCTTCAAATCGCTAAACGGCAATTGTGGGTTTTCTTCAAACACCGCCGTGATACGACCCGTATTCGGATCAGGCAGGAATCGGCCGGCGAGCTTGATCAATACACCAGTGATCGGATCGTCAACCACCACATACGCCGCGAGAACGCTTCCGAACGGGTTTTCGTTCTGTCGTGCGATATACATCGCTCCCGTCAGGGTCCGTGGGATCAAAGGTGTTTCCAGTTCGAGCGACCCTATCTTCGACGCTTCAGGACATTCAGGGGCCGCGGGACTGAAATTGTGCAAACTCCCCCCGAGCCATCCGATCTGCGCCTCACTACAAGCTTCCAAACCACCACCCGCAGACGGGTCAACCGTCATCCCTTCCGGCAACACAACTTCAGCCCGCTTCAGCGCAGGCGTTGCAGACACACCAGAGTCCTCGGTCTGCGGCAACTTCATCTCAAATTCCAAGCCCGACGGGCTATCAGCCGTATGCGTCGTCGGCTGCGCGGACAATTCCGGCGTGAACTGCAAACTATTGCAGCCAGTCACCGCAGGCGATTCAGACGTGGCCGCCGCCCACGCAGGATCCGTGAAGTCAGGCGTGCCGTCCGCGTTGAACCGACCCGGTTTCTGCCAAGAATCGACATGAATACTTGCAACCAACGGACCCGATTCACAACCAGTTGGATTCGTAAAGAAGGGGACATTCGCGTTACCCGTGTGATCGTGTTCGGAGGGATTTCCGTAGAACGTTACGACAATGTGTTTCAGTGGGATTTGCGGCGTGTCTGGATTGATAGTTTGCAACACGTAACCCTGCGGTGTTGGCACCACGTGCA